>Ga0307517_10006202_pt1 | contig 17801 bp, 12 predicted proteins | sample 23_EM_MG_FD_194515 | JGI IMG/M metagenome (GOLD analysis project Ga0307517, IMG submission 194515) | Populus trichocarpa ectomycorrhiza microbial communities from riparian zone in the Pacific Northwest, United States - 23_EM | ecosystem: Host-associated > Plants > Roots > Unclassified | place...
GATGGATTTCGCGCTATGACTCACTATGAGTCATAGAGGTTTATGTAACGCAAGGTGATGAGTCACCAAGGTTAGGGTTGTGAGAAGATGCCTATATAAGGCGCTTGGTTCCGACCAAGAGGTAGGATCTTCACGCAACCATCTAAGTACTTTCCTATACTCAAGATATTGCAATACGATTACGCTTTACTCTCTTTACCTACACTCCGCCTCTACGAGAATCTACAAACCTGGAGACTATTGTGATAGTCTCGACAGGTTGCCCGAACATAGGACTATTGTGATAGTTCTATCAAGAACGACAATCCACCCATCTTACTATCTGAAGAGATAGTATCTCTAGTAAGACGACTCAAGACAAGCAAGCCAGTTCCGTACTATCTGAAGAGATAGTATTCCCCTACGCCTTATTACAAAGAAGAAGACTTGCTCACTATAGGAAACCACTATCGTTGCCTGTTGCATAACGACCTAACAATAGGATTGTTACAGCCGGTTCCACAATTTCGGTAATACGGGGGGGGCCAGCCTGCTCGTAAGCATCAATAGCCTTACCCTTACCTTTCCTGTCAACCTTAGGCCGAACAACCTTGGCCTTAGGCAGAGCGCCATCAGTCATGCCCCTTCGGTGGTCAGCTCGTCTAGCAGCATAACTCATCCCTTCCACCTCAACCGTCAGTCCCTTAGCAGAGACCTCCTTCTCAACCATCACCTCCGAGGTAATCTCAACATGTACCCCACGACGTCGACGGCGTTGACGATTTCTGGACCGGTCGGACACACCTGTAACAGATGTGTCATCGGCGACGATAGGAGACCTAGTACCAGTGGGGGCAGGGGAAGAACCGGAAGCAAAAACCACCGGGCACCTATTGTAACCCGTGAAATGGTCCGATCTATCGCACAGCATACACCTTCGTACAGTGTGGCTACACGATTGACCGTTCTCACCGGGGCAGTTAAGTTGCCCACATCGGTGGGACTTCGACAAATGATCCCCCAAACAAAAACGACAACGGGGAGGAAACGCACACAACATCTCAACATCGCCAACCTGAAGGCACTTGTTGCAAACCGGGGCAGACCTATGTTCCTCAAAGAACCTAGCATTCCTGGACTTACCGAACAGAAACACACGACCGGAAGAAAGAACCTTGTCGCTGGCATCGTTGCGCTCAAGAGTGAACCTAATGCCGCATGAGGTGGCACCTGCCTGCTTCATGGCGTACACCGAGCCAAGCATGTTGGGTCGACCGGCGGAGACAATACCCGGGTTTGACCCCTCGATGTCGGTCCGGAGGCCATCAAAGGCCCTATCGCCGGTCCAATCTTCAGGCTTCCAAAGCGAGCCCCTACCAGTAGGAGCCAGGGGAACGCCGGAGACCAAAATCTTAACCTTTGCCACATCCTTGTGGAAGACAAAGTTCGTCAGACCTGAGAAACCAAGTTCCCGGATAAGGGTCGAACGGCACCGTTCCAGTCTATCCCAAACCTGCGTGGCAGTATGTTCCGCCAGCGTCAAGTAAATGCATCCAATCTCAAGCTTGGAGCGGGCTTCCCGGATATACGGGGTCTTGTCAGAAACCTTCCCAAGATTGCTCAAAGTCTGGTTCATGCGGATACGGAGAGCTTCGGGGGTAACAGGAAGCTGTGTCCGCTTGCCGGCGTTAAAGCGCATGGTAACGTGGCGCTCGCGGGCATTGGGGGAGGGGGAGGACGTGGGAACCCTGGTGCGGGAAGGGCCTGGAACAACAACGGCAGGGGGCGGAGGTGTCACCAATTGTGACCTAACCTGTCGTCCAGGTCTAGTCATAAATGGCACCGGAGGAGGGGGAGGGGCAGCCGCAACCCGGCTATACATAGGCGCTCCAGTCGGAGGGAGCGACACCGGAACGACAAGGGCAGGAGGAGCAGGGGCCGGCGGGGTAACAGGGCCAGCAACACGATTCCTCCTCTTTCCACCACGATGACGTCTCTTCTCGACCTTAACAAAACCGTCGGCTGGGGTTTCATCGAAGGTAACCCTCTTATCACCAGGAGGCGTTGCACCAACATCAGCAGGGGGGGGGGAAGGGGTAACATTACCGTTCATGCGCTTAGCAGCTTCAGCACGAACTGATGTCCGAATATTCTCCCTCGAGCTCCAGACAGGTTCACCCCTGCCAACCGTCAGCTCTGCCTCATGGGCAACCGTATCCCCTTCCAATCGGGCAATGACGGCCTTCAACAACTTGATCTCCCCTTTCAGAGAGACAATCTCATCCAAGCAGTTGTTCTGTTGCTTGCCCAGACGCTGTATGTCAGCAGCAACCTCATCAAGGGAACCGTACGTTTCCTTTCCCCCAACCAGTGCATAAGTCCGGCACCCATCAACTATGGAGGCATCATCCGAATCCGAGGACGACGCGACCGAGCCGTGGGAGGAGGACAGCGAAGACGACAGGGGAACCGCATTGCCGGAACGGATTTCCTCGAGACCGCTCAACAAGGCCATGTCAACCAGGGAAGGCGACCGATAGCTCATGGTAAGAGGGAGGGCGGGAAGCGACGAAAAGGTCGGGGTGGCCAAAGGCGACAGGCTGCGTGTGGCTGATCGTGGCTGAGCATCGGTGGCATACCTAGAGTCGCCAATACCTGTGCCGTCAGTGTTAGATCCATCACCCAGGTCCATAGGGGTATCGCGAACGATAACCGCCGACGAAGGAACCACCTGACTAGTGGTCAAAGGAAGGGGGGACGGGGAGACTCTCTTGGGGGGGGTGTTGCCCCGTCGTTCCTTGGTGTGCGCGATAAACGCATGTTGTCTTTTCGACACAGGAACAAACGCACGGCGGCCAGAGGGAATGGAGGAATCCGGGGCGAAACCAGAGCCGGCACCAGGGTGTGACCAGGGGGGAACAAAGGGGGGAGGGGACGACACCTGAGTGATCCGATCCTCAGGGCGGATGCTACCTGCAGGAGGTGCATAGTCCTTGTCCGACGATCGGTCCAATCGGAAGTTGCTGTACAGCTTCCGCTCACCGGAGGAAAGTCGCTCAACAGGGGAGGGAAGACGCCGTTGGCTATCGTCAACCTCGACCACAGAAGGAACGTACAGGGGATCCTGGGATCGGTCCTCGTCAATGGACGGCCAGGATGCAGAGGGGACCATGGGATCAGACGCCATAGTCGAATGGAAATCCGAGCTCACCACCTGGGAGCTGGACGGGGCAAAGGACTGGGAAGAGCCCTCGGGGGAGTGAAAACGGGTGTAAAAACCCAAAGTAGAGGTGCGGTCGACGTGGCAACGCGCAGAGGAGGTGTCACCAGTAATGCAACAGCCGCGAGCAGCCATGATACCAGTGCAAACAGACTCAACGGAGTCAAACGAACGAAGGTCGAGGTGAGCAACAATGGCTCGAACCTCAGAAGTAAAGAAAAGGGACTCATTTCGACATCCCGAAACATGCTCAAAGTGAAGACCCTAGTAGGCTCCACCCGGCGCGGCGTAAGAAAGCTTGACAGCCGGGATAAGACCACGGCCATCAGAAGTGGGCATCCTGCCCGGGACAATCTGGGTGCCCGGAGCAGGGGAAGGAGAATGAGGGGGGGCAACAGAGTCACCCATCGTGAAAGTTCACCTGTAGCAAAAGGCCAGGCGAGCCACCAAAGGAGGAGGAGGGGAAAAGTCACCACCCGGAGGGGAGGCAAACAACCGACCGAAAAGCGCAAATTCACCGGTAATAAAAGCCCGGCGAGCCACTGAAGGAATACTGCCCGAAGGCCAAAAGCTTCGACCCCCCGAAGGCAAAAACCGCGACCGTCAACGAAGTGTGCTCACGATAATAAAGCGTGGTGTTGAGGGTGGCGAAACCGTGGATTCTTATTGGTTGCAACAAGAAGACAGGAAAATAGGGGGGAAGAAGCATGGCCTATTAACGGTAACAGACAAGGATATACTTGTATTAGCTGGTTAACGCCAAATAACTACTCCATGACTTTCCGCAAGACCCTCTATCAGCAGTACGGTGCTCGTAAGTAGCAACCCTAGATAGTAGATACTCTCTAGTAATCCACCGACCAAGTCACAGTCAGGATTTATCGCCCTTCCTACACCAGCACACCCCATCAGACTCACTACGGTGGTACAAAATCCGGCAGGAAGTAATGGAACAGTTATTTGAGGTTAATCAGCCGAATATATTCTCTCCCGTTCTAGTTAACAGGTTCCTGCTTTGTGCTTGATTACAGTCCTAGGACAAAATGTTTCGTCCCATACCGGTTTCTCGCACAAAATTTAGCGAAAAATAGACATCTCCAGACAAGCGATTCCCAATGCTGCACTCTCGAAAACGCTTTAAACCTTCCTACAAGCTAGATAGCCATAATGCACTTAAACATCCGGAAGTGGAAGTGCAAGGGATTAAATATGTGTTCATTGTTTATGATTGCATTAACTAGTATAAAAGTGACCTAAATTTTGGTATTGTGCCCCATATAAAACAGTACGCGGCAACAGATACTGTACCTCACACTAAAGTAGCCCTTCCCCACCCCTCTATAATAATATTACTTAAAAATTCCATAATATCTCTTGGGTTATGCAGAGGCTTATTGATGCACTTCCAGATTCTAGCACATTCTCAGACATTTTCCAGCGAGAGGGGGCAGCGGAAACCGACCGCCTGAGTGCAAAAAGGGCAGCTGAAACCACAGCCTAAGTGTAAAAAGAGAATCAAATGAAATGTTTTAGCATGGTATATTTACTGCAATAAGTGAAAAAAAGAAAGACTTCATTCACCAGCACCATAGCGGAGTCAGGAAAGTTTAACACTAGCGTTGTTCTAGTCCTTGTTGTCCAGGCAGCCTTAGCGCCACCCAACTGTTCAAGGCCAGGCTACTGAGAATAGTTCCCAAGTGGCCGGATTGAAGCCGTTTCCGTTTGGTGGTGACGCATCAAAAAAAAGCAACTTCAGTCCGGCACACATACAGACAAAATGCGATCCTACAAGAAGCATCTTAGAGGGTGGGCAGAAGGAAATCTAAATTGCCCCGTTACTAGTGCAACCCTCCTAAAAGGATTTTTTACTAATTACACAGCCCACGATTCGTGTTTTCTACCAATACCATTGCGAGGTTGGCTTCTATGGCTTCATTATAGCTTGACAGTTGATCACAGACCTCCTCCGTGAGGCAAGCTGGGTGTTAAGGAGAGCATTGAGGGAGATCGAGGGGAAGACAAAAGAGACGGAATTGCTGCTGCGGCCCGAGTCTGCATCAAAGGATTCCTCCTTACTGACACCAAGTGAGTTTGTTGTATGGTGCGGGTACTTGAAATCAACACTAATGGGCAATTAATTTTACTTACACTGGCATATACATATCAAATACAAGTAGTTGTGCTTAGCTAAAATAGCCCTGGAAAGGGCCCATGTGCGGACTCATCTCTACGAACCTTGCTCTTGGTGAAAACCAGAATACATAGAACTAGAGACGAGTGCCTGCCGAGCACTTCTACGAAGCAACATCATCAACGGACCTAGAATCTTGTGTGCTTTCACCCCCACACTCTTGTCCTATCTTCCAAAGTGCATCAAATTAGCCAAGAACACTCGGGGGGTTGAGGGGGGTCCATATGTTCGCCTCACCAAGGTCCTTAGTACCCCGTCCTGGGCCTCAGCCCAATGCCTATCCATCTCCCAGCAACACAGATTCCCCAGGGTACCCCGGGTATCTTTGGGGTTGTATTTCTTTCTTTTCATTTTCGCCCCCTGCGCCTCCGTCCCATGTTATGATAGCCACGTCGCAGGTGTACTGGTTTCTAAGCAAGGGGGACCCGGCAGAAGGGAAAAGTAACAACCTGGTTAGATCTTGAATTCTTCCTACTGATAATACCCAAATCAATTCCCAGATTCTGGTATATACTCAGCATAGACAACAGGAGACCCTGCATACTAGGAGAATATATTTGGAAGCAGCGGTAATCCAACACACCGGAAATGGAAAACGAGAGCATAACCAGTGAAATCCTTTCAAGTTCTTGAGTATCCAAAAGCAATCATTTAGTATTCAGCAGTATACAAATCTTCAGCCCAATACTCCAGCTGATCCATACCAATTGTGCTCTCTTCCACCTTCTCCCTCAAGAGACACTAATGTCCGGGACTCTAGCTACACGCATCTTCTTAAGTTTGGCACCTCCAGTCCAAGGGGGTCGTGGGCGGCACCTTAAATCTCCTAATACTTGGCAGTTAGCAATAATAGCTTTTCATGGTAGGGTTAATTCTAAGATAAGTTATTAGACTTTAGTTAGGTTTAATGAAGGAATAGATAGTAAGGATATGGATTTTTCCATAGAAAACCAAACTCCCGTTTCCCGAAAGGCCCCAGACACGAGCCAAGGCCAATACACCAAGTATATCTAAAGTAGAAACTTGAGCATTGCGACAAAATGACAAAGCCTGAATTACCCCATACACGTGTTCCGTTTCTTAGGTATGATAGCTAGATCAAGGATTGTATTTGGGGCGTTTAGATTTTAGGGCACCAGTCTGCACCAAGATCTACTCAATAAATTCCAGCAAGGGATCATGGAGAGCAAAAGGGGAAGGTGGTTGGGATCACCTACTATCACTCGATGAACCTAGCAGCAGGCAGGTGGTGTGAGAGAAACCCGACAAACGAAAAGAATTAACATCCCATGAGCACACTATACTTACGAATATTGGAGAGAATGGAAAGGAAAAGAGATGGCAGACAGCCGAGGAGAAATCTAAGAACGCCAATATACGAAAATGTCAAGAAACCAGAATAAGAGAAAAGCTTAAGGGAAACAACTGAGGACCCCTCATAATGGGCCAATACCCAGGGCTAACCTACAAGGTAGTACAGGCTCCAAAAATATAACAAATTATTATACAAATTTAAAGGCGTGAACTCAGGGTTTAGTAAAAAAACAAAAGGACAAAGTGGCAAAGCAGACTAGACCTGATTGTATAACGTATAAACTCTTTACCCGAGGGAGCTACAATACCAGAGTGCCTTGGGTCCGTAAATCGATCACCCCGCGACACCCCATATGATACCCTAGCAATCCCTCAACAGAGCACAGTTCCTAGGGAGAGGCTGAACGGAAGGATCTCAGCAGTAGCACAATCCACACACAGTGTAATCTTTCACACTAATCATCACCGGAAGTCAATTCCATCCCCCTATCAGGACCCCCAAGCACGATTATGTAGTGGAAATATCCATAACATGATGGGTGTACTCGATAACCACAAGGGCGCTCATACCCGCGCTGTGAGAGCCCAGTCCCAGTTGCACCCGAGCTCTTCCATACATCAAACCGAGCTACTGCCCGACGAGCAAAACAGATAAAGAGACTAGTCCCCACAAGGGCTTTATCGCCCTACTGAGAGCTGGAAAAAAAGAGAATGTGTATCCATCCCCACTGCTAAATTTCAAAAACAAAAAAGCATTATCAACCGGTCCTCGTAGCCTGATTGCTAAGAGGCCGGTCGCTACTAATATTCACAGGGAAGGTTGGGTGTTCGGCTCCCCGCCGGGGGGGTGGATGCAGCAGGCATTAAAAAAAAAAAGTAAGTCCCGGCGAACCACCCTTTTGCCATCAAGACTACCAAGCTTTCTGCCCTAATATATCTTGTTGGAAGCTTAGGGAAACCTTGAGGAATGATAGCTAGTGAGTATAGTAAGGATAGGAATCCATTTGCTCACGATGCCCAATTTTTTAATAACCCATCTCCATGACCCTGTCCAACAGCTATTGTTCTACGTTAAAGGGGTGCGATCGGCCCGATTGGATGTGTATATTTTCCATGAGACCTCTTGAAGAATATACGCCTCATATTCCAGGCGAAGTCGGTTATGCCAGGACGGAATATGGAAGACTGGATAGAAGAGAGTGCAGGAAAGATTAAAGAGGGAAAGTCTAGAGCCTGGATGAGTGAGAGCGCGGTGGTGAGTGACGTCGGGTGTCAAGGAACTCACAATAATTGGGGGATCATAGACAGATGTTGCTTTGAAGCACATACAGCCGGGAAACTGTCATGAATTACACCAATGGGCAAAGAAAGACCTAGCCCAGACCTCAACAAAGATAGGTATCGCCAGTTGCACAGCCTGTGATTATGTGCCATATCATCGAACAGAACCAGCATAAGTGAACACTAGTTAGAGCAGAGTTTGAACACCGAATCCAACAGTTTTCCAAGCACCAAGGTCAGTAGCCGTCCATTGAAAATTTTAGTAGAGCTTGAATTTCTCCATTCCCAGATATCCTCCCCACTCGGAGTTTACATCCAACCGTACCACCGTTATTGCTTTTAGTAGGGGAGCAATACCAGAGACATAATTCCATAATAGCAGGGGTCTTTCAGAGAATTCTGCGTGGAGACATTACTTACGGGACAAAAAGCTATCCCCAAGTAGGATACCGGTTTAGCTCACACCCCCGAGCGTTGACGAACACCCTTCGGAGATTCGGAGTCCTACAGACGCTCAGCCAGGTGCCCTTATGAGGCCCGAAGTCTAGGTACAGACCCCCACCAACGGAAATGTTCCTCTTGAATCCTAGCCCCACTTTCTCCCGAAACCATATCCTTTTGTTCCCCTCGAGACCAGCATGATACCATACGATCCACCATTGTGGCACGTGAAATTACATATCAGCACCCCCACCAAAAACCCAGTCCAGAGCTCCTCAGTGCTATATTATAACCCGAGAAACCCCTACCCAGCTCGCCTATTCCTTATTTAAATGTATCAATCAAGGATAGTAAAGGCCAGGGTATTGCTTTCTCCTTCCGAGTGATTTATCATGAACCTAAGAGTGCTTGGCAGTTCAGTGAGAATCAGTGCGGGGCTCTGTGAGCGAGTGCGCGATATCTTATGGCCGGGAGGCTGCAGGGCGCAAGATGCAATGGTCTCTGGCTAAGTGCTGAGAATCTGTAGTCTCGTGGCTCATAATAGGAGGGAGGACTTAGACAACTTATATATCTCAGTCTTGTGAGATACGATTGCGGAGGTCCCGAACGGTGCTGATGTTTATATAAAGCATTATATGGTGAGGGCGCAAGGGGAGCGCAGCAGATTGCTGATGATGACGACTTTGAGTTCTCCACACCGCTGACATTATGGGAGACCCCACGAGGAATACGATTCGGTACTCGAGTACTGTACTGTACAGCCTACCCATGAAATTCCCCGATATACATATTGTGTATCTCTAGGTTTTTCGTGATCGGCTTAATTGTCAGATATAACATCAGATCAAACCCAGTTTTGGCTATATCTGCGAACAGGATCGAACCCCCGACAAACGGTAAAACCACAGTTCTAGAAACTCACCCCATGGCGCAAAATCCTAATCCAAGAGTCTCCCCACACGAAAGAGCTGCACTTCTTCCGCCGCTCCGTGGCAGATACAGTAGTACAATATCTCACCTTGACTTGTGGGTCCGGTAAGCATTCGAGATCAATCCCCCAATAATCTCAATTGATCAAGCAGACTGAACGGATAATGGAAAAAACACATTTATTAATAAAATTTGAGGAACAAAACAAGAGAGCCCGCCCAAGGCACACCATTTCACCTTGCATTCGTCTCCTAGAAAGGTTTACTTGTGCCGTGTAAGCTCCTTATCATAGCCCCATTTTGTACCCTTCTCCCCATTTCTCACCGACCTCACATAAGTTTACGGCGCTCGTTCAGCACCCGTACAAGTACCCATTTCCAACAAGGAACAAAAATTCCCCTCTCCCATCGAGAGCAGAAGTTTTACGAGCCGGGTAACTGCTGGAGGCCTGTAAGCAGTCATACCCGCTGTCAGACTACTTGCGCGCGATGGAAATCACCGCACCACGCCACAATCGGCCTAGCAGAATAGGTCAACATAACGAATACCAGTTCATAAGATCCAGTAAGCTCAGCCCGCCCAAGTTATACCGCATCTAAGAACACTATTCCTCTCCTCAGAGCATCTAGTCTTTAATTGCCGAGATTTGAGGCCTCTGAAAAGTAGCAAGGGAAACGTCTCCATGCAAAACAGGAACCACCTTGCAGGTTAACCTAAATTAATGGTTTACTCCCTTCCCGATGGGCACTTGATCATGCTAGTATTGTACAAGTACCCGGTGATATGTTTTCGTACACTACTAGTAGTTAACCAGCAAAATAATCCCTCTCTTTCACCAAAACATATCCGTGGGCACTTGTGCTACACTTAACTTGATGATACTTGCCCCCACGGGCCTTCGGGGGGAACCACAGTTCATTCGCAGTCACTCGCATCCCGAATCTATCCTAGCGCCAACAAGATAGGAAGAAAAAAGAAACGTTCCCTGCAGAAGGGCCTTTCCGGAAATCTTCCACACGGCAAAATCCCGGGGTTATTAGGTAATCTACACGTGATCGCAGAAAGACCCTCTAACCCGAAAAAGTGTTAGGGGGATAAGTTAATATTGGAGGAGGGGTTTGGCTCGGGGAAGGAAAGTCAAATACCCTTTTTATGCCATGATTTTCAAATGCCATAGTTGACGTTTCCGGGGATGCTGAAGGCTAGAGAGCGACACGCGATGTATAAATGGGATGCTTGCCGTACACAGACGGGATCGTTTGGTGGGAATGGAAGGAAGGAACGAAGGAACGAATGGAGTGTTGGTGGGGGCCGTTCTTCTTCCACTTTCTTTTTTCCCCTCCCCTTTTCTCCTCCCAGAGTTGGATCAAAGACAAAACAATGCCAAGGAAAGTCTAGATATCGCAAAGGGGGGGTCGCCTTATGATAGCTGTATTCAAGCGAAAGAGTGCTTCACCGCAAGGTACTAATCTAATTCCCCGGGAATCCACCAGCGCTCCAAGGCTATTCTTTCGATGCAGGGTAAGCCGCAGGAGCAAGTATCACCCGCTGAAGCACTTGCACCTGTGCCTATTTATTTCACTCGTTCTAGAAAACTGTAACCAGAGCCTTATCTCAAAGCTTTAGGAAATATTGCGACATCGAAAAGAAATGAATTATTTATTTTTGGAACCCATACTGCATGATCGCTGCAGAGCGAGGGACCTGTGTCATAATTAGTCTGATATACGGTACTGTAGATTTCGCGAGATGATGCCTCTCTATCAATGCAATGCCACAATTTTTGGACTGATGGATGTGGCGATGTGATGGAAGCATGCACCGCGGCGGGCATACCCAGCTGGCAGATAGGGTGCCCAACGACGTCTATCAAATTGCGGTACCCGGTCAGCTCAGAAACGCTGCAAACGAACGGATAAGAGCAGAGACCAATATGCCCTGATGGAGGCTGTAAAAAATATAATGTTCCTGAAGTTCAGGGGCTTGTGTTGGTTTATGTAAGTACTATGCGAGTAGAGAGCTTGCGGGTACGGCACTGCACTGATATCGCAGTGCTCATGGCGCTGAGCCTGATGCCCAAAATAGGAGGTATCCTGATATGATCATACCCTGTTCCACTTCAAAGGTATCGCCGCGATAGGACAAGATAAATGTTCTTGTGGCCTTTTGCTTGATTTACCGTGCTTGTTGGATTGCGCGCCATCTGGCTTGTTGGATCTGCCAATACTCTACCAGCATATGCATTAAGCGAGAGAATGAATCCACCCCAAACCTCCGAGTAGAGCATAAATTGGGGCTCGTAAAGCATTATCCGCATATTTCTGTTTGTTTGTAATATTCCACCACATTGTGGTCGCCGACAGTACTCAATTGTTGTGATAGTGATTTTGCGGTGCTCGAGCAGACTACCACGATTAACTCAAGTTGTATTTAACTTGCCAGTGAGGGATCATTGTCGTGTCTTCTCTTGGGGCAATAGAAGTTGGGCCAATATGCACCTACCCACAGAGCACTCGAGTAGGGTATCATTAGATGAATAGGAGGTTTCGGTTTATGGAATTGCTTTCTGGTAGCGGGGATGTAAGACGGTGCTCGAGGCATTTTGAAAATTGGCTGCCGTTCCTCATTGGTCACAGGGTCTAGCCAGTGATCGTCAAGTATAGAAGGGTTGTTGTTCTCCTTTTAGAATACCGTGTGAGGTCCGGTGGAGAGACCAGCCTTTGGCCATGCCGGTCTGAACTAGAGAAAATCGAACTAGACAACGAGCCAAGTCTGTCACTTGCTTTCCTCGCGAGTTGCTCTCACCTCTCCTACTCTCCACCAACTCCAACTGGTGCCTGCTGCTCCTCCATCACTTTGCTCTTCCCCTCCGGTGCATGCTGACTGCTGAAAAAGCCTTGCCTTCATATCTGCTTCCTTCCCTTCTCCTTGTGGCTGACTCGCGCGCCCTATTTCTTCCTCCTCCTCCTCGCCCCCTTTCACCGTTTTTTTTTCCCTCTACCCGCCGCCGCCGTCTGCTGCGCTGCTCCCTCCTTTCCTCACTCCTCCCCCGCCATCTCCTTAAACCCCCACCACTTTCTCCCCTTGCACTAGATACTCGCTCCTTTTCGTCCATCACCTGTTAGCCAGCGTCGATTGCAAGGTAAGTATCACACAACGCCCCTTGCTATGTACCACTATGTACCGGCATTACCTCCCTCCTCCTCTCCCTTTACTAACTTGCCACTCGCCGCAGATCAGCCTCCTTGAAATTTCAAAGCCTCAATACCGAAGTCCTGAATTTAGGGAGTTTCCTTCTCGCGACCTTTACGTCTTTTAGATTGCTGGACTCTGCCGTTCCTTCATTAAACTAATCAACTGGGCTCTGTGCTTCGTTTTATCAACTTCCGCTGGTTTGGCTGGTATTGTTTCTTTTCAATTCAACCAACCAACCCATATATACGGATTATTCCTTCAAACGCCGGAAATCTCGGCCTCTTGGTAGAAGACAAACAAGGAATAGAATCTCATTTATCGGAGTGTTCGGTTCACTTCTGTTCGCGGAGGATACAAGCCCATACCCTTCAAGAGCAAGATAGATTGTTACAGAAAACAGCAGCAAAGCTCCTTTGAGGTCAGCAGGCACTGCAGGAGAAGCTCCAACCGTCGTCTTCTTCAGTACCGCCCGCCTTAACTATTCTTGTCACAGCGGTCGATCTTCCTCCTCGGCATACCAATAATTATTATCCATTTCGGATTAACCTAGTGTTTGGTAAAATACACAGATCTAAAGGAAACATCCTCTCCTTTTTCGTGCGACCCTTTACAGATTTTCCCATTACTCGCGTTGCATTCACCCTTTGGAACATAATATAATCCTGTATTTGCACGGACCATACCTAAAAACCTTCAGTCGGACATATCCTCCCCCCAAACAAAACCCTTTTCACTGAGATCAATTTGACCACCTGAAACAGTCCCAGCCATGTCAAACCGAAACAGCACACCAGACCAAAGCTCGGCCACCGGTGGGTCCTCACTGCGTCCCCCATCTTCCCGACCACTTGGTTCTGGCCATCATTTGAGAGCGTCTGCAGACATGTCCGGTGCTTTTCAATCTCCTCTCGCAGGTCGGATTCGTCCTTCCTCTGAAATCTTCCTGAACCCTCCCCAGATTACTTCGCAAAATGCGGAGACCGAAGCATTGGACAAGGCAGCACGAGAGTGGATTAATGATTTGGAAACATACGAGAATACCCTTGAGGAAATGGCATCCGCGGCATTGGACCAAGACTTCAAAGATGAGCTGAGTGCTATCGAGCAGTGGTTCCGGGTCCTTAGTGAGGCCGAGAGAACTGCCGCTTTGTATGCTCTGTTGCAGCAGACCACTCAGGTCCAAATTCGGTTCTTCATCACGGTTCTACAGCAAATGGCGAGATCTCATCCAATGTCCAACATCTTGTCCCCCAACACGTTTGAAAAAGGTACAATTCTCTTATGATGCGGGTTCGCCTACGATGCTAATATCAGCTGCAGACGCTATGGCTTCTCGTATGAATGATGCAATGAATAAACTGAACATGGGGAGCACTCGTGACTCGTTCTCCTCCCGCCCCCCACCTTCCCCTGGAGCACCGCCGAATAGAAGCTCTGGTGTAGATCCATCTGTCCAGTCAATGTTCCCAGACGCGGCTGCTGCAATTGCGGCTCAACGTGCACTGATCTCAGGCCAATCAGGAGGCAGTAGCGGAACCAAGTCCAACCGCAATAGTGCATTGTTTGAGTCCCGTCCATCTTCCTCGTTGGCCCCCACCCCTTCCATTTCGACCCCCGCCAACAAGGAGAATAACCCGCCTTCCTCCCCGTGGAATCGCCCGACAAATGACGGAGGTAGTGAGCAGAACCGCCCTAAGTCTGCGGCAGACTCTATGGGTAACTTTCAACTTCCTCCGCCATCTGCCGGCCTTAGGTCTCCGAGGAATCCTCCTCCCCAGATTACTGGAAACACGAACCTTCAGACTACCACCTTGAATGCACCCACAGCTACCGGCATTGAGATGCCTCAACTCTCTCCATATGGTGATACATCCGGCAATTGGGCGTCAATGGTCAACACACCCGTTGCACCAATGTTTTCGCAATCACCCGGAGCAGATATGGTTGCCAATGCTGCTGCTATGAAATTAGCTGCACTGTCTACCGTCAACAACAGGATCATCCTTGACAACGATCCGAAGGGATGGGGAAAGCGCAGAACCGGAAAGGAGCCTAACGGAAGCAATGGGCATAGCAATGTCGGGCTCAATTCTCCTCGTAACAACGGAAATATGCCCACCTTGTCCCCGAGCACCATCACTATGTACAACGAACATGGCCAATTAGTTCAGATTCCGGCAGCTGCGGCAGCTGCAGCCATGGCACAGCAGCAGAACAATGGCTCACCACTTCTTGGGGGGCGTTCCCGCCCTAATTCACCCGGTGTGTTCAACTCTCCTGCTGCCCAGTGGGGAGGTATGGGATTTGCCTCCCCTCAAGCTGGTGGTTTTCTTGCTGCTCAGTCACCCCTCCTCGGAGGCGGTCTTCTCAACACATTCAGCAGTCTTACTGGGTCGGCCGAAGGTTATAATTCTGATGATGTCAGTGGGCGCGGAAGGAGCCCGAGGGGTAGACGAGGAAGCTCTAAGCCCCCAGAGGATCCGACTGACCCTAACCTTCTGAACGACATTCCTGCCTGGCTGCGCAGTCTCCGTCTCCACAAATATACCGACAATCTCAAAGACCTCAATTGGAAAGACTTGATCGAATTGGACGACGATGCACTTGAGAAACGGGGTGTAAACGCTCTCGGGGCGAGGAGAAAGATGCTCAAGGTTAGTTTAATAGTATATCGCCATTCACAAAGCTCTTTACTAACGCATTTCGGTGCTTAGGTGTTTGACCAAGTCAAGGAAGCTAAGAATGAGGGCAAACTTCCTGCCTAGAGAGTCAATTGGTGAAAGGGGATCTAGTGGTATATTCATCAGAATCTCAGACCTAATATAACCACAGCTCTCGCCCGTTCAAAACCCTCGGTGGACCATTCTTACATGAATATTTCGTTGCTCTGTCTGTTTTTATTCCCTAGCTCTTATGACTAGGCTGTCTTATTCCCTAGTCCCTCTTTTTTCTTTTCAACTCGATCTTTCTTTTTTCTTTTGCGTTCTGTTGCTAAACGAGGTCAGAGTAATGTGGTTTATGGGAAAAGGAAAATTGCGTAGCTTAAGATTAGCGAGTATGTCATGTTTCCTTTATAATGCCATAGCGCAGTGCTGGGAAGTTTGAAGAGCGGGGTGGTATGCTTCAAGTTAATCAATTGCGGACGCTGGGTAGGATCCCGAGGACGCGGTACAATATCGTAGAGTACCCAAAGATCTCTGCGGTGTGTGTGGGTCTGTGGGGCTGGCGGAGGGGGGGCATCGTAGGAAGAGGGAGGGACTTTTAAAATTAATGACCGAACGAATCTTACCATAACGGACGGAGTTGGGTTGAGTTGGAGTTAGTCCAAACGTGATATATTATGAAAGCGAGAAGTATGGTGAGGTGCTTACATCACACAGGCTATTGGATACAGCAAGGTGATCTGCCGCACCATTGCCAGTAGCCCAAGACGAGGTGCCATGCCCAAGGCGCGATAGCTCCGTACCGTATATACATTCGTTCTCCCCCCAGAACTCTTCCCTCTCCCAGTCCTCAGCTTAACAATCCATCATATCATCCCCAACAAACTTTGCCGCCACCCACTCGCCCGCCCCGAAATGCACTGGGATACCCTGCCTTGTACTAGCACAAGTACCGTTATATCCTAGGGGTTTTATTAGGCTGCTGTATCTGAGGAGGAGTGCTATATGTACGGCGCTGTACTAGTACAGTAGGCCATGGAATAGCGTTGTACGATCGTACGTAAGAGAAGTATGATACCAGCACGGTACCGGGCTAGTATCATACGGTACTCGTCCCAGGCCAGAAATATATGGCAAAAAAATCAAATCAAATCTGAGGGCATGTACTGTACCGTGCTTATATCTGAGCACCGATCCTCCCCGGCGGACCTGGCCTAAGGCATGATCGGTCGCTCTCGCTCAATGACCGAGTTACGCCCCCCCATCCGCCCCGCCCCCCTTGTGGTGGCCGCTAGGCTACGGTACGGTAGCTGATTAACTAGCTTCATGACTGACTAACCAACTTACGGTAGCTAAATCACCACCACCACTACCACTACCACCGCCACCACCACCACCACCAAAAGAAGTGCCGGCGCCAGGCTAACGACAAGGAAGCAGGAACGAGGGAACGAGGTGTAAACATCCTCTCGCCCGCATTCTGGCCAGTGCAGTATTATATACTTGCAGAAATCGGGCCCTGGAAAATGTGATTACCAACCAACCAGTCAACCAGCCTCCCTCCGCTCCGCTCCCTTAATACGGTACAAGCACTACAGACCACTAGTATTGGTACTTGTACCGATAATAATATTATTACTCCCACCGAACAGATAAGTTCCTTCCCTTTTTTCCCTTCCTTTCTTTTCTTTTTTTTCTCTCCCTCTACGATACCGGATAGATGGATGATGAATCCCCTCGTTTATGCCGCAATACCGTACCGTCGTAAAGAGAAGAGAAGAGAAGAGAAGGGGGTATAAAGTACAAGTAATAACTTATGGTGGGGGGGGCGTAAGGTAGGTATTTCATAGGTACCGTATGATACAAGTACCTAGTACGAGGATTTAGTGCAAGTGCAAGTATCCTAGGTAATTGATTGGGATTGGATTGGTACAGTAGAGGATCCTGTGCCACACTTACGCATAAGATCACCGGAGTTCCGGGGGGGATTTGTGTAACGTTTTTGTTTGGTTTTGGGGAACTGGGGTTGGAGGTTGCCAAGTCTCGGTGGAGGGAGGAGGAAGTGCTACGGTAGTAGAGGAGGAGGCTCAAGCATGGTGAAGCAAGTGGAGGGGAAATGTGAAATTCTCAAAAAAGTGTGCTGAGTAAGTGATTGTGATGCGGCGTTTTATATATTATTATTATGAATATAATATAGTGCTTCGTGGAGTTGGGTGGCAAGGTGCTCTAGATTTTTGGGCAGGAGTCTAGATCAGGATCTGGTATATTACCCGGTAGACTATGTTGGTACGGACCGTACGGGGGAGATTGTTTATGCAAAATGGTGACTTGGCTTCCGATGCACCTGATCAGGGTACTACCGTGCTTTGGTGGATGATATCTCGAGTACTAAAAATCCATGTCCCCCCCCCATCGTCGGTCGAAACCCCCCATTCTTTCCTTCCTTTCCTTCCTTCCTGCCTTCATGTCCCCTCTTTCTTTCTTTTTTCTCCCTTCCGCCCCTCTCTCTAGCCTGGGGAAATGCAGAATGGAGAGGGGATGGGGGGGGGGGGGGGGGGGGGGGGGTGGTGGAAATTTAAGTGAAACC
>Ga0307517_10006203_pt1 | contig 17796 bp, 22 predicted proteins | sample 23_EM_MG_FD_194515 | JGI IMG/M metagenome (GOLD analysis project Ga0307517, IMG submission 194515) | Populus trichocarpa ectomycorrhiza microbial communities from riparian zone in the Pacific Northwest, United States - 23_EM | ecosystem: Host-associated > Plants > Roots > Unclassified | place...
ATCGGCGCGCGCCAGACTTTAGGAACATCCAAGGAGATAGTGCAATACCATGGAATACCGTAACCAGCACGAGTTGCGACCGTAGAGTAAATCGCGGAGTGGGTGAAGAAGGCGAGGGGAGCCACCCGGCGAGGAGAGCCACTCAGCAGTGGAGGTGCCAGCTATCGTGAGGGGCAGTAGGGTGCCAGCCGCGGAGGCAGTAAGGTGCCAGCTAAGGAGGGGCGTAGCAGTACGGTGCAAGCGGATCTAACCCGTGGGAAGCGGGAGAGGGAAGGCTCGCCAAAGACCGAGAAGTACGAACGCGGAGGACCGAAACAGGGTCACAGTTTTTCGAATGCCGACCGTACCGAACCTGCAACTCAGGAGAGAGTGCAATACCAGAGAGCAGGGCCACCAGGGCAACTACTTCACCGATAGCCCGAGACTAGCGACCGCGTGTTGACGAGGAAAAGAAGCTTGCCGACCGTGCAAAACGCTAAGCGAGACGCGTCGCGAAGTGCGGGGTAAAGGGTAGGAACGTCAACGCGAACGAAGACGAACGGAACCAGAAAGGAATCCATAACCCCCGAGAGGGGAGGCCAGAGGCCCCAGAGAGAGGAAGGAGATGAAGGCGTGATAAACCCCCGAGCAGTTGCCACGGGCGGGGTAGATCAGAGGCAGAGGACACTCTCACGATGATTTCCCATGGTGTTGAGATTTCAATCGCTGGAGGTGGAGCGGACGAGAAAGATGAAAGGAAATAGGGGGCGGAGCCCCCCTTATATAGAAGGAAATCCTAGCACAGCCTTTGCCGCCCGACTCATACCCCAGTATGAGTCGCATATCCGTGTAACCAAGGAAACAATACAATTTGTCGTAACTCTTACAAAGGAAATCCCTCATAGCAACCGTGTAACAAAGAAAAGAACACCAAAGTTATCCCAACATGTATATCATCAGGGGACCGTGATACCGGCGGGATGTGATGCTCGTGGGGTGGATAATTGGGATCGCTGGGAGGACTCGAGCTCGGGACTCCGGACGTAGTGGGACAATGGGTGGCGAGCGGCGAGGAATATGGTGCTACACTGGAAGATGTCAACGCCGGTGAAGTATACGCATCACCCTGAATTATACCTGGTCGAGCAGCGGGGGTGCACCCAACTTGCGCCGCTCCTTGAGATCCGGAGGTGGTCGAAACTCGCACCGTTGAAACTCGGGTATTTGCTTGTCTTCTGTCTGCAGTTCATGATTGGTGACGAGACCCTGATTCAGAGTCGTTATCCTGAACATCATTGTCTTCTGCATCTGGTTCTGTGTCTGATTCAGTTTCATCAGATCTGCGGGAGTTCTGGTACTCATGGCTGTTCTCATCGCTCAGACGAACTGTCGCTATTTGTTGTTGTGCATCTGATTCCCCCTCAGGTTCACTAGTATACGCTGTGGGCTGTAAGGTCCTCCTTCAGGCGCGCTTCACGGGCCATGATGTGGGGCGTCTTGTGGTTTGTGGTGGGGAAGAACTGGGACCCGATGACTGTGTACCGTGGGAGCTCCTTGATTCGGCAGACAGAGTTCTTGTACTATGGGAGCTGCCTGATTCGGTCCGCTGTGTTCCTGATCCAGATCCCCTCTGCGCGTGTATGGCGTCACTTCTATGCCGCTCCAGATTGCCTACTCGTGAAGTTGGCTGACCGAGTGATTTGCCTTGAGGTTGTCTAGACATCTTAGAATACCGGAGACTGATGAAGATCTTTTACAGAGAATAGGGATTAGAATGCGTGAGTGTAATGTATCACACGCGATGTCGATATTTGTAGTTTGTAGTTGTTGTGCAATGAAACGCGTCAGGTCTTATACGCTACGTCTTTTGGGGGGGGCGTGGGGGTGAGATTCACGTACTATCACTCGGTATTGAAAGAATCTATTCAACTGCAAAAAGGTGTTTTCTTCTTGTTCAACATTATGTTCATACTCTGGACGAGCTCGGGTATGATGTTCGTCTACGCTCTGGTATGACAAGGTTCCAGGTGTTAGTAAAGTAGGACCCCTTGCTAATATCAAGAGTCCTTATGCAAAAACTAGCCACAAAGAGTATCCGTTTGCGACACAAGGTCTAGCCAGACACACGCCACGACCAATGCGGATTAGACATCTCAAACCTCATCTCCCGACGTTGAATCAACACCACTAAATCTCTAGATCTCGGTTTTCACAAAATGCATACCACATTCCTTTTGGCTAACGCCAGTCTAGTGATGGACACAGAATGTGAGTCCAGCCCAAAGCGGAAAAGGTTATCAAACATCAGCATAAAGGGACGTAAGGATGAGAGAAGCTGAAGCAAGGGTACGCCATGGTATGATTACTATACTAGCTAGGAATCATAACGAGAAAATAGATTACATGACACCGTGTCTCAAAGGAAATCGCACAGCGCGTGTAGGGCAGTAGTAGGGGTAAAAATGAAAAAAGAATTCATCCCGAAATCTAGAAATCTCATGTTCGACCTGAGCGACGTCTTCCAGAAAGGCGTATTTGGCGTACGGATGGGCAGATTTCTGAGGCGTGCTCAGAACTCTGAACTGAAGATCGGCTTGCCGGGGGTGTCATAGATGCTGGTGGCTGGGTCGGGGCCACATTAGCAGTAGATAGCGGGAGATCACTTATAGGAGAGGGATATTCTATCGTTCTCTCCGGAGTCAAGAGATGGCGGCCGGCAGGTGAACCAAGGGGAGCTGAGACGCTGTGTTCGTCGCGATTTATATCTGTGGCATGTGGTGTGTCCTCTGCGCCATCATACCCTTGAAGCCTCTCCGCTACTAGCTCGAGATTCGCCAAAAATCTGTTTGCCCAGGGGTTTTCCCGGGCAAATTCGTGGAGTTTACTGAGCATGTCAGACTCAGAAGGCCCTGACGGGCGAGAGGAGGCCACGCCCGACATCGGCGCTAATAGTTGAGAGCGCGCGGGCTCCTCCCTCTGCGATGGAATATTCCTCTGGCGTCTTGAGGGGCCTGGAACTCCGGGTGACTGGTGCTCCATTAGCAATTACCTATGCAATTTTAATCTAAGTCCCTTTTTGTCCAGATACTTACGCGGCCGACATCTACAACCATAACGCTCGGACCAGGAGGTGCCCAAGGCGCCCCCTCTGCCTCGGTCTGTAGACATTCGTCCTCCTCAAACCACTCCTCCTCCTCCTCCATTGCCCGTACTGCATCTTCTGTGCCGGCCGACTCTTCCCAGATGGCGCAGTTGAAAAATGGGTACCTCCCATTGGATGCCTCAGGGGTCTCGTCCAGGTCCTCGCCCTCTTCGGGTTGTGACTCGATAACCATGAGGTCCAGCGGATCCTGGCCACTGTTGGTGAGAAACCAGACACGAATGTCGTCAACTCGGGTCAGGAATATAAGTTGGCGTAGGGCGAGTGGATCTTGGGGGTCCTGACGTAGTCTGGCAGCACCCTCGGCTATCACACCGATGAGATACCCGGGACATCGGATTTCGTCTTCGACGTCTTGCTCTCTGCCAACCGGTAACAGATGCGTGATGCTTGGTGTAGCGAGTACCCCTCAGCCGATTCCGTGGTCTGAATCTCTTTCACACCAGGAGTGGCTGAAGAAGGGATGCGGGGCCGCCACTGCTCCAGATCGACGAACAATATGGATTCTGACAGCTCGCGGCGAAGATGGCGACTCCCCATCAGCAAGAGCCACTAGCCGTAGATGTCAGGGCTGGGCTCACGGAATCAAGATGGCTAGCACTTACTCGGGGGTTCTGTAATGTCGCCGCGACCATTACGACCGGCCCTTTGATGCTCCTTGGTCGTTTGCAGTTTCATTCCAGAATCCCTGACAAGGATCTTCAGATGCCGGTCAAGTTCCAAAAGGTCATCGGCGTGGTGCTGGCGTTTCATGAGCTGAATTCGCTCCTTGATTGGTGATAGGCCACTGGCGAACAATAAAATTGAATCCACTTGCGTTTCGGTTAGGCAACCAGGGTCCAGGTGGTGAGCAATCATGTCGGCCTTTATTTGGTCGCGCCATGTCGCATAGATAGAATATTGGCCATGCGGATGCTTGAATTCACATCAGGATTTGGCGTACGCAATGTCACCATACACAGTCCTGTTTCTTAGATTGTCAGTATACCAGATTCTGATTATTGTGGGATAGTTTGGCTTTATCTACCGAATCTTCCGTGGCAGGTTGGAACTGAGCGCCCTCCTCAGGATCAGGTCCTCTGTTCATTAAAAAAGGGTAGTGAGTTTGATATCCTAAGATTCCATATAATGAGAATTCCGGCATTGCTTACGCTCGCTCGTCCGCCCGGCGACGGGCGGCTGAACGTGTAAGAGTTCTTCTTTGTATGCCGCCCCGAACTTCTGACGGTAGAGGTTGCGCACTGCGGAGTCTAAGTGGCAGAGAGCTATTAGCATCGGTTACAAACACTGGGAGCTGTAGTTTGCTTACATTGCCTTCCGACAGTGACGTCGTACTATGCCTTGAGGGGCCATTAGTTCGTCGGCGATTATGGAATCTAATATACGGGGTGATCAAAATAAAATCGCGGGGGTCTCTTGATACCCACTTGGATGCTGCTTGACCTTCGTATGTCTCAAGACGCCAGATGTTCGGACGCTGGAGAGGAGGAACGCAGGTGGGGGTCTTCTAAGGCGGGAGGTAAGAAAGATGGAGGGGTCGGAGGGCTCTTTTTTTTCTTGTTTTCTTTTTTCTTTTTTCAATATCATGTATTCGTTGATTAAGGTACAAGAAACTGTGTGGAGCGCTAGCTATGACTGAAACAAAATGTGTAAACAATCCAACGACCCGCTTCACCCCCTCATGGGAAAAATCAAACCCCTCAAACCCAGAGCCCATCCTCGCCCCTTGTAGCACCTAAGACGAAAGCAAGACGGAGCAATACCTTCCTCCAGACACGTAAGGAAACACAAGTCTAGAAATGAAACCAGGGCAAGACACAAACCCATCGGCGGGCCCCCCAAAACAAAAGAAAAGATTTACACAGCAGGAGTGCCAACAAAAGGGAGTGCTAAAACTACTGTTGCCGGATGCCTAAATGGAATTTCCCCGACCAAAACGGGTGTGCGGCAAGCCGTTGACACGGGCGGAGAGCCCGGAAATCGGCGCGCTTCAGATTTTTGGATGGGCCAAGGAGGTAGTGCTATACCATGACCCAGCGTAACCTACTAGCGAGTTGCGACCGTAGAGTAAATCGCGTGGCGGGAAGAGAAGGCGAGAGGAGCCACCGGGCGAGGAGAGCCACTCAGCAGTGAAGGTGCCAGCTCTGGGGAGGGGGCAGTAAGGTGCCAGCTGATGAGGCAGTGCGGGTGCCAGCCAAAGAGTGCGTAGCAGTACGGTGCAAGCGGATCTAACGCGTGGGAAGCGGGAGGAGGAAGGCTCGTCAAACAACCGAGTAGTACAAACACGGAGGACGGAGACAGTGTCACGATTTTTCGTATGCCGACCGTACCGACCGAGGAACTCAGGAGAGAGTGCAATACCAGAGAGCAGGGCCACCAGGGCAACTACTTCACCGATAGCCCGAAACTAGCGACCGTGTGTTGACGGAGAAAGGAGTGTTGCCGACCGTGCAAAACGCTAAGCGAGACGCGTCGCGAGATGCGGAGTGAGAGGTAGGAACGTTGACGCAAGGGTGCTCAACGAACGACAGAGCAGAACCAGAAAGGAATCCATAACCCCTGGGAGGGGAGGACCGAGGCCCCAGAGGAAGGAGAGAGATGCAGGCATGACAAACCCCCGAGCAGTCGCCATGGCCGGGGTAGATCAGAGGCGGAGGACACTCTCACGATGATTTCCCATGGTGTTGAGATTTCAATCGCTAGAGGTGGAGCGGACGAGAAAGATGAGGGGTCGGAGGGCTTTTTTCTTTTTTTTCTTTTTTTTCTTTTTGTTATCATGTGTTATTTGTTTTAGGTACAAAAAGCCTTATGCAGCCCGAGCTATGAAGAGAAAAAAACCTATAAGCCCAATAACAACCGCCCACTTCACCTCGTCATGGGAAAAATCAAACACCCTGAGTCCATAGGAAAAATCCCCCCCGCCTAGCACCTAAGACAAAACCTCAGACACGTAGGGAAACTATTCATAGAAACGTACAGGAGAGAGACCCAAACCCTTCAGCAGGCCCCCTGGTAACATGTGGAAAAGAATCAAAGAAATTACGCGATATAACTACTCTTGCCAAAATGCCTAACCAAAAGGCCCAACGGCTAGTCGCCGGAAGGGGCAGGCCGGTTCACGGTCGGGACTGACCGGAAGTTGGCGACGCGTCGGCGTTTAGGAGAGACTCAGGAGGCAGTGCAATACCATGATCAACCTTAACCTAAGCGAGGTTTGCGACCATAGAGTAAATCGCAGGAGGGAGAGAGGTAGGTGGGCGAGCGGAGCCACCGGGCAGAGGGGATGCCAGCCAACGATGATTAGCAGTAGGGTGCCAGCCGGAGGGTAGCAGTAGGGTGCCAGCCGACCGTGAGCAGTAGGGTGCCAGCCAGGGAGAGGAATGAAGCAGTAAGGTGCCAGCTTATGGGGCAGTAACGGTACCAGCGGACAGAACCTGGAGGAGGGGAGAGGAAGGATCGCGAGCGGGCTACCCACAACCGACTAACGGGCCGTAGCAAGGGCCTTTCGACCACGGCGAAACCGAGCGAGGCCGAGATGTTACAAACTGAAGCTTTCCCCATCCAGGGTACAAGCCCGGCAGGCAGAGGCCTACTTCGACCGAGTGTCCAGACACCATAGCGCCGACCGTCCGCTTAGCGAGAAGCTTTCGGACCGTGCAAAATGCTAAGCGAGGTGCAAAGCAAGTGCGGGGTAAGGGGGAGAACCAAACTTCATGAGCGGGTGTCAACGAAGAAGAGAACGAGAACCCCAGGGAGGGGTGGCGCCGGGCCCCAGAGGAGGAGGGTAGATGGCTTAACGTCAACTCCTAGGCAGTAGCCATGGTGGGAGAAGAGAGGTGGGTGGAGGAAAGTGACGATGATTTCCCGTGGTGTTGAGATTTCAATCGCCGGAGGTGGAGGAGAGATGGTTCGTGTGAGGGGTTGGAGGGTGCGGCGGGGTCCTTATATAGATTTTGCCGACGCTGTACATTTCGACGACTGTGAGTCCTACGGGCTGTCCAAGGAGGGAATGCGACTTAAGGTGTACCGCGATGTCGCGATGTCGGGCGCGACATCATGATGCAGGATGTGACATCGCAGTATCTTGGGATGGATAACGAAGGCAATTCACCAAATGGCAGTGGATAATGATGTAGCACTTGGATAAAACAAAGACTATAGAAAGATCGTGAAAAGTCATGATTGTCACAGGTGATACGTGCACCCCCTAAAATATCGTTTTAAGACTTACTTTTAAGCATGCGCCAAGAGACATCATGTAATGTAATGTCTCTTGGCGTCAGCCTCCGCCTACTATCATACTAGTATCCTTAACATGACCTAACCACGAATGCTTAGCCTCATGAGCGAATCTGCAGTCTATAAGAAATCTATTCTAATACTCTACGAACCTAAATCACTAATATAGCTTGGCAGACTTGGGCGTTCAACGCACTGTCAGATTGATCAAACTCCTCCGACAATCTCAATCCCTCTCTCTTCCTCATGACCCTTTTCCTCTTCGAGTTCTCCCTGAACATTACGGTCTGCCTTACCTTTCAACCACGCAAGGGCATAGGAAGCCTGACCGGCTTTCTTGGACAAATGCTCCGAATCTTTCTCATGGGATTGCGCTCCACGCTTCCGTACATTATGGTACTCTGTATCACCGCCGCGTGCACTAAGTTTCGACACCTTATGAATATTTATTTTGGATTGTCTGTGTGTTTTACTGCGATCTGCAACAGGGGATGGTGATGCTCCAATGCTTGCTTGGTATCCCTCTGCGGCATCAGATATATCAGATGATGAACTACTCAATCCAGGAAGAAACAAGGGAGAGTCATCTCGCTGTTCCTATTCATCTCTGTCATTAGACAGCTCAGGGTCACCTCCGGCATTGGACGGTCAAGGGTCAGTTCTTGTGTCTGATCGGGTTGCCTGGATGCAATTAGCTGGCGCCGCGGTAATAGCCCAATTGGCGATGGCATTTTCGCAAAGGTAATTGTGCCCCCGCAAAGGTGGAGTGGGCAACCTGCCCCAAGTCTCTGGGCGATGACAATAGACCAACAGATCCAACGGATCATGGAGAACCGGATTCGACAGCAGCCAGGCCCTTACGTCCTCATCATTCTCAATGAAGACGTAATCTATATAAGATAATTGGGCGCTGGGATGCAGACGCACCTGTTGCTGCCCTTCACCAGTGGCGCCAAGTATGTAGCAAATCACATTGTGTGCCACAGTTCTCGAAATAATGGCCGACAAACCACTTATGTCATAGGAATTCAACTTAGCAAAACATACCCTATTGATATGAGGATTAAGTCAATGCACAAGGCGATAATTTGGTCGTGGTGCACTGCTATTGGCGGGTTGGCTGACCCAGACGATATGTACTGCACGTGGACGCCCAAGCAGAGCGCTCCAATCTATATCACCTAAGGCAGTAAGTTCAAAAAAAGCACATCCGGATTATGGCCAAAAGAACTCACTAATTTGGGACAGACCTGACACTGCGCGATGTACCCTCCGCGCCATATCAAAGTATTTGTAACAGGTTTATTCCTGTCTAACGAAAATAGAATAGGACCGAAGATAGACCTGCTAGCGCTAATGCTAAGGGAGGCTTCAGGGGACCGGAAGTAAGAGATAATAGTTGAAGGACAAACGGGACTCAGGGATTGCCGTTCAACCAAGTGTATTCTTAGACTGAAGGTCTGTCGAAGTGTTTGTCTCCTGCTAGCCAGGAGACTATTTTAAATACAAAACCCAAGAGCGATAGCCTTCCTGCAATCACGATCATTACCAGTAGCTGCGCACATACCGGAATCCTGTAATCCTGCAAGACCAAAGAAAGAAACAAAAGCTCAGCCTTCACCAGTGCTACATGACCATTCCATACCCGGAATCCTAAATATAAACTTCCAGCAAAGCAAACTAAACATAGCAATGCGATAGCATAGCCTATCTGACTCAGAGCCAGTGGCGGAGCTGAAAACAAATCAAATAAACCAAATATGAATCAAACTAAACATAGGAGATCCTACACTACCCGCTCCTGTGTACCGTTAGCGGAACATGTACACATGTTACAGTATTGAATCAACGGATCCTCCACCTTCGGTGCCGCGGCTTCCGCGATATCCGCCAGAGGAGCATGTCGCATCCCCATTGGCCTCCCGAGAATACCCATTGGGGGATCCGCTTGGATTTGCACCGGTACATCTTCTGGGCCGGGCAGATTGATCGGACCTGGGGGATTCGCTGGAGTATGTTTGATACGCAGTGGCGTACCCAGAATGCCCATTGAGGGACCTGACTGGATCTGCACAGGTATACCTTCCAGGCCGGTCAGATTGATCGCACCTGGGGGATACGCTGGAGCATGTTTGATACCCAGTGGAGTACCCAGAATGCCCATTGGGGGATCCGCTTGGATTTGCACAGGTATATCTTCTTGGCCGGGCAGATTGATCAGGCCAGGGGGATTCGCAGGAGCATGTTTGATACCCAGTGGCGTACCCAGAATGCCCATTGAGGGACCCGATTGGATCAGCCCTGGAACATTCGCTGGTTGGTGGGCATTTTTCTGCAGGTCGATATTGCCCAAATGGAGACCAATCCTACGTTGGGGATAAGCTGAGCCTGGGGGTGAAGGAGTGTTCTGATTTTGGGAATTCACCAGGCCGGGGGGTGGAGGATCGTTCTGAGCTTTGGGATCGGCCGGGCTTGGGGGTGCCCCAATGTTCTGAGCCTGGGGATTCGCTGTGGGAGTAGGTACAGCTTGGGCCCGCACCAGGGGAGCAGGTACGTTTTGGGCTGGCCCAGGAGCATTGGCCAGGGTAGCATTTTGGCCAACTGGGCCAGCGTTCGATACTACAGCTGTTGCAATAGTCCACGGGCACTGATGTGGTGAGTTGAGAGGTAGTAACATTGGCCTCACAAAGACTTGGGCAGGGGGGACGCCGGAGCCGGATGGAGGTCCGTGGTTATTAGTCCTAATGGTATTTGCCAGCTTGTTTCCACAGTCCTTAACCAATTCAAGAACTGCCTCATCAATCTCCTGCATACTAGCAAGGTTAGTGGCTACAGACGCAGTGGCGAGTTAATCACACACATGTTTCAATCTCCTCATGCCTTCGACTATTTGCTGGAATTCGGCATCTGGGAAGTGCCAATTATCTGAAATGTAGCCCCGGGCTAACACCTGATCTTTCACAGCATCCCGCCAAGACAGGTATTCAGGGGGGGGCTTGTTTATGGGGTGATGGGGGACGCCCATAGCCAACCTATGAGCGCTAATTGATTGACCATCGGGGTATCGATGAGAATACTCTCCAACGAGAGTAACAGGTGGAAGATGATCGGTCTGACCCGCCGGCGGCGGCTGCTGCGCACCTCTGCCCGGCAAGAGGGCGTACACTACAATGTTGTTATTCTGCACCATATCGCTGGATTCCTTATGTATATAGATCGCAGTATTTAGGGATACGCGTGATGTGATGATAGTGGCTGTTCACTCGGAGGAGGTTCTGCGTGTGAGATGAATCTTAGTCTGAAGTCCCTCTAGTCTCGCGATCGAATCACTTTATATATAAAACTCCCAGATCCTCTCGGTCGTTTGAAAAGAAAACCCAAATCTGACGCTCTATTACAGGACTCTACTGCAGTTTGATTCAACTTGAATGAATGAAACCTGATAAACGCATTGGGGCAGGAATATATAATCTTTGCGGTCTCAGATGTTGAAAGACAGGATAGCTGATACCACGTGACACCTAGGCTAAACTCTATCCACAACTAGATTATGAATATGGCATCCCTTGGCCCTACATGGGATCCACACGCGCTGTGGTCATAACTTGACATATCATAGCCTTACCGTCGAATCTCCACGGACTCGGAGCCCAGCGATCGACTGAGCAACATCCAACCATGCCTAGCAAATGTCGGTTCTGCCGCCGAAAATACAGCAGGTCTGGTGCATATGAGAAGCACCTGCGAACTGCGTACGCGAGTCTGGACATTGTCCTCGCGTCCACCGTACAATATAACAACATCCAAACAGGCGAATTGCTCAACACCGACGCGAGTGACCGCCAGGATTCCGACTATGAATCCGATCCAGGCCCTGCAGGATTGTAACCTGATGCATTTTGTCCTGACATTGCATACGAGTCTGATGCTTTAGTCTTCGATACTAGCTCAGCCTGTGCCGGGAAACAGAATCATTTTGAAGACACCAGAGAAGTAATCGGAGAGGTTGCAGATTTGAAGATGAATACAGCAACATGTGCGTGGACCCATGGGCACCATTCAATAGCGCGGAATGTTTCAAATGGGCATCCAAGTTCATTGACGGAAAGGTATCCAAAACCCGAATCAACGATTACTTCTCGCGTGGCCTAGGAAATGCTGAATCAGTTGGGTATAGCTCTATGCACACGCTGGAGAACCACCTCGGTTCCTGGATCCCTACAGCCAATATCTGCAATGGTTCGAAGGGCAGGTTGAGGATGGCCAGAGGACTTTGCCATTTTTCTACTGCGACGTCCTAGGTTGTATCAGATATCTCCTTTGCCAGATCGCATACCGAGATGACGTGGTCTACCCACCATCGCGTGAATATAACCCTTCCGGGCAGAGGATATATGTTGAAATGTATACGGCAGATTGGTGGTGGGACCTGAAGGTAGAGCATCTGAGTCCCACCCTTGTTTGGAAGACCTTAGCTGACTGATCATAGGAGACGCTTCCACTAGGTGCTACCGTTGTTCCAATAATTGGGATGTCAGATCAGACTAACCTCACCAACCTTTTGCGAGACAAGAAAGCGTGGCCTGTTTATATTACGTTCGGAAATGTTCCGTCGGCTCGGCGCAACAGCCCAGGATCAATCACTGTTTTTCTTCTTACCTTATTACTGGTTCCACCCAAACTGTCCAAGTCCTCTAAAGCCGACCGATGCCAGATAAAAATCAATGCTGACACCCTAGTACAAGATGTATTGGAACTCATCTTTGCACCCCTTCAGGATGTGGCACATGTCGGCATCCCCATTGACTGTGCCGACGGCAAGGTTGGACTTTGATTCCCAATTCTCTCTGCATGGATCGCAGACCATATGGAAAACATGGCACTTCACTGGGTGAAAACAAATGCCTATTCTAAATGCAAGGTGCCGACCAACGAATGAGGAACCAATGCCAGAAGCTATCGGGCCCGAGATTATGAAAGGTACCAACCCTGTAAACCTGAAAATCAAACCTCAGGCTCGGACAGTGACGACGACCACATTTTGAATCTTGGTATCGGCCAAAATATATTCCACAGACTAGACCGGGTTTCGGCATCTGATCTGTACAAAGCAGACAAACTCCATACCTTTTATCTCAGGCTATTTAAGCATATGATAGACTGGATCGAAGCCTTTCTGAAGAAACACTGGCGACTGCAAGCATTTGATGAGGTTTGGAAGGCATTACCGCCATACCCAGGATTCTTAGTTCCCAAAAAGGCCTACCGCGAGGTTCCGCAGTGGCAAGGGAAAGAGATGAGACATCTGGGGCGTTGTATTCTGGGAGTTCTCGCCCTTGCCCTTCGCCAGCCAGGAGGTGCCCAACCAATACATTTCAAACATGCTCTCCGATGCGTCATGGCGCTCGTTGAATTCAATATGATGGCATAATATCGAAGCCACACACCTGACACCATAGCCTATATGGAAAAGTATCTGGACCAGTTCCATAGTATGAAGGACATCTTCTTGGAGTTCCGAGTGACAAAACGCACACAAGCCAAGGTCAACATGCAAGGAAAAGAGATTCGACGTCAGAGAACACTAATGCGTGAGTGTGTGGCCACATCCCAACGGCGCCAGATGCGCGACGACGATCGAGATGAAGAGCATGAACTGTGTATGGACATGATTCACGGCGAATCACATTTCAACTTCATTAAGATGCATCTACTAAGCCACTTTTGTGACCATATACGCCAGTTTGGCAATATTCTGATGGATTCCACAGAGATCGGAGAGTTAGCTCACAAGACGCAAATCAAGGAAGGATGGCACCAGTCAAATAAAAATGATGCCGCGCGCCAGATGGTGCATAGCTACGGTAGTCAACATGCAATCCGGATGAGACTATTGAACTTGCAATCTCTGAAAAATCACACTGTAGATCTCTCCCCCGACCTCCAGAAGCATTTGGATAGGACAACCAGTACGGTATTGCCGCAAGCCATTTGTAGGAGGATCGTGAAGGGACGCCGGGGCGAGGTGTCCAATATGGTTGATTTTAGCCGGATCTCGGGAGTCTCACAAGAGATTATATATTGTGAATTGATACGATATAGCAGGCAGAGCCTGCCGATAGACCACGGTCTCCCAGAAGACTATGCAACCCTTCGATCACTTCCCATTGAACTACTGACACAACTCGAAGTCCTAGTTCTTACAGTGGAAGAAGCCGATGTTCACGAGATCCACCAGGCACGATCCACGGGCACCCTACACTTCAGAAACCAGGGCAGTCGCAATGATTGGGTTTGGGTACAAGCGGGCAGGGAAGAAATGTATAGTGCGCTAAGGGGTCATCTCCCGGCAAAGCTAGTTGCCCTCTTGAAGATCAAGGACCCCAGATCCGAGGATCCTGTGCGTCGCGTCGCTGGTGTTCTGTTGCTGACCCCAGTGAACTCAGGGCGTCTATCGGATCTGCATGGCTTGGTTACAATGCAGATGAGGGAAGACACGCGAGGGTTAACAATAGTTGATATAGGAACAATTCTCGCTCTGACACACCTAATCCCGTAGGAGGACCGGCGATGGCTTGTAAATAGCCGGATTGATTTAAGAACATTTAATGAGGTTTATTAAGGAATCTGGATGAGAGAATCAGGACTCTTCGATGCGTGAGAATCAGGATTTGGCTATGCGTGAGAATCCTACATATTGATATTGTATATAGTAGAAGATATATAAGTGACTTTCGTGAAACCTAGATCATTAGTTCGCCAGACCAGTGAGGTGTGAGACGTGAGACCCGGGAGGGACAACAAAAGGTCCTGCCGCCCCAGACACCAGGCCACGTCGACTCTCACCCTCCTCATCAGCTCCTGCGATTTACTGTACTCTCATCAGCAAAAACAGACCCGGTGTCTGATCTGTCGGCGTTGCGTCTTGAAGCTAGCGACGCATCTCCTGCGTCCCCTGTGTCCTGTCCGTCCTGACTTGCGTTTCAACGCCCCGCCACATCCCACGCTTCCAGATGCTACCTGGCAACGTTCCTTGCGTCCTGACGCAACCTGGCGCCCTCCCTACGTCTGGACTACCCCAGACTCTTTCTCTCATCTCTTCTTTCTCCTGATGCGGCGATAGCTCCTCGTCACCTCTTCTCCGCGTCGTGACCCACCCCTCATCCCCGCTCGAGTAATGACAACTAATTTGCTGCTTGCTCCGACGTCACCTGGTGTCTGGGGCGGCTGCACCTTTTTTGGTCCCTCCCGGGTCTCACGTCTCAAGTCTAACGCCTCACTGGTCTTGTGAACTAATGATCTAGATTTCAAGAAAGTCGCTTATATATCTTCTACTCTATACTGTATCAATATGTAGGATTCTCACGCATAGCCGAATCCTGATTCTCACGCATGGCTGAATCCTGATTCTCTCATCCAGATTCCTTAATAAACCTCATTAAATGTTCTCAAATCAATCCGGCTATTTACAAGCCATCGACGGTCCTCCTCCGTGATCAGGTGTGTCAGACCGAGAATTGTTCCTATATCCACTATTGTAAACCCTCGCGTGTCTTCCCTCATCTGCACTGTGACCAAGCCATACAGATCCGATAGACGCCCTGAGTTCACTGGAGTCAGCAACTGAACACCGGCGACTCGACGCACAGTATCCTCGGATCTGGGGTCCTTGATCTTCAAGAGGGCTACTAGCTTTGCCAGGAGACGACCCCTCAGCGCACCATACACTTCTTCTATACCCGCTTGTGCCCAAACCCAATTATTGCGACTGCCCTGGTTTCTAAAGTGTAGGGTGCCAGTGGATTGTGCTCGGTGGATCTCGTAAATGTCGGCTTCTGGGAATGTAACAACTGGGACTTGGAGTTGTGTCACTAGTTCAATCGGAAGTGATCGAAGCGTCGCATGGTCTTCCTGGAGACCGTGGTGTATCGGCAGGTTATGCCTGCTATATCGTATCAATTCAGGATATATAATCTCGAGAGAGACTCACGAGATCCGGCTAAAATCAACCATATTGGACACATCACCCCGGCGTCCCTTCAAGATCCTCCTACAAATGAGTGGCCGCAATACCGTACTGGTTGTGCAATCTGAATGCTTCAGGACGTCGGGGGAGAGATCTGGGCCGCGATTTTTGAGTGATTGCAAGTTCAATAGTCTCGTCCGGATTGCATGTTGACGACCGTAGCTATGCACGATCTGGCGCGCGGCATCATTTTTATTTGACTGGCGCCATCCTTCCTTGATTTGCGTCTTGTGAGCTAGCTCTCCGATCTCCGTGGAATACATCGGAATATTGCCAAACTGGCGTATATGGTCACAAAAGCCACTTAGTAGATGCATCTTAATGAAGTTGAAATGTGATTCGCCGTGAATCATGTCCATACACAGTTCATGCTCTTCATCTCGATCGTCGTCGCGCATCTGGCGCCGTTGGGATGTGGCCACACACTCACGCATTAGTGTTCTCTGACGTCGAATCTCTTTTCCTTGCATGTTGACCTTGGCTTGTGTGCATTTTGTCACTCGGAACTCCAAGAAGATGTCCTTCATACTATGGAACTGGTCCAGATACTCTTCCATATAGTCTATGGTGTCAGGTGTGGGGCTTCGGTATTGTGCCATTATATTGAAGTTAACGAGCACCCTGACGCATCGGAGAGCATGTTTGAAAGGTATTCCTTGCCCACCTCCTGGCTGGCGAAGAGCCACGGCGAGCACTCACAGAATACAACGCCCCGGTTTCCTCATATCTTTCCCTTGCCACTGCGTAACCTCGCGGTAGGCTTTTTTGGGGACTAAGAATCCTGGGTCTGGCGGTAATGCCTTCCAAACCTCATCAAATGCCTGCAGTCGCCCGTGTTTCTTCGGAAAGGCTTCGATCCAGTCCATCATATGCTTAAATAGCCCGAGATAAATGGTATGGAGTATGTCTGGTTTGTACAGATCAGACGCCGAAACCCGGTCGAGTCCGTGGAATATATTTTGGCCGATACCAAGATTCATAACGTGGTCGTCGTCGGTCTCCGAGCCTGAGGTTTGATTTTCAGGTTTGTAGCGTTGGTACCTTGCATAATCTCAGGCTCGATAGCTTCTGGCATTGGATCCTAATTCGTTGGTCGGCACCTCGCATTTAGGACAGGCGTTTGTTTTCAACCCGTGAAGTGCCACGTTTTCCATATGGTCTGCGATCCACGCAGAGAGAATTGGGAAGCAAAGTCGAACCTTGCCGTCGGCACAGTCAATGGGGATGCCGATATGCGCCACATCCTGAAGGGGTGCAAAGATGAGTTCGAATACATCTTGTAGGGTGTCAGCGTTGATTTTCCTCTGACGTTGGTCGGCTTTGGAGGACTTTGAGAGTTTGGGAGGAATGGGCAATAAGGCGAGAAGCAGAACAGCCATTGAACCTGGGCTGTTGCGCCTGGCCGATGGAAGATTTCCAATTGTAATATAGACGGGCCACGCTTTCTTGTCACCTGAGAAGTTGGTGAGGTTCGTCTGATCCGACATCCCAATTATTGGAACAACGGTAGCGCCTGGCGGAAGCGTCTCCTATGATCAGTCAGCTAAGGTCTTCCAAACAAGGGTGGGACTCAGATGCTCTACCTGCAGGTCCCACCACCAATCCGCCGTATGCATTTCAGCATATATTCTCTGCCCGGAAGGGTCATATTCACGCCGTGGCGCGTAGACCAAGTCATCTCGGTATGCGATCTGGCGAAGGAGATATCTGACACAACCTAGGACGTCGCGGTAGAAAAATGGCAAAGTCCTCTGGCCATCCTCAACCTGCCCTTCGAACCATTGCAGATATTGGCTGTAGGGATCCAGGAACCGGAGGTGGTTCTCCAGCGTGTGCATAGAGCTATACCCGACTGATTCGGCATTTCCTAGGCCACTCGAGAAGTAATCGTTGATTCGGGTTTTGGATACTTTTCCGTCAATGAACCAGGATGCCAGTTTGAAACCTTCCGCGCTATTGAACGGTGCCCATGGGTCCGCGCACAGGTTGCTGTGTTCGTCCTCAAATCCGGCAACGTCTCCGATTACTTCTCCGGCGCCTTCAAAATGATTCTGTTTCCCGGCACAGGCTGAGGTAGTATCGAAGACTTCAGCATCAGACTCGTATGCAATGTCTGGACAAAATGCATCAGGTTCCAATCCAGCAGGGCCCGGATCGGATTCATAGTCGGAATCCTGGCGCTCACTCGCGTCGGCGTTGAGCAATTCGCCTGTTTGGATGTTGTTATATTGTACGGTGGACGCGAGGACAATGTCCAGACTCGCATGCGCAGTTCGCAGGTGCTTCTCATATGCACCAGACCTGCTGTATTTTCGGCGGCAGAACGGACATTTGCTAGGCATGGTTGGACGTTGCTCAGTCGATCGCGGGGCTCCGAGTCCGTGTAGATTCG
>Ga0307517_10006204_pt1 | contig 17796 bp, 21 predicted proteins | sample 23_EM_MG_FD_194515 | JGI IMG/M metagenome (GOLD analysis project Ga0307517, IMG submission 194515) | Populus trichocarpa ectomycorrhiza microbial communities from riparian zone in the Pacific Northwest, United States - 23_EM | ecosystem: Host-associated > Plants > Roots > Unclassified | place...
CGTGCACCCCCTGTCCCACGTTCTCATTGGCACCCTTTATGAGTACTAACAGCGCATCGGCGGCCGGCACAGGTCACATCGCAGCATATGACCCATCCTCGAAGAGAGTGACAAAGCTCATAGCTAATGGACCCACTTCTCATCGCGGCCTGCCACCATTTGATACGTTTGAACCTCATTGTCTTTCACGTGCCGAGGCGATCTCCTTTACGTTTCGTTTCCCTGACATCGGGTGGCAAGGTTGTGTCGAGATTAGCGAACTGGGGATGCATGTTGGTGACGTAAATCGCCAACTCGTCCGGGTGTGGATGGTACGAGGCCGCCGAATATCTGAATCAAGCCTCTCACTCTCTGTTCGGCTGCGAGCTTCTAGTAGTGCATTGTCCAGGTGTAGGTCGGTTGCCTGGCAGAGCACGTATATCCTACGGTTTGTGCAGAAGGTGTGACGCCCGGTAAGATGGCCTACGAAACCCTGCCCGATGCTACCCCCCGTGATCCTAGAGAGTACAAGCATCCCACTTTTGGCGCTTGTTGTACTGCAACGGTGCTAGCAATGGGAGTTCTGAGTTCAAGGTGTGATTGTAATTGTCTTCATACACTGAACTAGTTGACTGGACCCACACCTGGGCGAAGCCCGGCCGAACCCGTCAACAATAGTGGAGGCTAGAAATGTATGGCTTATTGTGGAGTGAGGCAGGGGCGTGTGGACGTGTGTCAGGGGGGACAAGAAAGGGTCTATGTGGTCCCTGTGTCATTAATTCATTACCGTTGTCCCCGCCGCCGATTTGGCATTCCATCAGCCCCGATTCCCGATTCAGTGTTCACTACCTTTGAACACCGCTACTCAGAACGGGGGGGCCGCCATCCCCATAGTCCCTTCGCCTATTGTTCTATGGCGTGGAGGAAAGTCCTAGCGTGTCTCCGTCGGCCACCCTGGCCACCGGAACTGTTCCATGCCCCTGGGTCAACTCAGAGGCGCCCTTCCCCCTGAACCCGTTGGTTCGCAGCGCAGCCTCCTCCTTCTGAATCTGACGCTAGACCCCAGCCTATCCCTGAATATGGCGCCACCAAAGAGCGGCGGCGGGCTGATATCCATAACGGGGGTGCTTGGACTCGCCGCCTGAGAACAATGGTTATTCGAGATTGGTGCGTAGGCTCGGGTGAGGAAGGTATTTAAACCGTACGTTCTGAAGAGATGAGCTCACCAAGAACTTCACATACATCGCCTTCTACAACCTCTACAACCTCAGCACCCTCTTAACCGTCTTCCAACTCAGAAATGGACGCCTTCTCTGCCGTTGTTGACTTCATCTTCACCGACTCCAATGTCGAGGGCGAGGATGTGCCAGTCGAGTTCGAGACTTCTGGAAACACCAGTTACAACAATTGCACCATTGCTTGAACGGTGGGCCTCGCTTCATTCTCACTTTCCACGCCACCTCGCTGATTACCTGCAGGGCAAATAGACGATCACACCAGCGATAGCACCGCACCCATGTTTTGCCATCAAATAGTGGGCTCAATTTCGGCATCGCACACCTCTACCATTTTCTGTGTTTCGATGCTGCCCGGATTTGTTATTGATCATGTACTAGTAGTATGTAACCCCCTCACTCCAAAACGGAGAGACGAATATTTAAATCTACACCTTGCTCAAATTTTCTCGACGACACACTGCGGCTTTGAATTCGAGACCCTGAGCCATACGGAATGTGATGACAGATGCTGATGAGGGTTCGGCACCTATCAGTAAAATTCCAACTGCATTTTTGTGGTCTCTCGTCGTCGCTCTTTCGCCCTTCCTATTGTGGGTTCTAACCTCGAGAGAACTACTCACACCCAAACCCTTCGGAGGCCTTGATGTCACTCTTCAGGCTCCCCCGCTCACGCGAGAGCGACACCTCAGGTCATTCAAGAATCTGGTATCTCTCGCCGCCTCTAGATTCACTACTACTTTGATGATTTATTACTCAGAGTTTCCGTCCGAGATATTCACCGAGCATCCTGTACCACTTCAATACGCGCGAAATCTATACCCACTGCCGCGCCTTCGGATGGCCGACCGGATCTCTTGCGCCCGAGTGCGTTGACCGGCTCCGCGGACTTTTTACTCCATCGATGGGAACGGTTAGTACAAAAAGTTCAGCAGTACTGACGGCGAATTCTTTTGTACTGCGGGAGTTTAGACGCTAAATGTGTCAGTACCTCCAGTACTGGAAACAACCCAATAGCGACTGAAATTTTGTACCGATTCATCAGCGCTTTAGAACTAACCTTTCCTACAGTGTATCGATATCATTCAACGAGGGCGGCGGCCGTGTGTTACTCTCGCTGTTTTGAGGAGTGTAACGACCAGTACGAACGGGCCTGGCCAAAAAATTCGGACACTCGAGCTGGTGTTCCAGAGGATTAAATGGATGAGGTTGCCCGTCGTATATTAGCACGACTTCATTTTCATGCTTGAGCCTCGTGGCTGACCTCGAGTCCGGTCGTGTCTCAGGTTCCTCGCCTCAGAATCCCATCGTAGTTCCTCTGATCACTTAATACCTCCTACGCACTCCAATCCGCATATCTACGGATCTCCACGCCAAATAAGGGCAAAGCAGCAAGCAGTGAGCGCAAAACCACGAAGTTTTTCTTCTGACCACATACATTTTTGGGGATGGCCGCGCGCAACATGCACTATTAGGAATTGGAGAACCTCTAGTACAGAAAAATCCTGCGAGAAGTCGCAATGAGGAAGCATGGGGGCAGTGGGGAGATACGGCTACTACAGATAACGACTTAGGGAGAAAAAAATAGGGAACACAATCAAAACGACGGGAAGTCCAAGAGGTCCGCGGTTCCACCTCAGTTCATGTCTTTGAAAGGGTGTTTCGGCAAAAACGACCCCGCCCAAATCGCACCAACACTCAGCGCCACGGTCGCATAATACACCAACCCACCGTTCATGTAATGATGGTCCTCATCAACCGACAACGAGTACATCGAACTCGCCAGGGCTGGTCCGACCGCACGCACTATAGACACCGAAAGTTGAGCGAGTCCGTTCGTAGCTCCCAAAGATGCTTTGTTGGGTGCGGCTCCGGCGATGAAGATGAATATTGTGCCTGAAATGGTCAAGTGATGGAATCAGATCCACAGATAGTTCATCTTCTTTGAAACGGACGCACCGTAACCAAAGCAGACCAATACAGACATCATTACCTGCAGCCCAACCACAACCCACACCTCCAGTCCCAAGCCGCCACTACGCTCGATAGAGTTCCGCGCCAAATGATTGATAATGGGGAACGAAAGGAAGCACGGGACAGTGGCGGTGATTGCTATCAAATACACCCATTTGACACCGAAGTAGTCCGTCATCCGTGAGAAGTAGAAAATAGTGAAAACTCCATTCAGAACGCCAAAGGAAGACATGACGGTCCCAATCATCGGAGGATCAAGTCCGAGACCACCGAGTGCTATGGGTGTGGAGAGGAATAAGGGCTGCAGGGCATGGAAAGCTATGTCGACCAGCGCGAGAAGTGCGTAGTTCACAGAGACGACGATTATATCTCGCGTGAGAAGGTTGCGGAGCGGTACAGGTTTCTCCAGTTCATTTTCAGGGGCGAGAAGAGGACCTTCCTCCGACGCAACTCGCTTTTTCCCTCCACAAAAGAATTCCCGAATGGGCGTCGGCGAGGAGCGGGTCTGATAGGAATTCAATCATCAACATGGTCGAGTAATAAGGCACTAGAGACTCGCAGACCTCCTTAAGGAAGAAAAAGGTCACGACCCAAGCAACGACCGTGAAAGTTGCAGGCACAGCACAAGGAAGGAAGTAAGGGTACTCTTTCAAGAACTTGCTGTTGCCGAACACGTTTGGAAAGCGTTCTGCCGGGCGCGAAAGTGCCCCTCCGATGATGGGTCTATTCCAAATATGCAAAGTTGGGTCGAAGAGACCAATTCAACGCTCTCGAATAAGCTAGGAAGATCAAGGGGGAGCTCACCCTAATGCTGAGCCAGTCGACCAAGATATTGGCTGATATGACAAGGCCAATCCCAAGTTTGTATGGTCAGTTATTTCAGTTATAATGCTTTTGATCACACCAATGTTTCCATTGAGTGCACCGCTCAAAGCACGGCTGGGAAGCTGTTAGCCCGGATGCTTTCAGGGTCAAGTGCTGCTAGTCATACCTCAAAACGAGTCCCCAAAAAGTCCTTGAAAGGGCGAAACAGTACATAGAAAGCGAGAGACCAAATAGACCGCTTAGAATAACTGGCTTTCTGCCGATGTGATCCGAGAGTCTACTCCAATGCAGGACCGTGCACGCCTGGGCAGCGAAGGATAAGGATTCCTGAAAGCCAAATCACGCCATTTCAGGATTATAACCGTGGTCCAGGCGGGTCGAGCGCTTACCATTATTCCGACATAGTAACCGACCTCCGCTTCGTTTTTTGCAACATTCAAACTTCGAACGAGCTGCACAAAAAACGCCCCCATAGGTTAACTTGTCGGTTCAACAAATGGGTGACGCCGTTCGAACTGACTTCCGGTGCAAACTACAAAAGTATCATTTAGCGTCTGATGAAATCCCATTGGCACGTGTCGCGCGACTGCAAAAAGAAAAAAGAAACCGGCTGAACAACTCACGGGGTAGATTACTTGTGAAGTCAACCGCTCCGCCAGCTGTAAGAACAAGACGATAGAGAACTGAGCCCAAGGCAGGGGTGTTTTCTTGACCACCCCTGATCCTCGATTAACGTCAGCTTTGCCCTTGACGCTTGGCGTGGGGCTCCCCTGGTTCGAGGGACCAGCGAGCGTGGCAGCTCCGGATCCGGGTTCCGTAGCCGAAGTTCGTTGATCGCCTAACAAAGGAGTCTCTTCGTCCGGCACGGTTGGGGTCGTTACGGTCATGGGGGTTCGTTCAGTTGGAGGGAGATGGGAGAAGAAAACAAGGATGGGGGTGGGGAGGAAGAAGACGGAAAGAAGGGGAGACGGACGACCCATTGGTGACCGGGATCAAGCAGATGACTTGGTGCAGAAACGAGCTTCAGTGTGGGAGGATCACTACCTGTCATTAGTAAGTAGCATATTACATCTATGGAGTAAATTACGACCCCACCTTCCGGTCGGGCGAAACGAAACTCATTGTGCCAGTCGCAGCTATCTTATCTCGACCTCGAGGCACTAGACGTCGCATTGACGAACAGCAGCGACCGTCAGCACGTCTGGTTCGGTCCGGATCCGACGCGTCCGACAGCGGGTGCCAGCAGGTGCCGGTCAATGTCCGCTCATCACGTAAATCCCAATGGCGCCCACCGTGGCGCGACGGCGGCTGTGATCGTAGGCCCAGCAGTGGACAAGGGGGTACTATGTTGGTGGGTCGCCACAAGCCCACAACCACAAAGTTTCGGTTATGCAAATGCGCCCGCTCATTCATCAAGACAATAAACAGTCGTCTTTCCCGCCTTATCCACAACCCTCACCCAGCCCTTCTCAATGAACCTTGGTATGTACTTCTGGAAGTCCGGTTTCGTGTCCCGAGCACCCGCCTCGACCTCCCCAAACACCATTCCAGCTTGCACCCCGATTGATTAGTCAACTGACACAATGAGTTGTCGAGTTGTGTCCAGTAGATATGATCCACTGAGAATCCCTCAAACCCCAATGACGAAGTGAGTGATAACTTTTGAATGTTCATGGAGGTGATGGACGAAATGAGGTTCAGTTCTACGGTCCCCAGATGCCACACACGGATTTCGAGCTCACAGAGGTCTTGGCAGTGCGAGAGGGTCAAAGGGCCATCTACATCTGTGAAGGAATTGTGGCGTGTCATGCGGGGATCCATAGGGCAGGATTCGGGCGGATTATACACACGTCTGCGGCTGGGTGACGTTGGACGTTGTGCGATTGCTCCAAAGGCGGCGAGGACATGCTTGGCGCCCCTGTGACTGACGTGAACCTCTCCGAGCTGCAGCCCCAGTTGCAATAGCTCATCAAAGAGACCCAAGTCATCCATTTTGTCGTCATCGGGCTTGGTGACCTCTAGCCGCTCGAGGGATGGTCGAGAAAGGGGAAGGATCGGTTCATGGGTAATGTAGTAGGAGAGGCTGTTGAGGCCGAGGCTTGTGAGGTTGGGGAAGCAGTTGAGAAGAGTGACGAGCACGTTGGTTGCGACATTGGAATTCCACAGGCAAAGGTAAGAGAAGGTGTGTTGAAAAGCAGAAAATATTTCAATTTGCCGAGGGAGCCACGGAACGGGGCGGAAAACCAGATGAAGGATCTGAGTTGGCGGAACAAGGGCAAAAAATTACGGAGGTAATACAGGCGACGCCCTGGCTCAATGACCTCTCCTCGCGGGGTTACATTGCTCACGTTGTAAGATAACAAACGTATGTGGCCCATTAACTCGACGTTCGTTGGTGAGATATTATCCAACCATGATCGCAAGTTCCGTTCGTAGATCCAAACGAATTCGAAAAGGCGCCTTTGGCAAGGGCGTACCCGCGATTTTGCGACCAGCGAACAGTTCCGGATATATTCCCAGGGATAAAAGGGCAGGTAGTCGATGATCTTGTCGAGGAGTTCCTGTGGGAGGTGCATCGCGACAGGCTGGGACCAGAGAAGGTCAAGCTGGGAGAAATGGCAGACTCCCTCGATGTTACTCACCGGTTGCTGAATGTCGGGTTAAAGGCTATGGGGAAAGAGTGGTGGGGTGGGGAGAATTTGCGACTCCGGGAGAGGCGCGGCATCCGATATCTTTGCGGTCACTCGCGGGTATCCGTAGCTATCAAGCAACGAGAGCAGTGCCTGAGAATATGAGTATTTGTATAGACGAGCCTATGTCGCGAAGGGCATACGTACTGGGCGAAAGCCTGAACGGCTTTTAGGTCGATGGAAGTGAAATCCAGGTGTGAGAGCAGCTGCGTGGGCGGGTGGGACCCACGAAGCTGACTCGGAAACCACCTCTCTGCAGTCTTGCCGGCTCCAGCCAGCGAGAGTTCTAAGATATCCGCGGTTGAACGGACACCTTCAAGGAAAGTGGGGGTGGAAACAGAAACGGCGGAGGGGCGTACGAAACGCGAGGAGGTGGTGTATCCTCAGAAGAGGAACATGTGCCGGATCGCCTCCCGTGTCGCAAAGACACTTTGTTCCGATCGTTCCTCCCTTCGCCGAGGCTATCAACTTCTTGGAAGCCTGAGTCGCGGGTATTCGGGTCACCGGTCTGCCCCCCTAAGATCACCGGTCACGAGGCGTTCCTACAGAAGTTAAGGGAGCAAGACACCACGAGGGCTTTCGTTTCCCATGTAACCCAGTCTCTGGATCTCCCTGGTGCCGGACAAGCATCAAGAACATAGACTATTTTGTCTTCGACTAAACGATTAGTACATACTCACCCCTCGGGGCAATAAATGTCCCTCTCGCTTAGCTTTTCCACAACCATCACTCGACCTTGCTCTCTTCTGAGCTTGGTAAAAACCCCCCGAGGCACATCTCCCCATCATCTATTCGAACTAGACGATAATCGTGTGAGATAAAACTACAGATATGTTAGTCTAGGTTACGAAGGGAGATAAGATAAGATACGTACTCACGAAACAACAAAGATGTGAGGAGACGAAAGGGAAAAACGAGCCACTTATATGACCCGTAACTTTCGCACAGGAGTCGTAACTACTGAGTACTGGACATTGGAACAAAGGTGCAATATTTGATATCATCTGGAACTTTCTTCTTCCAGATGCGAAACACCACCCCCAGCCTGTGTTTATACCCTGACCCCCGCAACCGCCTGACAAGTTGATACAACGTATCGTCGATCTTTTTGTAGTGATGTTCACCGAACATCCTGTACCACTTCAATACGCGCAAAACCTATACCCACTGCCGCATCTCCAAATAGCCGACCAGATCTCTTGCGCCCGAGTGCGTTGACCGGCTCCGCGTACTTCTCACTCCATCGTATGTGTGTTGCGAGTGGTAAGCGGTTAGTACTTTAGTTGTTGCTGAGCGCTGAGGCCCAGTGAAAATTCGGGCGAGCGGGAGCGAGCCTGGCTGACCACTGGCGACATGGGTCCAGTGGACGTGAGACAGATCTATACCCAGCGACTCGGATCGAGCCGAGTCGCGTAAACTTACAATTAGTACGCGCCGTTTGTGATAAGTTCAACGTAGTTTATGTGAGGACACGAGGGGATTGAGATGTTTGTGCGAAGCAACTGGAGACCAGTCTCGAAGTGTCAGAGTATGGTGGAGGTGTGGAGTCGCGATGTTGTACCACGAGAAACAGGTTGCGGCGCAAGCTTTGAGAGTTGGGATGTATCTGAGGTGGGCGACGATCATTTCCACAATCTCCGGAGGGAACCCGTGTGATTGACGAGTCTCTGGGGACGCATGAACCCTTGCGCGCGAGTGCGCCCTTGAGCTTGGCTTTGGAACGGTACCAGATCGTGTTAGCGAAGCGTTCGACCCCTATGATAACAGGTGAATAATAGAACAGGGGTTGCACGGGACGCGAGAATTCATTGGATACCTGATAATGAAGATGCAAGATCCCTTGGAAACCCCGCGCCGTGGGTTGGTGTCGACATGGGCAGATGGTTTGGAGTCGACTCGCCGTGACAGAGGAGAAATTCAGGAAAAGTCCGACTCTCGATCGAGAATTTAAAAATGCTGTGCCGCTGCGGAACGATGTGACACTGCCGTCGTGGCCGTCGGCTTCACAGACTTTTCATCCGAGATGTTCACCGGACATCCTGTACCACTTCAATATGCGAAAATATACGCCTGCTGCTGCGCCTCCAAATGGCCGACCGGATCTCTTGTGCCTGAGTGCGTTGGGCGGCTCTGCGTACTTCTCACACCGTCGCATGTGTGTTGCGAATGGTACTGCTGTCTGCATATGAAAGTGAACACCAACATTTTTTCCTCTCTTTTGCCGATCTCCACTATACTCGATTTAGTAGCTCGTGCCGAAGGGCGCCGCAAGTTTGTGACGCTTGTCACTCAACGCGGCCGCTCCCCGAGGATCCGGAGGAAAGAGTGACCAGCTTCTAAGCTCTCTTCCATGGCCAGTGCATCCATACGAGAGGTTGTGAAACCGCTTAATGTATCACTCAGGCTTTGTGACAATACATTAAAACCGCGGACGAGCACTAGAGGGGCGGAACGGAATACGTGATGTGACCTCTCCTACCGACTACTACCTCCGAAGTTTACCATATCGAGTTGGCCAGAAGGAAGACACGAAAACCCGCTGTTCACTTTCATATGCAAACGGCAGTAAACGGCTAGTTGCTGAGCGCTGAAGCGCCACTGATCGACTCGGAAGATTCGGACTTGACCCTTACCAGCCGCGCCGAATGTTCCTTGATCAGGGACCTTGGGTACATCACAGGACTCGCAGAGTATATATAGGTAGGTAGATGGAGAGGACATGATAAGGTAGTGGAGGATCTGAATAAGTGGGAAACAAACTAGCACCCAGTGCGATAAAAAGGACGGTCCCTGCCATCATCAAACACCGGGCGGATGCGTCTACCGGCCGGGAATGAATACTGAGAGCTGAGATATCCCTCGGAAGCTGTCAAGGCTCACGGGGGTGAGTCACCTGTCCAAATACCAGCGCTCGCGCGTGACAGGTTTATAAACTGCGGTTGGAGGTATGGCTCGCCGCCTCTACCTCAAGGAGGTCAACGACTTCCGCTGCAGTCATCCTCTGCAAAGGATCCCTGACCCAACACCTCTGTATCATGGCCCACACGCGATCCGAGACTCCATGATGACGAGGTCGCAAAGGTCGGTCGTTCTTAAAGATTGAGTAGATTACTGAAGCTTCAATCATTCCAGAGAACGGTGGCATGCCGGCAAAGACCTAGGGGCGATACCAGTGCATGAATACTTCGAGATTGAAAGGCGCACGAGAATTCGACTTACCTCCCAAGCAAGTAGACCAAACGCAAACATGTCAGTTGCCTTCGTGGTGCGTGCTTGAACGAGTCCAAACGCCCCCGGATTGATAAGCTCAGGGGCGGTCCCACAGAACAACTTCTCCGCCCCTACATCGGACCAACTGGCGGGGAATGAGAGAGGAAAAACGGATCCTAAACCTCCCAGGCGAGCAACACCGTCGTCGTCGACCAGTACATTTCTCTTCAGGCGAGTGAACACATTGTGACAGTCTGCGACAGGGGGTGGACGCGCACCATCTTAACGTTGCCGTGGGTGATGTTTAGACTATGCATGTGCTTCAACGCACGCGCGATCCCGATGAGCTAGAAAAAAGAGCCGTCGGCCAAGAATCTGCAACTGGTACGATGAACACCGTGCTTACAAGTTTCAACCTGCTGGCATCCGGACGATCCGCCAGGTATTGGCCGAGGTCAAGGTTTCCCATCATTTCATAGAGGAGAGCAAACGGGTGGCTGGGAGTAGAATACACGCCAATGAACGGGACGACGTTCGGGTGCGAGAGTTGGTTGGATACCCAGGCTGTCTTGAGGAACCTCTGTGAGTGGGATATCAGTATTGCCCTAACCACTCTGACCGGTGACCGGTGATGCTAAGGCTTACGTAGCCGATCTCTGCTGGATCAACCTTCGGGGAAGAATAACAGCGGAAAGACTTCACCACGACGAGTCGACCTTTCGACGATCCTTTCCATACATCGGAGAAACCTCCTGAGGAAAAGGGGGTCGTATCTATGATCTGGACATCACCTGACCCCAGCAAGGTGCAATTCTGGGGTAAGTGTCCTCGAGTTCGTTGGGCCAAGTCATAATAACTCTGGCACTCGTCCTGGATAGCTTTGGAGAATATGGTCGGGCCTGGAGGAAATTGGAAGGAGGGATTGTTGGGGGGGCGCGTGGTGGATGCCTCGCCCCGAGTCTCTGCCCTCCTTTCCCAGGGAGGATAAAGGAAGCGGAGGGAGCGACGGAGAAACAAGGCGCTCATCCTTGTCGTAGGAGTGGCTCTGGTGGGCCAGGGTGAGGAAGGTGAGCAATGTCTGGTCTCACAGTTATTATATGTATGTAACGCTCGAGGCCCCCAGCACGACCCTCCGCCAACCGTGTCCCGCGTTTATGGAGCTAAGGCTTGATGGAAGCGTGCCACACCATCGTAGTTAAAGTTTTCTTTTCCGACAGCATGGGTTTCATCAATTATAATTAACGGAGCTAGTGCCTGCAGGTTCACATTCTCGGTACACATGGCCTTTCACCTTCGCGGTATACGTTGTCCCTCACATTATGGTACTTTGAATAACCTTTCGTACTCGCGGTACTCGTAACCTTCTACATTCCCGCTTTCCGGGAGCGTACAGTCGAGTACGGGGCATTTCAAAATTCACAAGAAATTCAAATCATCGTTACGGATTATCGCTGCTAATGGGACCCGGAAGAACCTGAGGCCTGAAGATTGAATGTTGAACATTCATGAACTCTGGTGATTGTACAAAAGCTTCACCTGCGGCCCAGGGGAGACTTAGAAAAAGAGGGTTCCCTATTTGCGACGATAGTATTAATAAAACGACGGGGGAAATCTGATTTTCATGAGCAACGCAGGCCTGTCACGAGGGGGTCGTTAATTGTGGGCTGGAACGAAAGCGAGGAAAGAACTCAACGACTTTTCCCCTCCCCTCCTTACGGGTGGGTGGTGTACCTCACGGCAGCTTCCAGGTGGATGACTTCTCCCTTCGTTTCTATGATTGATTCCACAAAGTGGTTATGCTCTTTAGGAGGTACTGTAGGTGCGGAAGGGCTCCGGGGTACGCTCCTTCGAGTGTGGGTGAGGGGAGGCTCCCGTTCCGTGTTGTCGGTCCCAAGCCCCACCACCGGGACACGGAAGGGATTCAACTTACTCAGCTTCCTGGTCTCCCTGATGCTAGTATTGGGGGCAGATCGCTGCAAACCTACCAAAACGGCATATGCCCGGTGTATTGCCCTCTTGACAATTGGAAAATGCGAGAGGTGGTGTTGGAAGGCGATGACTAAGCGCCCGTGCGGTGATGTTGGACTCTGTAGGCTGTGTTTCATGATTCCCATCCCTTCACTGCCCTACTCCTGCTCTATCCACATACTCTAGACGATGTGTGGCCAAACCCCGATGAATTCGTCACATGAAAACTCTCGGGAATGGGGGAGACGAACCTTCTGATGAACAGGTACAAAATGAAGTGCAATCGCTACCGCAGGGCGCTGCCGCTGAACACCATGGACTAAGGGTGCAGGGTCTACCTCTTCAAACTAGACCAGTGTTCCAATACCCCAGAATCTGTCCGGAAGGAGGCATTGCAGCAATTTGCGACGAAACGTGGTGTCCTTATGTCCATGTATATCGACGAATTTGGGATACCGTCAAACCCTCCGAGAGGGAGGAGCCGGCAATTCGCGATCGTGTTGAGCAACTGCCCCCAACACTACCTAATGTTTCTCTTGCCCGTCTGGCTGGTGATGGCACTTCTGAGATAGCGCCGGCCGCCCGAGGGGAAGCATTCAACCCAGAGGTCAATGTCCCTCCGAAGCGGGCTGAGGCACATCATCTCCCTCCTCCCGCAGGCAAAACCCGATGAGAAACGTGTTTGGGGGCGAGCTGTGGGAGTGAATGAATGTCGTGATCTTTTGGAATCGTTGTATTTTCGGGTGGTCGATAGTCGCCATGAGAGCTGATGTTGGCAAGTCCGTGAGCGGGGATAGCGAGGCAGAGGCGTGCACAAAGCACGCATAGAATCACCAAGCATCAGGAATGGGGTCAGGATCGAACACTGGGTGGGTGCGTGGGTGCGTCTTCTTCCTGAGTGAACAGCCCGAGGGAACGTGCTTCGAGGAATCCAGCTCGGGTTAGGTTGAGAGGAACCCGAAGTAAAAGCACGCACTTCACGTGAAGCGTTCCCAGTCTGAGTTCTGATCCCCACGACCGAGAGGGAGAGGCCACATTGTTTGTTCGATCAACTTTTAGCTGAGCGACTCTAATTTGTGGAGATTTGAAATCGTTTTCCCCACGGTCCGGAACGACCTGCTGTCCTTGCTGCTTTCATATGTCCCACACTGCAAATGATCGTTGTTGATGTGGAATGAGGAACGCCAATTGGGAAGAGCCCGTGAAGTTGTAGCTCGTTTCCTTTACCTAAATTCTCCCCTCAGTTCGGATACATGCCATAGCCTCTGTTGTGCAGGGCAACCCCAATAATTACCGAGCCGAAATTTCTCACATCCATTGTAAACGGGAACTGGGTTTGACAGTCAGTCAAGTGGCGAGGTCATTCTCCTCGGAGTATTGATTTCCTAAGACAGAGACGTCGGGCACAGGGCCGAACGCGTCGTCAAGAGACCTGATAACCTTCGATCTCTTGGTTTCGATGACGTCAGGAGTGGTGTCCGGGCTTTTGGCGGGTTACGCTTGGACGGAGCCTCCCTGTGTGACGGTCTCAAGGACAACCTCCTTGGATGGCTTGCTAGTTTTGCAAGACTTTGGCGCCCGGCGGATTACAAAACAGCGGTCAGAAGATTTGAGAGGTGAGTTTAATTACATTGCACTTCTAAAATGGCAAACAACTGCGAAGTATGGGAGTAACGATGAGGTGAAAGAAACCGAGTGAAAAATCGGAGAGTTGAAAGATAAGGACACACCGAAGGTAAAAAGGAGGATTGATAAAGGGAACAAGCGCGGTGGGAAGTCAAAGACGACGAAAGTGCCTAGAGCACATTAGACCCGAGGCGGACCAACTCTGCTGAGGTTCGGTCGTGGGCCATGCCGTTTGCAGGCGCTACTGGTTATATTATTTTCAGGGCCCACGAACACAACCACGCGTATTCCAGCTGTTTCCGCAGTTTCGATAGGCCGTTTCCTGTAGAATACGTATACAGCCCCAACTCGTTGTTCGTGAACGCTCACCGGTCACCAGTCACTGACAGCCCTATGAGCCAAAAGCAGGGGTGGGGACACGCAGTCAGCTCGCCCGAGTTGATGTATGAACCGGCCGATGCCAGGTGTTGGACCCTGGCATGTACGGGGGGGGACGTGAACAAGGTGTGGTTGTATTCCATAGGAAAAGTTCTGCCGAAATGCACGTGTGGCGCTGTTGAGGCGCTGAAGGGCAGGACGACTGGCGTGACTGAGCCCTGACTGCGGTGGCTGGGGAGGAATAGGCTTCAGTGACCTCTGGTTACTTGGAGCCGCATTGTCTCTCTTCCTGCTACCTTCCTGGTTTTAAACGTTGCAACTTTCGACACCTGGCTTTTGACGATGTTCAATGCGTTGGGACTCGACTGATCAGGGCGATCGTGGATCCGGGCAATGGAGGACAACGTGAGCCAAAATGAGACCTTCCCGCCACTTCTCCACGTTCACCGGTTTCCGTCTGGTGTACCTCAATCTCCACAACACGGAAGTTCTGTGGGGATGCTGTTAACATATCGCCGCGCCAACTGCAGTAGATTTTTTTACCCTTAATATTCTTTCTGCCGCGGGAATCTGCGATTTGTAGGACTCATACTATAGATGTACGATGACTCGGTCGGTCATCCATTCTCCCCAACGTCTCGAGGAAGCCAAATGTCTGACATGGTGGGTCGGAACCCTCTCGGCTGGGGGTCGTGTGCCATGACAGCCAAGGATTCCCAGCGCTGACATCGGGTCGAAAATTTTTGATTGGATTGAACCCTTCCGTCACCTGTTTTACCCGGTGTGCCTCCTGCTGGCCTACACGAGGGACACGAGAAAACCGACATCTCCTGCCGCCACGTCAGCACCCTCTTTTCTTCCTCCTCCGGCCCTTGACCGCGCGCACGACCATGTCCGCTTTGTTGAACCACGTCGACCTCTCGAAACCCTCTTTGTATTTCTCGTTAGCATCGATCGCGTTCAACCCCACCGCTTGGAACATCGTCGCACGCAATGGTGAGGCTCCTTTCTCCTCTTGTTTTCGTCCTCGTTTCGCGGAGTTGGGGAGAGCTCGTATTTGAATCTTTGCGCTGTGATCTTCGCGTCTGATGATGATGATGATCATCATCTTGCTTCCCGGGTTTTGCTGACTCTCCGCTTCCGACGGCCATCTTTAGAGTATAGAAACAAGACAATTACGAAGATTTTCGGTGGGAATGCGAAGATTGGGTGTTATTTCCTCGCCGCGTCGATTTTCTTCGCTGGGATGCTGCGGGATAGCTTGTACGGGGTTTCCATCCTTCCAACACCTAACCCTTCGTGTTCACTTCACTAACGCACTCCTCACTAGGTTCCACAAAGCAATCGCAGACCAACCACACGCCCAAATTCTCTCCGAACCTCTAAACGTCATCGTCCCCCCTGTGCTCGTTGGACTCGGCCAGCTGTTCGTCATCACCTCTACCTGGCAGCTTGGAATCACCGGTACCTTCCTCGGTGATTATTTCGGGATCCTCATGGATCATCGTGTGGAAGGATTTCCGTTCAACGTCCTTCGAGACCCGATGTATGTCGGAAGCACCATGTCTTTCGTTGGCGCTTCGTTGTGGTATGAGAGTCCTGCCGGGCTCCTGATAGCCTTGTACATCTACGTCGCCTATGTGATTGCTTTACGATTTGAAGGGTGCGTCTCTTTTTTTTCCGGGTCTCGCCCTCTGGTTTGACTGGTAACCCTCCCAAATAGACCGTTCACTGACATGATCTACTCGAACCGTGAGGCCAAAAAGGACCTCTGAACGACTCTTCCATACACGTCATCGTACAATATAATGAATAGATGCTCGTGCTGCTACCCAACTAACAAACTGTTGTCGGTGGTTCATTACGACGCGCGTACCCCGCCAACGCGGCGAAAGTGACCCAGAGGTATGGCTTAATCCGATGCGGCTGCCAAATAACTCTGGGGGCTGGTGAATATCATGGCGATGAACCCAGCTATGTCGAGCGTACCTCTCTGTCTTCCAAGAAATCCAAGTACGTTAAACAAATCGCAATCCAGAAACTCTGGGCCACACCGAGATCACTTTCTACCCTTTCGTCGAGTTCCAGCAACCCGGTAACGGACCTGACGGTGAGTACTGGCGTCCTGTCATGGAACGTCAAGAGCGGAGTTGGAGTTGGAGGAGGTCGGGGAGGAGTCGGCAGTATCGGCGATAGCGTGAACGATAAGGAGTGTGACGGGGCATGGTTTCTGAATGCGGACAACACACGACCGAAGAAGGTTGGCTGTTGTTCAGGTTGTGGAACGTGGGTGTGCGAATGAGGGGCCAAAAGGAACGGAGATATCCGTGTCTGACGCTTCCTACCAATGCGCCCGTTTCCGTCCAACTTGGAGGGGGGTAGAATAGGGGACGACGGTACAGAAGAACTTGCAGTCGGTGTTGGCGGGTACGAATGAACCGTGGGTGACGAGACTTGATCTGTCAGGGTTGTATCGGATTCCATGGACGATTTCGTCGATCCAGCGACTGAAGGCGTATTCAGGGGCACATCCGTCCGACAATTGAAGATTAATCCTGCAGTGGTGTGGTACGGAGATGTCTTTGGAACTGGCGTGAGGGGTATGCAGACTCCTGGGGGGAACGAGGGGCCCTTGATTCGGATGTACCATCCTCGTTTGGGTTTGTGGATTGTCCAGCAGATTTGGGAGGAGGCGTTGTCCTATTGTTCACTTGGTGATTAGTTGGGGAGTGGGAATGGAGGGGATGGTTGACCGCTCACGACTACATGGTCGACGATCTCGTCGTCGGACAGGAACCGTTCCTAGGGGGGGCGTGGGTCTCGTACGAGGCTGCATGATCTGTACCCCTACCTTGTACCACACGACCTTGTCATTTCCCTCCTCCCTGACGTTGACTCGCATATCCGATATAACATCTGAACTAGGGTGCCGTCAGCCACAGCGACTTCCACGGCCATGCGCACCCAACCTCTGAACGACGTATCTGCGCAACTGAGGTTCGGCCATGTCGGAAGGGGTGGGGGACTGTATGGTGGTCTAGGGGATGGGGAAGAGCGATCGGCCAACTCCGACACCTTTGAATCACCGACCTGAACTCCGGACTTCGACTTCTACCGCGACTCCTAGGTAGCCGGCCTCTGCATGCCAGGACCGATATACAACTGGTTCTGCGTCGCGCATTCGATAGTCGATGTCCTCTCAAATGCTGCTGTGATACGCGCATCCCAGGTGTACCCTCGTACTGCGTCTCCAGCTGTTCAGAGTAATCTGAAACGGAGGACGGTACAACTGGTGAATCCGAGTGAAGTGCAGGATGGAGGGCTGGGTCCATTTGTGGAGAACGCTCCCTTGAACGCGTCGGATGAGACGGGAGACGTGCATATAGGTGTGTGTAATATGTTTGTGACAGTTCTCAATACTTATCCACTTCTGCAGACATACCTCCAATACCAGAACAGACCATTCAACGATCATTCAAGCTTCCACCTGAGTTTACTACGCGTGCTCCTCCGTTCCTCGAAACCCGTCCAGAACCCCGCGCTGATGAGCCCATCACCGAACCCCAGAAACCCAATCCCCCTCTTCTTGTGGAGAAAACCTCGTCAGACGTTTCCTTAGCAACGGATTCTGGTGTCGACAACTCCTCAAATTTTCCGGGAGAGTCCCAGGTCTCACTACCGTCAACGGGCGCTCCTCGATCAATACCGCCTTCCGAGCTCAGGCAACTGACGTCATCTAAAATCCCTTCATCCAGGATCGGCCGATTGTTTCACTATGGCGGTAGGTGCTTCCACGCGGAGCTCACCCGTGGAAGGCCTGACATCGTCACAGGTTTGGCAGCTTCTCTTGGGTACGGGGCGGCCTCGGAAGTCCTCCGTAGATCCGTATCGAGCGAGGAATCGTCGCAAAA
>Ga0307517_10006205_pt1 | contig 17796 bp, 14 predicted proteins | sample 23_EM_MG_FD_194515 | JGI IMG/M metagenome (GOLD analysis project Ga0307517, IMG submission 194515) | Populus trichocarpa ectomycorrhiza microbial communities from riparian zone in the Pacific Northwest, United States - 23_EM | ecosystem: Host-associated > Plants > Roots > Unclassified | place...
AACCTGGAGACGATCCATGGCGTCGGCTTTCGCTTCAATGTGCCGGAGGCCTGACTGGATAAGGATTTGCTTAACCTACGGTTAACAGGCAACCCCCTGACTTAACCCCTGCTTAACATTAGAATGGAATAGTTTTGCATCCTAAACTCTCGTTAACCTATGCGAAAGAAATGGATGCCGATCCTCCTGGCTATTCTATGTTCAGCCTCTTTGCTAAGGGCGCAGCCACCCTCCGACACGCTTCAGCTGAGCCTTCCCGCGGCGGAAAAAATGTTCCTCGACAGTAATTTCCAGCTGCTGGCGCAACGCTATAATGTCGACGCTTCCAAAGCGCTGATCCTGCAGGCGCGCCTATGGCCCAATCCCAACCTGGGCATTTCACACGGCCTGTATTCGGGAACGCTGCAGCAGTTCTTCCCCACGGGCGTGAACGACGAGACCTCGGCCAGTCTTTCCCAGCTCATCTTACTGGCCGGTAAACGCAACAAACAGGTGAAGATCGCACAGGCCAATGCCACCCTCAGCGAATATAGCTTCTTCGACCTGCTGCGGACCCTGAAGTATACGCTCCGCACCGATTATTATAAGATCTATTACCTGCAGCGTTCATCAGCCGTCTACACGGAAGAGATCCGGTCGCTGGAACAGGTCTCGAAGGCATTCGCCGAGCAGCAGGGCAAAGGATATATCTCGGAGAAGGAAGTGATCCGCATCAAGGCGCAGCTATACAGTCTGCAGAACGAATACAGCGACCTGATCAACCAGTTGAACGACACGCAGGGAGAACTCCGCCTCCTGCTGCAGGCAAGCCCGAAGACCTATATCGATCCGGCGCCGGATACGGCCGCGATCCTGGCCCTGGACCCCTCCAGGTATCCCCTCACCACCCTGATGGATTCGGCCTATCGCAACCGGACGGACCTGCAGATCGCCCGGAAGAATACGGAGATCAGCAAGCTGAATTATAATTACCAGCGCTCCCTGGCCGTGCCCGACCTTACCCTTTCATTGGGCTATGACGAACAGGGCAGCTTTCTGGTCAACTACTACGGCATCGGGGCTTCGATGGACCTGCCTTTCTTCAACCGCAACCAGGGGAATATCCAATCCTCGAAGGCGATGATCGGCTTCAACAACGCCACGCAGAAGAGCGTACAGGCCACCGTAGAAGAAAATGTCAGCAGGGCCCTGCAAAAGGCGTTCGCGCAGCACAAGCTGTACCAGGGCATCGACCCCCATTTCGGACAGGATTTCGAGCGGATGATGCACGAAGTGCTGATCAATTATCAACGAAGGAATATCAGCATCCTGGACTTCCTCGATTTTTACGACTCCTATAAAGGAAATATCCTGCAGTTCAATAATGTGCTGTTCAACCGGCTGAGCGCCTTCGAGGATATCAATTTTTATACAGGAACTAATTTCTTTAATTAAACTTTATGAAGCAATCATCCACGCGACCCTTCCTGTTGATGGCCTCCGTCCTGCTGGCATCCCTTTTCCTGACAGCCTGCAGCAGCAACCCGGAGAAAGCGCCGGCCGCTGAAAAAAAATTCGTGCTGCCGGACTCGCTGGCAAAGTCCCTCGAACTGGACACGGTTGCGAATTCCAAAGTGGTCAACGCCATCACCCTCACGGGAAAAGTAGCTTTCAACGATGACCATGTAGCCAGGATCTTCCCATTGGTCAGCGGCTATATCCAGGACATCAAAGTCATGCTGGGCGACTACGTGGAGAAGGGACAGGCGCTGGCCCTTATCAAAAGCTCCGAGATGGCCGGCTACAGCAGCGAACTCGTCACGGCGGAAACGAACAGTTCGGTAGCGAAGAAGAACCTGGAAGCCACGAAGGATATGTACAGGAGCGGGCTGGCGTCGGCGAGGGATTCGCTGGCGGCCGAAGCGGCTTATGAACAGGCGAAGGCGGCCCTGGAAAAAGCACAAAAGGTCCTCCGGCTCAACGGCGGCTCTACCAACGGGGACTACATCGTCCGGGCGCCGATCAGCGGCTTTATCGTCGAAAAGCTCGTGACCAATAATATGGCGATCCGTTCCGACAACAGCGCAAGCCTGTTCACCATCTCCGACCTGAAGGATGTATGGGTGCTGGCCAATGTTTACGAATCCAGCATATCCTCTATCCGTATGGGGGACAGCGTGAACGTGAGCACCCTTTCCTACCCCGGGAAGATCGTCCATGGGAAGGTGGACAGGATCATGAACGTGCTGGACCCTACCAATAAGGTGATGAAAGTGCGCATCGTCCTGCCGAATCCCGGTTACCTGCTGAAGCCGGAGATGTTCGCCGACGTAACGGTCAATTCGACCGAGAACAAGCATATGCTTTGTCTGCCCGGCAATGCGCTCATTTTCGATCATAGCCAGTATTATGTACTGGTATATAAAAGCCCATCGGATATCAGCATACGCCCCGTGCAGGTCTCCAACACCGTCGGGGACAAGACCTATATCACCGAAGGGGTCGCGGCAGGAGAAAAAGTGATCGCCTCGCAGGCCCTTCTCATCTACCAGGAATTGAACAGCTAGCTCCATCAAATCAACCAGCGATGAACAAAGTACTGAAAGGGATCCTCGCCTTTTCCCTGAAGAATAAATATTTTATCTTTTCCGCCACGGCGCTCCTGGCCGTCTACGGCTTCTTCACCTTCCAGAAGATGCCCATCGAGGCCTTCCCCGATGTCACCAATACGGAGATCACCATCATTACGCAATGGCCCGGCAGAAGCGCGGAGGAAGTGGAGAAGTTCGTAACGATCCCCATCGAGATCACCCTGAACCCGGTACAAAAAAAGACGAGCCTCCGGTCCACAAGTATTTTCGGGCTGTCCGTCGTGAAGCTGATCTTCGAGGACGAGGTCACGGACAGCTATGCCCGCCTGCAGGTAAATAATATGCTGGCAGGCGTATCCCTGCCCGATAATATCAGCCCGCAGGTCCAGCCGCCCACCGGGCCCACCGGGGAAGTCTATCGTTATACGCTGGAAAGCTCGTTCCGGGATCCCCGCGAGCTGAAGACGCTCCAGGACTGGGTGGTCGACCGGGAATTGCGCGCCGTGCCGGGCATCGCCGATATCGTCAGCTTCGGCGGCATGGTGAAGACCTACGAGATCCGCGCCAATCCCCAGAAAATGGCCGGCCTGGGCATCACGCCCCTGGACGTATCCAATGCCGTCAGCAAAAGCAATATCAACATCGGGGGAGACGTGATCAATAAGAATTCCCAGGCCTATGTCGTCCGCGGCATCGGGTTATTGAACGATATCAACGAGATCAAGAATATCACCGTCGAGAACATCAACGGCATCCCCATCCTGGTGAAGGACCTGGCCGACGTGGAGATCTCCAACCTGCCCCGCCTGGGGGAGGTGGGCCGGACGGACGCCCTCATCGATAGCGCCGGCCACCGGAGCCTGCGCAATAATCCCGACGCAGTGGAAGGCATCGTGCTCATGCGAAAGGGAGAGAACCCCGACCTGGTGATCAAAGGCCTGAAAGAGCGGGTAAAGAAACTGAATGAGCGCGTCTTGCCTCCCGACACGAAGATCGTCCCCTTTTACAACCGGGAAGACCTGATCAAATACGCGACACACACTGTTTTGCACAACCTCATCGAAGGCATCCTGCTGGTGACGCTCATCGTTTCCCTGTTCATGTTCAACTGGAGGACCACCCTGATCGTCTCCCTCATCATACCCCTCTCGCTGCTCTTCGCCTTCATCTGTCTCAACCTGATGGGGATGTCCGCCAATCTCCTCTCCCTGGGCGCCATCGACTTCGGGATCATCATCGACGGAGCAGTGGTCATGGTGGAAGGGCTGTTCGTCGTACTGGACCACCGGGCCAAGGGCATCGGCATGGACCGGTTCAACAAGCTGACGAAAATGGGTATGATCCGCCGGAAGGGCGCAGAGCTGGGCAAGGCCATCTTCTTTACGAAGCTGATCATCATCACGGCCCTGCTCCCTATCTTCTCTTTTCAGAAAGTCGAAGGGAAGATGTTCTCCCCCCTGGCCTATACCCTGGGTTTCGCCCTGCTGGGCGCCTTGCTGTTCACCCTTACCCTCGTGCCGGTGCTGGTGAATGTATTGCTGAAAAAGAACGTGCGGGAGAAACACAACCCCTTCGTGCATTTTATCAGCAGCTCGATCATGCGGGGCTTCCGGTTCGTATTCCGGCATAAGCGGTCATCCCTCCTCGTTACGACCGTCGTGATCGTGGCCGGCCTTTATTCCTTCCGGTTCCTGGGATCGGAATTCCTGCCGGAGCTGAATGAAGGATCTATCTGGGTGCGCGCCACCCTGCCTTACAGCATTTCCCTGGACACGTCCATGTCCCGGGCCAATGAGATGCGCGCCATCATGATGCGTTTCCCGCAGGTGCGCAGGATCATGACCCAGACGGGGCGGCCGGACGATGGCACCGACGTCGCGGGCTTCTACAACAATGAGTTCGGCGTCAGCCTCTACCCGGAGGAAGAATGGTCCCCCCGCATCGGCAAGGACGAGCTGATCGAACAGATGAGGAAGGCCCTGTCCGTCGTCCCCGGCGCCGACCTGAACTTCTCCCAACCCATCATGGACAATGTGGAAGAGGCGGTATCGGGCGTGAAAGGGTCCATCTGCGTGAAGATCTTCGGAGATTCCCTGAACTATATGGAAGAGCAGTCCGATAAAGTATATGGGTTGCTGAAGAATATAAAAGGCATCGAGGACCTGGGCGTGATCCGCAATATCGGTCAGCCGGAACTGGACATCGACCTGGACCAGGGCAGGATGGCCCTCTATGGGGTATCCACGGCGGATGCCAATGCCGTCATTGAAATGGCCATCGGCGGAAAGGCCGTCACACAGCTGTATGAAGGCGTAAGGAAATTCGATATCCGTATCCGCTTCCCGGAAGAATTCAGGAAATCGGAGAACGATATCGGCGATCTGCTCGTTCCCACGCAGGGAGGTTCGAAGGTCCCTGTCCGGGAGATCGCCCGGATCACCCAGAAGACAGGCCCCTGTCTCATCTTCCGGGATGACAACCAGCGCTATTCGGCCATTAAATTCTCCATCCGCGGAAGGGATATGGGCAGCACCATCGCGGAGGCGCAGCAAAAAGTGGAAGAGCAGGTACATCTCCGGAAGGGCTATTCGCTGGTGTGGCAGGGCGATTTCGAGAACCAGCAACGGGCATCCAAACGGCTCACGCAGGTGGTGCCCATCAGTCTTCTGCTCATCTTCCTTCTGCTCTTTGTCATGTTCGGCAATCTGAAGGACGCGGGACTGGTGTTCCTGAACGTGCCCTGCGCCGTCGTGGGCGGCGTACTGGCCCTGCTGGTGACGGGCACCAACTTCAGCATCTCGGCCGGCATCGGCTTCATTGCCCTGTTTGGCATCTGTATCCTGGAAGGGGTGCTGCTGATCACGGCCTTCAAGCAAAACCTGGAAAGGATAAAGGGATTGAACAGTCCCCTCTATACCTCGATCAAGCTAGGGGTCAACGACCTGATCCGCCCGGTGCTGATGACGGCCCTGATGGCGACGATCGGCCTGCTGCCCGCGGCCATCTCCACGGGCATCGGTTCGGAAAGTTCGCGGCCCCTGGCGCGGGTGGTGATCGGAGGGCTGCTCTGCGCTACCGTTTTCTCCCTGCTGATCTTTCCTCTGGTGTTCTTCTGGTCCTATAAAAAAATGGATACCAAACATCAGGGCGAAACGGAGGAGAACCCTAAATAAGCTATTTTTGAGCAGGAATATCGTCCCGGCGCTCCTCCGTTCCGGGACGATCTCTTATAACGCATGCCCAAACTCAGAAAACTTTGCCTGTTGGCCGTCCTTATCGGATTGTCGGGTTCCACCCCGGCATTTACACAGGATTTCTTTAAGCCTTCCCCGACCTATAACCCGGGACGCGTCAACGGTGTCGTTATCACGGAGGCGGCGTTGGGTACCGTCATTACCATCGGTCTGAATTATCTCTGGTATAAGAAGTTCCCCCGCAGCCGGTTCCACCTTTTCAACGACAACAACGAGTGGCTGAATATGGATAAGGTGGGCCATGCCACGACGGCCTATAATATTGCCGCCATCCAGAGCGACCTGCTGCGCTGGGGCGGGGTCCGTTCCGGCACTTCCGCGCTGGTAGGCACGCTGACGGCTTTCGGCTTCCTGACGATGATCGAGCTCATGGACGGGCATTCCGTCAAATGGGGGTTCTCCAAGGGCGATATGCTGGCCAACCTGGCCGGCTGTGTCCTGTTCGAAGGGCAGCAATTACTCTGGGGCCAGCAGCGCATCAGCCTGAAATATTCCTATCACCATACCCTGTTCGCCCATTATCAGCCCAATGAGCTGGGCAATAATTTGCCGCAAAGGATGTTAAAGGATTACAACGGGCAGACCTACTGGCTATCGGTGAATATCGGCTCTTTTTTACCCGGCAGCAGCGGTTTTCCCAAATGGCTCAACCTGTCCGCAGGCTATGGCGCCGAGGGGATGATCGGCGGGGTCACCAATCCAAAAGAGATCAACGGCCAGCCGGTGCCGGCTTTTGAAAGATACCGGCAGTTCTATTTTGCCTTCGACACGGACCTTTACCGCGCCGACGGATTGTCACCCCTGTCCACTACCCTGCTGAAGACGAACCGGACCTTTAAAATGCCGTCGCCCACCCTGGAATGGAATAAGGTCAAGGGATGGCAGTGGCATTGGGTGTATTATTGAGGCGCCGGATCCGGCCGGAAAGCTAGGCCGCGTGGGTTGCATTCGTTACTTTTGTCCACCATTAAATAAATGATCCCCATGTCCATGTCCATTTCTTCCAACGAGTTCATTATCGCCGTCATCATAGCTTTATTGTTGGCAGGTACCCTGGGTTATCTTTTCTGGAAGCAGCGCCAGCAGATCAAAGGAGGGAAAAGAAAAGACTCCCGCGAGGAGACCCGTGACGGCAGTGGCAGCCCCAGCCTTTCCACCCGCCAGCTGCAATTGCAGGCCTACGAGCGGCTGATCCTGCTGACGGACCGTATCGCCCTGCCCAACCTCGTCAGCCGTCTCAACGAACCCGGCATGAACGCCCGGGAGATGCAGAGCCTTCTCACCATGAGCATCCGCCAGGAATTCGAGCATAATATCACCCAACAGATCTATGTTACGGCCGAAGCATGGGATGCCGTCCGGAATTTTAAAGAGCAGAACCTGCTGATCATTAACCAGGTCTCCTCTTTCCTGCCGCCGGAAGCCTCCGGCAGCGACCTGAACAGGCATCTCCTGGACCTGCTGGTGCAAAGTCCCAAGGCTTCTTTGCAGAGCGTCGTATCGGAGGCCCTGAGCTATGAAGCGAAGAAACTGATGTAACCCAAAACTCGTATGGCAAAAAAAATATTCACGGATAGCGGGATCGAGATCAAGGAAGTCTATACGGCCGCCGACCTGGCGACGGGAGGGGCAACGGCTTCCGCCGGAGAAATGCCGGGAGAATTCCCCTTCACCCGGGGCGTGCAGGGAGATATGTACCGGGGCAAGCTCTGGACCATGCGACAGTACGCCGGCTTCAGCACGGCGGAAGAAAGCAACAAGCGCTATCATTATTTATTACAGCAGGGCGTCATGGGGCTCAGCGTGGCTTTCGACCTGCCGACCCAGATCGGCTATGACAGCGATCATGCCCTGTCCGAAGGAGAGGTAGGCAAGACGGGCGTGGCCATCGACAGCCTGGAAGATATGCAGACCCTGTTCAAGGGCATCCGCCTGGAGGACGTGACCACCTCCATGACCATCAATGCCACGGGCTATATCCTGCTGGCCTTTTATACGGCCCTTGCCAAACAGCAGGGAGCCGACCTGAAAAAGATCTCCGGCACCATCCAGAACGATATCCTGAAGGAATATGCTGCCAGGGGCACTTATATCTATCCCCCCAAGCCTTCCATGCGCATCGTCACGGATATCTTCGAATGGTGCAGCGCCGAAATTCCGAAATGGAATACCATCTCTATTTCGGGCTACCATATACGGGAGGCGGGCAGCACGGCCGTACAGGAGATCGCGTTCACCCTTGCTAACGGAAAAGCCTATGTGCAGGCGGCCAAAGAGAAGGGATTGGACATCGATGTATTCGGCAAAAGGCTTTCGTTCTTCTTCAACGCGCATAACAACCTGTTCGAGGAGATCGCCAAGTTCCGGGCCGCCCGGAAAATGTGGGCCAGGATCATGAAGGACCTGGGCGCGAAAGATCCCAAGGCCATGATGCTGCGCTTCCATACCCAGACGGGCGGCAGCACCCTGACGGCGCAGCAGCCCCTGAACAATATCTCCCGTGTCACCCTGCAAACCCTGGCGGCCGTGCTGGGAGGCACGCAGTCCCTGCATACCAACGGTTACGATGAGGCATTGAGCCTTCCCACGGAGGAAGCGGCGCGGATCGCCTTACGCACCCAACAGTTGGTCGCCTATGAAAGCGGCGCGCCGGATACCGCCGATCCGCTGGCGGGCAGCTATTTCGTGGAGACGTTGACATCGCAGGTGGAAGCCGGCGCCTGGCAGCTGATAGAACAGATCGACGCCCTGGGCGGCAGTGTAAGCGCCATCGAGCAGGGGTTCATCCAGGAGGAGATCGCCCGCAGCGCCTATGAACACCAGCGCCGCGTGGAGACAGGCGAGAAGATCATCGTCGGCGTCAATAAGTTCCAGTCCCAGGACAGCGGCTCCATCCCGCTTTTCAGGATCGATGATTCCATCCGCCAGGTGCAGACCGAAAAACTGGAGGCCCTGAAGAAGAGAAGGGACCCTGCCCGTTGCGACTCGATCCTGCAGGACCTGAACGACCGGGCTTCTTCGGGAGAGAATATCATGCCCGCCGTATTGGCGGCCGTGGAGAGCTACTGCACCCTCGGAGAGATCGCCGATACCTTAAGGGAGGTTTTCGGGGAGTATAAATAACTACGGAGATCTATGCACGACGACGACCGGCCCTTGAAGGCGCCGGTCGCGTTGACAATCTATAGTTTGATATTTGATGGCTTACGATTCTGATCGGGTTAATAAACGAACTGGCGGCTGCTGCGCTGACCTTCTTTAGAAAGGGTCAGGATATAGATGCCATGAGGACGGGCTCCCAGGGAAAGATCCGCGGTGGCATCTCCGGCCTGCCCGGAAAGGGACTGGCTCATCACCATCCTTCCGTCCTGCGACCAGACGCTGAGCTGGTAAGAACCCGCTGCTTCCATACGCAGGAAGGTCTTCACCGAATTACCCCCGGCAACGACGCCTTTGATCTGCATGTCCTGCGTAGCGCTCTGCTTCAGGGTAACTACCGGTGACATATAGATGCTGACGCCCTGTATACGTGCCGCTACCCGGTAGAACAGGGTCGTGGAACTCCCCACGGAAAGATCGGTATATCGATATTGCTGATCGGCAGCGGCTGCGCTCTGCTCGCTGTGAAGGGTTTCGAAATCACGCCCGTTGGAAGAACGTTCCAGCGTAAATTCCGTACCGGCTTCGAAGCCTGCCGTATTCCATTGAAGGGATACTTTGCCCGCGTCCGGAGCGGCGGCCAGGTGGATGGATTGTTCCGCCAGGATGCCCGATATGGAAGATCCCTGTATACTGATATTATCGAAGACGAAACGGCTGGAGCCACCGGCATTGACGGTAGTGGCATAACCATATACGCGAAAGGTCACCGAAGAAGCGATCGCATGAAAGGCGGCCGGCAGGGTGACGGTATAGGTGGCATAGTTATAGGTCATCGTCCCGCTGCTGATATCGCTGGCATAGTTATCGAGGCTGGAACGAAGGCTCCACTGGGTAGGTCCTGCGCCCTGCGGGGTACCGGTGTTGCTGCGACGCTGCACCAGGTTCACCGTATTCAGCACGAGATAATGGGCGGAAGTGGCGGTCAGGGTAAACTGCATATAAGCGTTCGGGTCCAGAGCGCCGGCAGGCCAGCCATTCTCTCCATAGTATTCTGTTCCCCCGTTAAAACTGGTGGAGGGGATGCCGGTGCCCAAGGAAGCTCCGCTGACAGTAATAGAGGACCCGGCCGTTCCGGCAAGGGTCCCGTTAAAATTCCAGTTACCGGCGGTTTGCGCCTGGGCGGCCGGCAGGAAGGCCAGGCTGCTTAATAAGAACCCGAGGGCCTTATGGGTGAAAGTTGATTTTAGTGCGGTGTAAAGAGTTTTCATACATATAGATTGTACACCAGATAAGACAATTGGCAAGCCAACTCATAAATCTGTGTCAATCAAATGTTTGAAGAACTGCCAACTCCGTGTTCCCTCCCAATCAGGGAGAGGGATTCCCGGAATGGATAGATTCCCGTTTCGGGAAGGTTCAAACAGCAGGTTCCAGGCGTGGCTCTGGGGAGGAAGAGGATTCCATCCACCCGACGATCCTGGGACCCGCTACGGGTGGTTCCTGCGGCGTCACCGCTGCGGCGCCGGCGGCGAGGGGGCCTTCCGCTTTTTCCGTTTCGATAGCCAGTTCCAGTTCCTTATAGATCTTCATCAGCAGCTCCCGGGTGTACACGTACATACTCTGCAGCTCGTTGTATCTTTCCTGGGATACCCGGAGATCCTGCTTCAGCTGTTCATATTTCAGGGCAGCCTGCTCCCTATCCTGCTCATATTTGTTCTTCATCCACAGCAGGCCATGATAGGCATTCTCTCCTTCCCGTACGATGATCTCGCCTTCCTGGATGATCTGCGAGACCGCCAGGGGGACCTCGGAAGACTGGCCCCTGTCCTTTCTTCTTTTATGATAATGCAGATAAGTAGTGATCAGGACGGATAGCACCGCCATGGGGATCGCGATCCATAATAAAATGTGCAGGAATTGTCCGAACTCATACAGGGTCACCAATAAATAATGCATGATAGAGAATTTTAAGTAAAACTCATCTCATGTTGATATTCAGTTATTTATGTTAAAATAAAACAGATAAGGGATCTTCTTCTGCGAGCTGGGAATAATGGGGAAAATGCTGCATCTAACTGAGCAATAATAATACCAAACTGATGGCCGGGCTTCCCGGGATTCACGCCAAAAAAGCATCTGTTGACCGACAGGGCCTCCGCCCACTCACCGCCTACGTAAAACCAACCTGTTTTTATTCTTTTTAGCACAAATTTGGTACCTGTAACCTGGGGGTGCAAACAAGAAGCCCACCCATTATTTATTAAAAATGAAAGTTATGAACAAGAGTAAAAAAATGATCGCCTGCTCCGCTATCGCCGTTGTAATAGCGTTATTCTCCTTTTCAACCAGCTATGCCCAGCGCGGTGATACAGCGGCCATGCGGCAAAGGCAGGAAGAACAGTTGATGAAAATGAAGACCGACCTGAAGCTGACCCCCGTACAGGTGGATTCGCTGACGGCCATCTCTAAGGAGTTCAATGGTAAGATGCGCGAGGCTTTCTCCGATCCCAACATGAGCCGCGAAGACAGAAGGGCTAAGATGATGCCTTTGAACGAGGCAAGGAACAAGAGGATCGAGGCAGCCCTGGGAGAAGACATGTATAAGAAGTACCAGGAATGGATGCAAGCCAACCGTCCCCAGAGAGGCGGAGGCGGGAATTGAATCGCCGTTAACAGGAGTACATCAATACCAACGAAAAAAGGAGGCTATGCCTCCTTTTTTCTTATCGTTCTTTTATTCTTCAGCTCTTTTTCTGTTCCTTGGCCCAGGTATCTTTCAGGGTCACCGTCCGGTTGAAGATCAGCAGTTCCTCCGAACTATCCTTATCCAGGGTAAAATAGCCCTTCCGCAGGAACTGGTAGCGCTCCATGAATTTCGCTTTCTTTAAGGACGGCTCCGCATAGGCCGCGCGCACCACCTTCAGGGAATCCGGGTTGATGTATTCCTTGAAATCCCCTTCTTCGTTGGAAGGGTCCTCGACCCGGAACAGACGGTCGTAGAGCCGCACTTCGATGTTGACGGCATGGACGATGCTCACCCAGTGGATCGTAGCCTGCACTTTGACGCCGGACTGGTCGCCGCCGCTCTTGCTGCCGGGCAGGTAGGAGCAGCGCAATTCCGTGATATTCCCCGCAGCGTCCTTGATCACTTCGTCGCACTGTATGATATAAGCGCTTTTCAGCCGCACTTTCTGTCCCGGCGCCAGGCGGAAGAATTTCTTAGGAGGGTTCTCCATGAAATCCTCTCTTTCGATGTATAGTTCCCGGCTGAAGGGAAGGTCCCTCGCGCCCGTTTCGGGATCTTCCGGGTTGTTCTCGCTGGCCAGCAATTCTTCCCCGTCCCCATAGTTGGTGATCACGACCTTCAGGGGATCGAAGACGACCATGCGGCGCTGCGCGATACGGTTCAGGTGCTCGCGTATACAGAATTCCAGCAGGGATACGTCGATGAGGTTCTCTCTTTTCTGCACACCGATCCTATCGGCGAAGGTCCGGATGCTCTCCGGCGTATAGCCGCGGCGGCGAAGACCGGAGATCGTAGGCATCCTCGGGTCGTCCCAGCTTGTCACATGCCCTTCATCCACCAGCTGCCGCAATTTCCGTTTGCTCATCACCGTATAGGTCAGGTTGAGACGGGAAAATTCGTATTGGCGGGAGGGGAAGATCTCCAGCTGCTCGATGAACCAGTCATATAAAGGGCGATGGGATACGAATTCGAGGGTACAGATGGAATGGGTGATATGTTCGATGCTATCGCTCTGTCCGTGCGCAAAATCATACATGGGATAAATGCACCAGGCATCGCCTGTACGATGATGGTGGGCATGCCTGATCCGGTACATGAGGGGATCGCGTAGCTGCATATTGGGAGAGGCCATATCCACTTTCGCCCGCAGCACTTTTTCTTCGTCCTTGTATTTACCGGCGCGCATTTCTTCGAAGAGACGCAGGTTCTCCTCCACGCTGCGGTCACGATAGGGGCTGTCCTTGCCGGCCTCGGTCGGAGTGCCCTTCAGAGCGGCGATCTCCTGGGCGCTGCTGTCGTCCACATAGGCCAGGCCCTTTTTGATGAGCGCTACGGCAAACTGATAGAGCTGTTCGAAATAATCGGAAGCATATAATTCTTCCGTCCATTCGTAACCCAGCCACTGGATATCCTCCTTGATGCTGTCCACGTATTCGGTGTCTTCGGTGACGGGATTGGTATCGTCGAACCGGAGATTGGTCTTGCCCCCATATTTCTGGGCCAGCCCGAAGTTCAGGCAGATAGATTTGGAATGGCCGATATGCAGGTAGCCATTCGGCTCGGGTGGGAACCGGGTGAGGATCGTTTTGTATTTACCAGCCTTCAGGTCCTCTTCCACGATCTCCTCCAAAAAATTCAATGATTTCTCTTCTTCCTTTTTGATCTCTGGCATAAACATAGCTTTATGAGCAGGCCACACCGTTCAGATGTGGCCCGACTGCGAATTTAAGCAAAAATCTTTGTTTCTCAGCCACGCCGGCCGAAGAGCAGGCTGCCTATCCTGACCATGGTGCTGCCTTCTTCAAGGGCCATACGGTAATCGCCGCTCATGCCCATGGAGAGGATTTCGGGATGTCGGGATGTCGGGATTTCGGGATTTTGGCCTCCTTCACGTGAAGTTAGAGCGGCTGGGAAATAGTTATCGAACAAGGCCTTAAGCCCCCGGAATTCCTGTCGGACCTTTTCCGGGTCCTCCGTGAAAGACGCCATGCCCATCAGCCCCCGGATCTGTACACGAGGGAAGGCCGCTCCGCCTCCCGGGCCACCGAGCGCCTCTTCCAGTTCCGCCGCATCGAACCCGAATTTCGTCTCTTCGCTGGCGATATGCACTTGCAGGAGGCAATCGATGGTCCTGTCATGGCGGGCGGCCTGCTTATCGATCTCTTTCAGCAGGCGGAGGCTATCCACGCCCTGTATGAGGTGGATAAAGGGAGCGATATATTTTACTTTATTGGATTGGAGGTGGCCGATAAAATGCCAGCGGATATCTCCGGGCAACCCGGCCTGCTTGTCCACCAGCTCCTGCACATAGTTCTCCCCGAAGTCCCGCTGGCCCAGGTCGTAAAGCTCTTTGATATCTTCCGGCGGCTTGGTCTTGGAGACGGCGATCAGGGTGGCGCCAGCCTTCTCCAGCTCTTCCTTTATTTCTCTATAGGCGGTAATGTCGACGGCCATCAGGTAACTATTTTTTCCCAGGGCAAGCCCTGCAATTCTTTTATTAATAACCAGCAGGCCAGGGCCAGCAGGGGTGACAAGGCGATCATCACCCACGGCAAATGTAATACCAGGTAATGGATCCCCACCAAAAAACCTACCAGCAGGAACTGGAACAGGATGGTCACGAACTTGCCCGCCTGCTGCTGGATGCCCGGCTGCCGGGAAAAGGGCAGCCAATGATCGGACAGGTTGGCGAAGATCAGGAAACAGAGTAAATTATTCAATAGGCCGAAGGCGAAATGGCCCGCTATCTTCCAGCCCCAGATATACCAGGACAGCGCCAGCAGCAAGAGGTAGCAGCTCATGAAGTATTTTACGAACAAGGCTTTGATCGAACCCCAGACCAGGGCGCCCGGCCCGGCAACGGGTGTGCTATAATAGATCCAGGACGCCTGGTAGCTCTCATTGAAGGCCACGATGGAGATGCTGTTCCCGATGGTGAACAGGGGCAGGTAGATGAACCAGAGATAATTTTTGGTCGATGGCAGCAGCGCCCAGCTCTGCGCTATATTGCTGCCGCCCTTCAATACAAAAAGGAAAAGGAAGACCAGGATATAGGCCATGCCGGGATAGAATTGAAGGCGAAAGCCTTTGTCCCTTCCCGTGATCTTCCAGGTGATCTCGAAGGCGCCTCTTTCCGTCCTGTTGCTGCATACCAGCCGGCTGAGAAAGACGGATGGGTACCATTTCCTGCGGGCCTTTCCCCCGGCCTCCGGAATTCCTTTCACCTTCCCTGTGACACCAGAGCCGTTGCTGACAGCGGCCAGCTTACGGGTAAAAGAAGGCACCAGGTACCGGATCAGCAGCCAGAAGGTGAACAGGGGCAGCAGGACCGCGGAGAGGATCATCAGGAGATGCAGGCTGTCTATCTGCCGGGAGCCGACGGCGTCCAGGGTAAGGGCCATCCAAACGGGCGGCAGATAATAAGACCAGGCGTGAAGCCGGAAAGAAGAGGACAGCCCTTCAAAATCGATCAGGCGCGGCAGGATCTGGAATCCCAGGGTAAAGATCACCGTCATGAAGATCTGAAAGTAAGTAATGATCTCCCTTAGCTTCTCTTCTTTCACAAAACGCAGCACCAGCATATAAAGGAGGAAGGTGATAAAGACCGTCAACAGCACCGTCAGTAATATCGTAAGGACCAGGACGATGCCGATGAGCAGGCCGGCCTTATAGATCGTGCAGCCAAGGGGCAATATAGATAAGGCGATCGTGAACTGCAGCAGATAGATCAAGATATGAACGAGCCGGGCCATGAATAAGGTCCTGTCGCTGACCGGCCGGGGCAGGATGACCTGGTTGTCGGTCGTATCCAGCAGGACGGAAGAGAAATCGCTAATCAGGGTCATGGCCATCATGAACAGGATATAGCCGTGCAGGATGATCATCGCCGGTATAAAAGGCAGGGCCAGGATGAGCGCGCTTATGAAGAACCCGAACAGCACGTACATCCCCAGCACCTTTCCGAGAGGTCGTTCGCTCTCCTTCTGTCCTTTGCGCGTCCAGTTCATGGAGACCCGTCTTTTATCCATGAGGAGTTTGGTCTCCACGATGGTCAGCATGAGATCGGTGTCCACTCCCTGCCGGATGAACAAGCCCCTGAACAGCATGACGAACTTCAGCAGCCATTTGTCCATAAGCTAGTTTTCCAGGATGTTAACGAATTGGCCTGCCGTGGACTGGTGCTGCTCTTCGCCCGTGAGGGAGGTAAAGATCGTTTCCAGGGAAGATTGGTGGGCAGAGGCCTTGAGGGATTCGAAATCGCCGTCTGCGATGATCTCTCCTTTATTGATAATGATGATGCGGTCGCTGATCTTTTCTACCACGTCCATGATATGGGAGGAATAAAAGATGGTCTTGCCCGTCCTCTTCAGCTGCAGGAGGATCTCTTTCACGAGGATGACGGCATTGGCATCCAGCCCGCTGAGCGGCTCGTCCAGGAAAATGATCTCGGGGTTATGGATCAGGCCGGAGATCAGCAATACTTTTTGCTTCATCCCTTTGCTGAAACCGTTCATGCGCGTATCGGCCCTGTCGCCCAGCTCGAAGATCTGCAGCTGTTCCCGGGCTTTCCCCTTGAAGTCCGCTTCGTCCATCCGGTAGAGCCTGCCTACAAAATGCAGGAATTCGTTGGGAGTAAGGGTTTCATATAAGGCCGCCTGCTCGGGTATATAGCCTATCCGCTGCTTGATCTCCAGTGGATGCTGCCGCAGGTCCATGCCCAATACGGTGCCTTCTCCTTCGAAATCGGGAATGATCCCCGTCAGGATCTTGATCGTCGTGCTCTTCCCCGCTCCGTTAGGCCCGATATAGCCCACGACCTGGCCTTTTTCGAATTCCAGGTCGATGCCTTTCAATACGTACGTGCCCGCGTATTGCTTCTTGAGTCCCTGGAGCCGGATGACGCTCATATGATCGGTTTATTTATTTCAGGATCGAACGGCTGATGACGATGCGCTGCACTTCGCTGGTGCCTTCATAGATCTGCGTGATCTTGGCATCCCGCATCAGGCGTTCCACATGGTATTCCTTCACAAAGCCATATCCCCCGTGGATCTGCACCGCCTCCGTAGCCGTCCACATGGCCGTCTCGGATGCGAATACTTTCGCCATGGAACTGCTGAGCGTAAAATCCAGGTGCTGGTCTTTCTCCCAGGCCGCGCGCAGGCATAAGAGACGGGAGGCCTCGATGCGGGTGGCCATATCCGCCAGTTTGAACTGGATCGCCTGGTGGTGCATGATCTCTTTGCCGAAAGCCTTCCTTTCTTTAGAATACTTCAGCGCCAGCTCATAGGCCCCGCTGGCGATACCCAGCGCCTGGGAGGCGATGCCGATGCGGCCGCCCGACAAGGTCTTCATAGCGAATTTAAAGCCGAAGCCATCTTCGCCTATGCGGTTCTCCTTCGGCACTTTGACATCGTTGAACAGGATACTATGCGTATCGCTGCCCCGGATGCCTAATTTATTCTCCTTGGCCCCGACCACCACGCCCGGGGAATTCTTTTCCACGATAAAAGCGTTGATGCCACGGCTGCCCTTGGCGGCGTCCGTCTGTGCGATGACCAGGTAGACGGAGGCGGAATTGCCGTTGGTAATCCAGTTCTTCGTGCCATTCAATAAATAATAGTCTCCTTTGTCTTCGGCCGTCGTGCGCTGCGAAGTGGCATCGCTGCCCGCTTCGGGCTCGCTCAGCAGGAAAGCCCCGATATAAAGGTCCCCATCCTTACGACCCTGCGCCAGGGGTGTGAGATATTTTCGTTTCTGCGCTTCGGTCCCGAACTTATCCAGGCCCCAGCATACCAGGCTATTGTTGACGCTCATGCATACGCTCACGCTTGCATCCACCTTGCTCACTTCTTCCATGGCCAGTACATAGCTGACCGTATCCATCCCGGCGCCACCGTATTCCGGGTCCACCATCATACCCATAAAACCCAGTTCGGCCAGTTGGAGCACCTGTTCTTTGGGAAAGCGCTGGTGTTCGTCCCTTTCTATTACGCCGGGCAGGCATTCGTTCTGCGCAAAATCGCGCGCAGCGCGCTGGATCATCAAATGTTCTTCGGAAAGTTGAAAATGCATACGGCAATAGGTTGTTGATGCCGCAAAAATAGCAGAAAGTTGCTTAGGA
>Ga0307517_10006206_pt1 | contig 17795 bp, 6 predicted proteins | sample 23_EM_MG_FD_194515 | JGI IMG/M metagenome (GOLD analysis project Ga0307517, IMG submission 194515) | Populus trichocarpa ectomycorrhiza microbial communities from riparian zone in the Pacific Northwest, United States - 23_EM | ecosystem: Host-associated > Plants > Roots > Unclassified | place...
AATAAAGAAATATCATAAAAAAAAAATCAATTAAATTGTTAATAAAACCAACCAAAGTACTAAGTTATACAGATGTAAAAATATAGAGTAAGTTATCATTCAGATTTTTTTTTATTTATACTGACTCAAATTTCTTTATAAACTGTACAGTGCTTAGAGAATAACTAATGATATCCTATTAATTATTCCCTGAATACAATTTAAAATAAAAGAATTTACTTTAGAAAAATCATAAAAGTATTATTTTTTTATTTTTTTTATTGATCATGTATTTTATTCTCTTGTACTTATAACTATTTTAAAAAAATATATACCTAAAAAATAATTAATAGAATATCACTAGAGCACCTTATAATTTCTTAGATCCCTCTCCATTACAACCCTCTCTGATACGAATCTTTTGAACACGTAGCCAAGCAACCCACATAGAAAGACATTAATTCTCGGAAAGCCAAGTAAATCAGGTTTGATAAGAGTGTAACACATAGATAACTCGAATATAGGCATCAACATTATTGGAAATGAAAACCCTCACCCAACAAATATTGATTCGCGAACAAGAAGTATAAGGATGATGTCATGAAGTCAGTTGTTCATCGATAAGTCGTTTTTAGTTCTTTAGAGAACTGATGAAGAGAGAATATCTCACTAACACACACAATAAGGTGCAACAAAGAAGTTTTTATTAATCTCAATTTCGTAGCCCCTCATACGTCTGATTATGGTTTTATTTATACTTATTCTAGACTAAAATCAACCCTAATGAAACTCTCTTATATGGACTTATATGAGCCACTTACAATTGACCCAAATAAATAATAATAAACTAAAATCTAAGAAGAAAATAACAAAAACAATAAAAATTCAAAATTAATATCATAAATATGCTAGAATCAGATTTGTCATCTCTATGAAGTTACAAATAAATTTAGAGAATTCTGAATGTAGAATTAATTCTGGAGTCTTCTTGCCTTGTTGTACTTGGTTTTCTTATCTTGCATCGACAATTAATGAAGAAAGTCTCTCTCTTTTACACCTGTCAATTTAGTTTCCATTTAAACTAGAAGAATCATTAATTAATTCTTCCTAACTTAAAAAATTAAATCTAATTACCCTTTAATCCACACGAATTAGGTTTTTCTTGGACTTGGATTAGATGAATTAGAGGTTGTTTTTCATGATACCTAGACGTCCTAAACTCCTCTAGATTCATCTTGCTTTATATGTTCTGAACAAGTTTATTCGATGTCTTTTTAAACTTATTTACTCTAATTCTTGTAATTGGCACATCTCTAATGGATCTTTAACATGATTAAACTTGAAGTTATGCTAATCCTGATCACTCTCTCTTCATCAATTTAACTAAAAATTCACAAAGTCTCACCATTTAGATTTCTGATTCTGCATAGGTAATGGGCTCTTCAGCTTTCATTTTTCGTGTCCATTTTGCCTTGATTGTATATTGATTTTTGATAAGCAAAGTTTTGAAAGTGGTTGCGGTGGCAAGATACCACACTATTACTGTATAGGGGCTACTATTGGAGAGGCAGCTTTGAGTTGAATTGCATCACCTTCTTGTATGCTTTTTGGCTTTTAACTCTCAACCGGAGGCAACGCCGACCAAATCATCACTATTGGAGAGGAGTAGCCCTTCGAAATTTCATCGAATGAAACGGATTCGTGTGGCTGCTTGCAGGGATGGTGCATGACTTGGCTTTAACAGATGAGATGATGCCACGTTATTTTATTGGGGCATCTGCAGATCCTGCTCTTCAAAGCTTTCTCTTAATTCTGTATCAATTTTATAGCGAAATTGAAGAGATGATGAAAATAGAGATAAAGGAAACAAGATAAGAAAGAATAAAAATATAAAAAATAATTATGTTTAGTAGTAGTGTTTTGATAGAATTATTATCTTTATATTTTATTAGTGGGTTTGATAAAAGAAATAATAAAATATATTTTATTCTTAATATATATTATTATTAAATTAACATATTTTTTTAAAAATAATTTCACATTATTTTTTACAGACTGCCTGACAGGTTTTCTTGAAATCGAGCCAATCCAAGGCTTGGATTGTTTTGAGTTTAAAAAAATAATGAAATGATTTTACTAACGTAACCTTGTCAAAAACCTAAATGGATCTAGGATAAAATTGTAACCTTATCAAAAATCTAAATTGGTCTAGGATAAAATACAGGTCAATCCTATTGAATTTTTTAAAAAATTAATCAAAAAACAAGATTTTTTTAATTTTTTTTTTTAAATAAATTTTAAAACTATAATAATAACTATTTTTATTATTACATATATATTAATTGAATAATTTTAGAAACAATAATAAATATTATCTTTGAACACAAGTACTCTATATACCTTCTATTTTTGAAAGTTCAAATATTTACTCTAAAATTATTATAAAAATAGATTTATATTTTATATCTATCTCATTAACCACATTTCTGTCTCTGCTGATTACTGTGACAACAACCAAAATCTATGTAAATCTCTCCCTACTGTTTTTATCCTGTTTCACATTCTTTTCCCCTGTGAAGCAAATGGAGTTTAATTTCTACTGATTTATGTGATTATTGGATTTTCAAGCACAAAGGAAATACAATTAATTAAGGACTTCCGAGGCTGGTTGAACAATATAACAACAGCGCCTGCCAAGAAGTATTTAAGTAAACAGGCACGAAACAAGTGTTGAAGCAAAAAGGTCAACATCAGCCCTGCACTTCACCCACATGCAAATACATAAGATGTTTCAAAAAATATATTTCAAAATATTTTTTATTTGAAAATACATGAAAATAATTTTTTTTAAATTATTTTTAATATCAGTATATCAAAACAATACAAAAACATAAAAATAAAATAATTTCAAGCAAAAAAAAATTTAAAATTTTATGGAGCACAATTTCTGCCACATAAACAAAAAACATCATAAAAACACCCACCATACATGTGCTGTTTACTATAATGTATGTCCTAAAAACACCCACTATACATGTGCTGTTTACTATAATGTATGCTCTTGTACAAATGGTCCCCAGAGATATTCCTATCATATTCGCACCTCAGAGCCCCGGGACAACAAACTATAACTTGTATAGTTTCTGCTCATGAGGGCTATTTGAAGTGGTTTAGGCAAACACTAGTTTAGTTACAAGAATCTATATAACCACCATTCTCCTATTAATGGATAATAAAAGCATGAAACAATAGGTGAATGATTTATCCTAACACAACACACTGATGCATGACAATAAAGACACAACATAGCACTATAATGCCATGGCATATGACGACTTTCATTCACACAAACACACAAAAGCCATCTAAGCAAAATATGATGCTTTTCAACAATCGGTGCATACAAAAACATGTGAACAGATTGCCATCTAAAATTGTCAAAAAAGTTAGTGTGGGATACTTACGAAAAGGAAACAACTACTTTACCTACGATCTATGTATGCTAAGATTCTTTGCATGTCTTCTTATTGTGGCCAAGGCCCTTGCATTTACTACACTGAAGCTGACGCTTTATAATATCAGTTGATTCAGCCTGCTTTGTCTTTGGCCGGCCAGGTGGACGCTTAGTTGGTGGAGGGGTTACAATAACTCCCGCCTCAGTTAATTCACCCTGCACTGGTCGGTCAACATTTGGAACAGGTTGAATCGACTCAGCATACGATAAGCGGTAACTCTCGGTTGTGAAGTATCTGGAGCAATAATCATATGGACTTCGGCCAATGCATTCAAAGACCGCAACAGCATGGCAGCAGGGCAAACCAGTTAGTTGCCATCCCTTGCAGCTACAGTCCCAATGATCAATATCAACAACATCTACAGATTCCCCGCGAACTTCAAATGTGCTTCCATGGGAGAGTAACACTTGAAGTGACCTTGCAATTGACATTTCCTTTTCTAATTTTTCCTCCTTTGATGGGGTTAACTTAGTTTTCCATTGATTTGATTCCACCCGGCGAGTATAAATTGCTTCCATCATCTTACCTCTTAATGCATCGACCATTTGTGTTATTGGCAACTCATGTGCCTCTGATATCCAATTGTAGAACTGTTGTCCAAAGTTTGATGTCATATGATCATACCTTGCCCCTCCAAAGAATGCATTTGCCCAGTGCTCAGGCTCGCTTTGTACAACCCAATTGTAAGCTTCAGGGGATATACCCTTTATATTTTCTACAGAGCGCTGGAATCCCTCAAGTCTGGGTGCATAAGCAGCAGCATAAAAATCATTAACCATGAAACGTCTTGCTTCATGAGAAAACTGGCCTTTCAAGTCTTTATTTAGTTTCTCTGCAAGACGGCGTAAGCAATAGCTGTGGTAGCATTTATCAAATATCTCAGCTAATGATTTCTTCAAACCATTTTGAAAATCTGCCACAAATGTGATCTGGCGAGATGCAGAGACTGCAGACTTCAGTTCCAATAAAAACCAAAGCCAGTTGTCCTCTGTTTCAGCATCAACTACAGCAAATGCTATAGGAAAAATTCCATCGTCTGCATCTGCAGCAGTAGCAGCCAACAGTGTCCCTTGGTATTTTGAGTTTAAAGGAATGCTGTCAAGGAAAATGAGAGGACGGCAACCTTGATCAAAACCAGATATTGATGCATGAAATGACACAAAGAGACGATGAAAGCTTGAGTCATCTTTTGTGGAGAACGTAGCTATACTGCCTGGATTAGTCTCCTTTATCTTCTCACAAAAGAAAGGTAACTGATTATATGCCTCTTTATAGGAGCCTTGAAGCTGCTCCCTGGCAATCTCTTTTGCACGCCATGCCTGAGAATAATTCAGTTGAATTCCATACTCTCGTTTGATGTCATCTGCAATATCCTTTGGCTTGTAGTTTGGGGAAACTTTCAATTTCTCCTTTATGATACTTCCCACCCAACCCCTTGTCGAACGATACCCAGCTTTCACAGCTGCTCCTTCACATGTATGATTTGGGTTCATTTTTTTAATGCAAATTAATTGTGTGGTTGACAACCTTGATGCATATATCCTCCATGGACAACCTTGGGTTTTACATTTGACAGAAACACGGTGACTGTCATTTTTCTTATATCTGTAAGCAAACCCATGTGCAATTGAGTACTTGTGCAAAGCTTCGCGGAATTCAGTGAAGCTATTAAACCTTTGATCAACACCAGTAATCGTGTTCTCCCACTGTTGTGCAGCTTTACGTTGCTTGTCATCGATGACTCCGATAGGTATACAGGATATAGGATCTCCATTGGACAAATCCATATCAAACCCACCAACAGTATGGGCCATATCAACAGCAACATCAATAGGAGCTTCGACAGGAATCACAGCTTCCGATACAGTAGTCCTGCTTGACCTGCAAAATCAGAGTACCCTGTAAGATTTCAACCCTGGCAGTATCTTCATCACTTGCGGGAAATCCTCTTAACAATCTGTTAGTATCTCGTTTCCAGGTTAGATAGCAATGCTCGACTCACATGTGCATATGAAAAATTCAGAAAACAACTACCTACTAGCAGAGATGTTTGATACATTGCAAGCCGCAACATCCTTCAATAAAAGGAAGACATCAACTGTGGATGAATCCCCAAGAAAATTAACCATACGCTGTAGATCCTTGTCTTTGGATATTGTAATAAGGGTCCTTCTATTCCCAGGAAGAAAGTACTTTATTGACATGATATCAGCACTACAATTGAAAAGTTCTGCTACTTCAGATTTGAAATCACTCAGCAGGGTTTGCTGATCAATGTCAATCGCGTAAGCATCACCACCATTATATGACAACGATCCATCTACATTTGTCACAAACTCCCCACCTGACTGGCATATAGCTATTATTTTCTTTGCAGCCATGGCCTACCTTACCAAAAAAAATCCCAAAAATTATAAACAAGAATACATATCGATAAGCTCAAGTTCAATACAAACAAGTATTGGGATAATAATAACCAACACATTTTGCAGAGTTTATGACCAAGTCAAACTCTCAGAATGAGAAATATTCAAGCCATGAACAAATATAGAAATCATGCAAAACCTCTAGGAAAACAAACATGGCTATGAATAGAAAGAAATAAAGCTCAAAGGAATTGAAAAACCCTAATAAATGTGGTAGTTAAAAGTAAAAATAGTTGAAAACTTTGAACAAGAATATTTACCTCGTGAAGCCAGACTCTGATTCTAATGTAGTTTTGCTGTCCATTTAATGTCTTTCTTTTATACAGCAACTGTTTTATGATTTTGTTTTTCTCTTCTGTGACCGCACCAAAAAGCAGAGAGAGAGAGAGAGATAACTGAGAGACCCGGTTGCATAACAGGAACCTCAAAGAGGAGTGACACATTCAAAACATACCGTTTTAATCTTAGCAGTTGTTTATGCTACTTGCGTCATTGATTTCCTTGACTTTCTCAGCCACCTTCATCCTTTAAGGCAGTTTAGTGGGTCGTGCTGGCGTCAGACAATCATTTCTGAACTTACAAGCTAATTAAAACTAGGACTAGGGGTATTTAAAAAAACCGACCAACCAATTAAACCAAAAAAACTGAACTAAGGGAAAAAATCGAAGAAACCGATTTAAAAACTAGAAAAATTATTCGGTCCGGCTCAGTTTTGGTTTCAGAAAGTTGAAAACAATTGAACCGGACCAAACCGATTCAACCTAATTTAAATAGAGCAAAAACAAAAGGTATAAATACAAACTAACCCTAAATCATTTTTTCCCTTCCATTGCCCCTCCCCTTGCCCTCTCTCTCCTGTTCTCTCTTGTGATTCACAAATCACAACTAACCTCAAATAAGAAGAATAGCAGGCTGCCTGACTGCCTCATACAACCTCATCTCTGTTTTTTAACAAGTCCTCTCTCTCTCTCTCTCTCTCTCTCTCTCACACACACACACACACACACACACACATTCCACCCTTGAACCTTCAGACACGTCTCCTACTTCACCTCCATTTCTGCCACATTTCACAGCATTGCAAGAGCCAACCCACCTCTCCTAATATATACTCATTACACACCTCTTTGCTCACATATCCCTCCTCACTTAAAAGTCTCTCTCTCTCTGTCTCTCTTGCTTTCCTTAACAATGGTTTGAGCCTGCAACTGATACAAAAACAGCAGCAAAGGTTGTGCCTTTATTGAAAGATGAGCTTGATTTGCTATACCAACTATAAGGAACTTGGATTTCTTGGAGATGTGGAGGCCATTCTTTGAGCCATACCATCTTATCAGTGTTCAAGATGGTGATCCATCTAAGACTATTAAGGTCCCTGATGGTTTTCAAAGCAAAAAAACCAACCCAAACCAGTTCGGCCCGGGTCAAAATTTCCAGAAATTAAAAATTCCAGTTCGGTTAGATTTTTTATCCAAACCAAACTGAACCGGACCATGAACACCCCTAATTAAGACTGTCTGTGCCTTTTTTAAGAGAGAGAAGGAGAAATTATCACCCTGGCCCACCAGAAATTCAGCAAATCATGTGTGTCAAAACGTTCTGTGTGTATTCATTTCATTCCTGACAAATAATTGTCAAGTGTTGGCAAGCTTGTGGTACTGTTACCTCAACTCTTCTTCAAAGGTACGATTTCTTGCTGATCGTGACAAAATTGTCATAGATTATGCAAATTAATTTTACTTCATTCCTGACAAATAATTCATAATAGAATTTTGATATTTTTTGTGGAACATCAATGGATCTTGACTATTTGTTTGTTTTATTATAATATTCAAAGAGAGAATGTCTACACTTGATCGGTCACCTATTTGGGATACTCATTGTAGCATAACTGGTATCTTTTTTAGGCTTTACTAGATTGGTGACCCGGGTTGGACCAAAAAGATTTTTAACCCAAAAAAAAAGTAGAAGATGATTATGCTTCTAAAGAAATAAAACAATTCAATAACTATGTTAAATCTTGATTAATTTAATAACACTATAGAAAAATAAGGTAACAACAACAAATAAAAAAATATATTGCCCCGGGAAAAGCTGAAATCGAGACATTTATATCATGCGTTCTAGGTCATGAAATTGGGATAATTCAATAAGAAAAAAATTTGACAATAAATAAAAACAAAACTGGAAAAATTGAAAGACAAATGCGGATCAAGATATATAATATCGCAACACAAATCATTTACTAGGCTGTGTTTAATGAATTTGTTTATTAAAATCAATTTGTAACAAAAATCAACCTACATAAAATTTATTGAATAAAATAAAAGAAAATAAATACTTTACAAGGCTGCATATATTTAATCTATATAAAATATATATAAAAAATTATAGTTAAGTCATAATAACCTTCTCAAAAATTAAATATACCCAATATAATTAAAAAAATTATCGCCATTTAAAAAATGCTAAATAAGCAAAAAAAAAAAAATCATTAAGTTGTATTAATTAAAACATAAACTTAAAAATTATGTAAAAAAAACAAAAAAAGTTATTAATTGGAAAAAATCAAAATAGATAAAAAAAAGAATGAGGCCAAGCGTCTGGCTCATCAAGAAATGGCTTGTACGCAGGCCTTTTATTGTTTTTTAAGTTAATGGCGGGACCTTTTATTTTTTTAAGTTAAAGGAGAGACCGACATGTCGTCCGCCCCAATTTCTTTTTAAAAAAAATAGACGACATGTCGTCTGGATTCCTAGATCCCAGCCACTGTGATGACCGAAAAAACAGGGTTCATGTTTTTTTTCACCCAGAAACTAATTTTCAACCTATTTTTGACAAAAAAAAAAAACACCCTAGAAACCTTGTTAAACCAATCCATGACCCCAAAAAACACAAAAAAAAAAAAACATCAAAACCCAAAATCAACCCAAAACCAAAAATCTTCCTGAGCTATGATCTATTTTTTAGGCACTTTCAAGGTAAAAAAAAAAAACTCATAGTTCGAACTCCTCTCATTATATGGAACCATTTAGCACAAAAATTTATCGTTTTAGTGATCAAAATCATCGTTAACATCAACTTTCTCTCTCTACACGGAAATCTGGTGAGTCCCTCTCTCTCCTACCACCCAAAATTCAATTTTTGAACATTAAAGGGACTGGCCACCTTAGAGCCAAAAAAGATGGGGGGCAAAAATGAATTTTTAAGACAAATTTTCAAAGCCGCCTATTTCACCCGCTTTTTTCACTTCAGTCCTCTATCTTTCAATTCAACTCTCTCTCCCAAAACAAATCCAATTGAGTGCTAATTTGGGCTCAAAATGGCTAAATCGTGTGAAATAAAAGTTTGAGAACCAAATTGAAAATTTAAATAGAAAAATCATTACTCCAATCCATAGTGATCTGTAAAATGGTGAATAGTATTTGTACTACAGTAAAAAAAAAAAAGCTCTTCTAGTATATAATTAATATATTAGTTTTACCTTTGGATTGAGTTTGTTAATGACTTTATGACAATGAATCGCATCCATTACTTATTCTTGTTCCTCCTTCTTCCCCCATCTCCTAGCGCAATTGATCACAACAACGTGCAATGTCATCTCTTATAAAAAGGTTTTTTTAAGCAATTTTTTTTATATTTAATTTTTTTCATGATCACTTCTTTCTAGTTTTTATTTAACTTTTAATGTTTTATTTATGGATTCTTGTTCCAAGAAGCTAAATTTGAAATTGAGTAGTTTTTTCTTATAAAAAATATTGATGAATGGTTTGGTTTTTTGTATTCAGTCACTTAGATCATAAGCAGGTTTTGAAATCTTGCAAAAAGACTTTTCCTATAGTATCATTCGTGTGGTAGCAATGAGCCCTATCCAAGAGGACTTCATTTCAAATGATGAGATGACACTAACATTAGAGGACCTGACAGAAAGAATGCATGCCAATTTATGTTGTAATGAACAAGTTTGTACTTTAGTTGAATGATGCCTTTGCATGAAACTCACATTTAAAGTAAGAAAATGGTCTTTTGTTGAATTATGATGTTTTGATTTTATGGCAAAATGATTTCAGTGTGAGTATTTTGGAGATCAAAGTCCTATAGTGCTCACACTTGGAGTGCTTTAACATAGAAGTTTGGAAGATATCAATGATTTTATAAGGTTTCCTCCACTGGTTCAGCATTGCATATATTAGCAAAAGATAATGATTCTAGGATTGGGTTTATTATATCTCTTCCTCAAGGGGCGCCCTTGTTGGCTTGGGAATGAATAGTTGTTTCTAGTTACTTAACGAGCGAGTCTTTTGTACATGGAGTGGAAGTTTGGGATTTGTAGATGAGGTCCTGTTTTTGTATGTAAAGGCCTGTTGAGGTATTTCATCAGATTCTCAGCACCATAGTTGTGATTGATTTGCAAAAGAGGTTTGTATTGTGAATCACTGGATGTTTTGTTGTTAGGTATGTGCTCGCTGTGGAAAATATTGCTAACTCAGCAGTGCTTGAGTTTTTTAGTTATTAAGTATCTTGCTTAGTTGCATTAGATTTTTCTACTAGGCTTCTTTAATGACTTCCCTAGTGGTACTAGCAGAGCAAGGTGAAAAACAATTCAAGAATCAAATATTGAATTCAAGCATCTTGACGTAAGAACTTAATTTTAACATGGATTCGACATAAAAAAAAATAAACCAAAGGCAAATCACGCACTAAGAACACACCAAATAAAATCACAACATGCATATAATTTTAAAAGTAGGTTTCAAAACTAAAAACAATAAACATGCACACAATTTTGAATTCAACAATCACATAAAAAAATCCCAACACAGCATGTTTTCAAAGCAATTCAATAAATTTCACACCGAGACCAACCATTACGTCTCAAAACAACGCTATAATCAACTCATCCCGTCCTCCCAACCCCGAAAGAGTATTGAGCACCAACCTTACCTAACACTTCAAATCAACCACAAAAAATTAAGTGCATGAAAAGAGAAAGAGAAGGACGAAAATACCCTCGAAACCTGGATGAAAGCTCTGGCCAACTGCCACCGTCGGCGGTGAGTCTCCGGCGAGGGATCCGGCGCGTTAGATTATGGATCGTGATCTTCTCCACCTCGTCGAACCGAAGATGAAGGTGCAGTGCACCACCAGCCGATAACGGTGGCAGGGTCAATCTTTATCGGCCTTTCTCCTTCTTCATCACGCGGCTGTCGCCATTGATGGTGGGGTTGCTGACGAGGCTCGTGGTTTTGTTGGCGTGGTGAGCTGGTGGTTCTGTGTTCGGCGTGACTGTGGTGGCTGGCGTTGAAAGAGGTGGTCTCCGATGAGAATTTGGGTTGAAATGGGCTGTCGGTAGCTTAAGGGCTGTTGACGTTTGCTGCTATCGATGGGGTTGCTGCTGGCGAGGGCTCACGGGAGAGAGAGATTGTCGTTTCTCGTGGCAAGGGAAAAAGGGGCTGCTGGTTTGGAGGCTCGGGTGGAGATAGAGGGTTTGGGTGGTTGGCGTTGTGGTGGTCAGTGGCTAGCGAAGATAGAGGATGAAGATGGGTGGCTGCGTGAGTAGTGGTGTTGTTCTCGGGGCTGGGTCGCTGGACTGGTGAGAGAGAGGTGTGTTCGATGTGTGCACGCTGCTGTGCTTATTTTCGTTTTTTTTTTTAATCAAATGAAAGAAATTATGCAGTGCCAGTGATGTCGGGGAAATTTTTTGCCGATGTCATTAGAGACGGTTGATATTTCCAATTATAAATGAGAAAAATATTTGGTTGGTTGCTAAAAACAACTTATATTTTTTGTTAGCTTTTATTGTGTTTTAAACTTAATTTTATATAAATTAAAGTAATTTATTTTAAATGTAAGAAAATCTATCTCACATTAATTTTTATTGAATATATTTTTAAAAAAACTACAAATAAAATTATTTTTTAAAAATATATTTTTTAAATCACTTCCAAAAAAATTATCATGGTGTCAAATATACACTTAAACTCAATCAAGTTTAGCAAGTCAACATGGTTATTTATTGATCTAGTTTCTAAACCGGGTTGGATTTCAAAATAGTGAGAATTAACCTAGTATTACCTAGTACTTGAAATGTATACTCGTTACTTAATCGATTCTTTAAATTTGATTTGACTTTTTTAAAAGAAAAATAAAAAAACCATGTCAATTCAATGTTTTTTATATATAAAAAAAATTATTGAAATGACAATGTTATGGATCATCCCTAATTAAATTAGTTTCACCCACCTACCTTATGACTAAGTCATGATCGTAGCCGGATTTAATAACCTTATTTTTTAAAATTATTTTTTATTTAATCAAATAATTATAAAAAAATAGACATTTTCATTAAAGACAATAAATAAAATTGACAAGAAAAAGAATGTAATAGGTCAATTTAAACTTTATTCATTATTAATGTATCTATTTATTATTTTAATGAAAGTAAGTTTTTTAACTGCAAACATTATTTTTTAAATAAATCCTATTATGATCTCAAAAGAAATTTTAAAAAAAAAAATATCAAACACTATTTCAATATTTTTGTACGTGACTGAAAGGAAAAATTAATAAATATGATAAAATCATGTAAACATACAAAAATCAAAGAATATAAATTTTATTTTCATTGAATATTCATAAGCAATTTTATTTTTTGCATATTAGACATATAATAATTGAAAACAAATTTGTTAACATTCCCTTGAACAATAACCTTGTTTCTTGAAATTTATTTTTTATTTAATCAAATAATTATAAAAAATATATATTTTTATAAAAGACAACCAATAAAATTGTCGACAAAAAATATATTACCTCAATCTAAACTTCATTTCATTATTAATGTTGTTGTTCTAGGATTAATGCAATAATAATACATAAGGGATGAATTAGATGTTTTACTAATAATAACAAATATTGCAATTAACTCAATTAAACACAATTAATTAACAATATAATTAAAGTGCTTGAAGTAAAAAGTATATGGATAGAAATTGCAAACTTGATTTTTAATGTGGTTTGGCGAGCCTACATTCACACTTTAAGCATCAAACCAATCTTAAGTATCATATTCTTTACTAATCCAAACCAAAGATTACAATGTCGTTGATGAATTCTCACCAACCCTTTTTCACCACTTGAAGAAATATCATCTTCAAGTTTTTTCACTTTGGTGATGTACCTCACTAATGACCAAGAGTTTTTCGCTTAAACTCTTCAAGGATTACAATCTAATGACCAAGAGTTAGATTGTTTGAAATATAATAACATTCTCTCAAAGAGTAAATAATATAATTGAAAGTTATAGTCTCTCTATATCTCATAAAATAACACTTAATGGATTGGAAAGTGTTTAAGTGTTGTGAGAATAAAAATATATACTTTTCTGCAAGATTATGAAGGTTTTACTGCACAAATATGAGTATAATTTGAGATTAATGATTTTGAAGTGTTTTAGCTTTAAAGATAGTTTGTATATGATATATGTTTTTATTCTCTATATAATTCTACAATTAAACAAGCTGTGTGTGCGCGCGCGCGCGTGTTTCTAGCAAAACTAGTTGTTTTATAGCTGTTATTGTTCATTTGACAGATAAAACGGTCAATTGGATCATATCAGTCAGGACAATAGGTTGAGTGGTTCTTGCAGATTCCTAGGTGTTCATCCTTGATGATAAGCAATTGACCGGTTAACTTGGTATAACCAAGCGGTTGACTGCTTCAACTTAAAACCCAGACTTGATAGTTTTAAATTTGCTAAATCTTGAACCAACTAAATGCATATCAATCCTATAATGCATGCAATGTGAAGTGTGTGCTTATATTTTAATTTGTGTTATCAGGTAAGATATAAAGATTTATACATTTTACACTAAAATGAATCCTTAAGAATCAAGTCTTCACTTGTTTTGCATCTTGAACTTGTTGCTTGATATAACATTCTCAATTATTATCAAGAAAATATATAAGCAATTATATATATATATAAAATTAAAATTTCACAAAACTTTTTGATGAAATTCTTACAGAGTTTCACATTCCAACAAAATTTTATTTACCTAATCCAATCATCCTGGATTATTTCCCTCAACAATCAATGTTTCTCAAAACAATTAGACCCATACAAATATATCCAGCAATTATATATACACCATGTCCTTATGAAACTGATACTAAATACAACATACATAATACATAAGTGTTAAAATGCATTTAGGCTAGATAATTACAATCCATAAAATATAAGCATTTATGTTTTCATGCTAAGCAAAATAATATTACAATTTAAAATGCATATCCGAGATCTAGCTTATATAATCAAAAGATGCAAAAGAAATATACTTGTGGTGTAAATATGATGACCCTGAAAAGAATGCAACATATTATATATTAATTAAGAATAATCAATAAAATAATTTAATACAAGTAGATTACATTTAGATTCTTCCTTTACCATTCTCCTTTTATATATATATATATATGGTCCATCTAAAATATACCCATATCAATGTCTATCATGGTTGTCATTACTCTTCTAATTCCAGGAGCGACAAGTCAAATCTCAAATAATGTTGATATCAATAAATTCTATTGATATCATTAGTCTTCAATTCCGAGAACAACTAATCAAATCTCAATTAATGTTAATATCAATAAACTCTATTGATATCATTAGTCTCCTAATTTCGGGAACGACCAACCAAATCTCAATTAATGTCGATATCAATAAATTATATTGATATCATTAGTCTCTCAATTCTAAAAACGACTAATCAAGTTCGGATCTCCTTCAATTCTTCTTCTTCTTTTTTTGTATTTATTTCATCATCTCCAAACCAATCACTATCAATATCAATACAATTGTAATAAATTAGCTTTTCAGAATTAAACAATGCCTTATATAATTATGTTATAGGTCACGAACCTACCTGCAGTATGTGATGTCCCATCTCCTACTCCAGACCATGACATGCTTGTAGTAGTATTCATTGCTATCACATGATAATTTCATCATCATTAATCATTTTTCTTTTCCCCTAAAACCATCAAATCACTACATATTTTTTTCTTAAATTAACACTCTTTGATTTTTATTTCCTAAAATCATACATGCACCTATATATTTTCATTTAAATATTCAATACATATCTGGTTTTATCATCGTATGATTGAATAAAAAATAAACTCCAAAAAACAAACTTACTAAATTCAACTGGATCCATTATTAGAGCCACAAGTTTCACGGGTGAACTCAAGTCAATCCAAAATATCATTGTCTCAATATTCAGGAAAAAAAAGTTAAAGTGATGTCATCTTTATTTTTTTTTAAGTTAAACCAGGGACAAGTCAATCGGGTCTTGTTTAGACCTGCCAAATTGAGTAGATCATATCAAGTTGACTCAAACCCAAGTTTGACAAGGGCTTGACATAATGTCTTTGGTTTTAATTGAAATTCATTAAAATAAATAAATAAATAATATTTTTGGGATATTATTTTATTAAACACTGTTTATTTTTTTGTATTAAAATTATAACCTTTTTTTTTTGTGAAATTATTAAGCACTCTTTTTATACAACTCTTGATGATTTTCTTCTTAAATTTTATTTGATCGTTTTCCAATGCATTTCTTTTATTTTTATTTTTATTGTATAGTTAGATAAAAAATAGATTTCAAAAAACAAAGTTATTCAACTCAACTAAATCCATTACTCAAGTAGAGGATTTGATGGGTTAGCCTAAGTTAACACGGGTCGATCTAAAACATTACCGTTTAGATATTAAATAAATAAAGTTAAAACAACACCATCTTGGTGGGTTAGATATCCACACGTGTTAGGCGTCATAACAATCATCCTCTCGGACCAGGATATTTAAGTTTGGGTGGAAAGAATAAGGAATTCTTGTCCTTTATCAGTAAAAAAAAGATGAAGTTGTCACCTAGAATTATATATGGTCACTATGAACCCTAACTAGTCTTAGAGTCTGGATAAGGGGACTGATTGTATTTAGGAAGGATGTATCACCCCTACTATATCTTATCTAAGATAAGTTGTATTGTTTATTTGTCTGAGTCATGTTTCTATTCGTTGGTTTTTCTAAGTTTTTAAAAACGTTTTCCTTAATAAGAAAGTCCTTATCATATCAAGCTAAAACCTAACGATTCTAAACCCCAAAAAATTAAAGGTGTATTCTTGTCAAATCATTTAGGTTAATACCAGGAATATGCATTACATTGTAAAATTCATACCCCAAATATTAATTATACAAATTGATTTTTATGTGTTTTTGAAATTTTGGCTAAATTCTAACGGGTAATCACAAACTAGTTGTGATACCCATTAACTAAGTTTTTTGTATTTCTCAAAGTATGATAAAAATACAATTTTTATTTTTTTTATAAGATACGCATGATTTTTTTTAGAATTCAGCCATATGCACACAAATAAAAAGTACTTTTGTATTTTTCTCAAATAAAAAATTTTTGTATTTGTTTTCAAAATTTTGAAGAAAAACATGTATTTTTAATATCAGGTCAATATCTTCCATTGTACATCTATAACCCCAATATTAAGTAAAATGGTTGGAAAAATATGCGAGAGACCCACAAATAATTTTAAAATGTTTCTTGAATTTGTTTTGGAGATTATTTGGGGGTCTGTTTGGCAAAAGCACAAAATGAGAAAATAAACTTTGTTGTAAAAATTAGTAGGGCATGTTTGCTAAACGTGCCCTAGATAAAAAATCTGAGACTAAAAAAAATGTTTTAAGGCCGTATTTGACAAACATGTCTTAAGAAAAAAAAATATGTTTTTCCTTCGATAAAAAATGAACATGCCAAACACAGACTTATGGAGAAAGGACTCAGCTTAGCCATGTGGGCTGGGCTTCCTAGCCCAAAGACCCAAAGCCTTTTTGGATGAAGAACATGAAGATAGAACCTAGAAATGTGATTTAAAAAAACAGAGCAAATTACTTCCAATTGAAAGTATATACATATGTGAAATCAACATTTAAGCAAGATTTTGAGACTGAATCATCACGATAATCAAACCAAAGTCACAATTATTTGATTTTATTAAAAAAAAAAAACAAAGGAAACGAAAATCATAAGTCATTAAATCGATGTTCTTAAGCTATAAAAACCTTAGATTAAAGATTAACAAGCATTTACGCATATGTAAGAACCATCAATCAACCAAAATGACACTGAAATCAATGACCTAAATCAAAGTTCATGATAAGAACATCAACCTACAAAAGCTTATCAAACCCAAAAATGCCTAGCAAAGGCAAAACCCAGAAAAGAGGCATAAAGAGCCTAGAAAACTGCCTAAACTTAGCAAACAAAGCTTAAACATTCTCAAAACAACTTGCTTGAACCATTAAAACAACTAAAAACATAGAATTAAAGGCAAACCCAACTAAAGACAACAAGCAAAAATAGTATTTTCTTAGGCAAAAACGATGTTTTATTGAATAAAATCATTCTCTTGAATCTTAAACAATATGCCTATAATTTCAGCAACCGGTAGGTTAACTTAAAACAACCCAAACCACACCAACTTCAATACCTAAAACATATTGCCATAACTTAAAAAAAAAAATGATTAGCCTAGCATCAAAGCCTACAAAATATAATTTTATACTAACATTTAACACTTCAATGAACAAATCTAATCATTTAACCAAGCTTCAAACAAAACATATACCCACTAAATCATGTCATAACTAATAATTTGAAAAAGATCAAATAAAGCACCAAATGCATTAAAACTAACAAATAGGTAAAACAAGAATTCATAATGATTGTTGTAGCCCATTTTTGGGTCCCCGCACAAAAAAGAAGAAAATGAAAAAAAATCAAAAATATATTCA
>Ga0307517_10006207_pt1 | contig 17793 bp, 14 predicted proteins | sample 23_EM_MG_FD_194515 | JGI IMG/M metagenome (GOLD analysis project Ga0307517, IMG submission 194515) | Populus trichocarpa ectomycorrhiza microbial communities from riparian zone in the Pacific Northwest, United States - 23_EM | ecosystem: Host-associated > Plants > Roots > Unclassified | place...
ATACCTTTGAATAACTCTGCAACATATCTTGCTGCCACCCATTGTCTGTATGCCCATATCAGAATTAACTCGGGTACGACCAACATCCAAAGCATCAACTTCAATCGTCTCCAGAAAGACCTAATGTGACCTTCGCCGCGTGGAGGAACATTTGGATGAATTGCAATCCATGTACATATGAACAGTGTTGCAACGCAGCTCCAGATGATATCGAACCGTGTTCGCAGTCTATAGGTCGGCGCGGAAGCCATCGGTTGAGGTTCGTCTCGGGGGTTGATTATGTTGATGGGCATCGAAGTACCAAAGGTTCGGAAAAATGCAATCATGAAGAGGACGAAGAACATCTTGGACTGGAGGCGGTGGGTGTTAGGTTGCAATGGTCCGCAGGTTATATGTTGTAAGTCCTCGTGGTTTCATATCACTATTCGCTTTGCTAAAAAGAGAACAAGGTTTCAATACGCTGACATGCTGTTCTTCATATGTGACTATCTGAAACATTCAGCACTTCCCTGCCTCATGTCTGTCCACATTGGCCTTGGGTGCTTCCCCTACCTGCAAATGAGGGCAGCCGTAACCATTACTCAACCCAGCCCCCAAAGAAAGGGACATGGGCTGGAAGGCTACAGCTAAGTTGCACGGAAATCGGCAAAGCGAATGAAGAACGATGTTGACAATGCGTCCGCGTCAACGTTAACTCAATCGCCACGCATGAAACACGTGCATGTCGCCTTTTCGAGGCTCGCGCCAACGATGGAAAACGTACGGACGACAACGCACTATTACCTGAGAGAAGAAGAAGATGCTATGAGGGCATTTTACAACGGGGAGAGATGTGTTATCACATTGTCTGAAATTGACACATCCTGGGCTAGGGAGTATCACCACTCGCTCTCAGAGTCTCAGAGTACAAACATCTGACCGTATCTCAATTACTGTTCGTGAAGAAAGAAGAGGCTGTTGACGCTTTCTCCCCGGTGGACTCTCGTAGCCAATGTATGTGCCAGAACCAATAGAAAATGGGGAGATAATAAAGGAAGTACTAACGCTTGCTGTTGGCTATGGAGGACCGGATGTTCTGGGGTGGGTTTGGAGATACTCGATAACTGTTGGAGGAGGGCCTAATGCTTCAGCAAACCGTGGTCTTGCCAACAACAAAGAATCTCGTGTTGGTTTATTCTTGTTGGAGATGCCCGTGGCATTCGAGAATACGGCCTTTCCTCTCCATCGGTGTCGAAACGGAGTCTTGGTAGAGGCGGAGTTTCGTACCATTCGTCATTTCTGGTGACAAGGAACCGAAGGATGATGGGAGGATGGTACTATCGGCCAAAAACCGAGCTGGCTTCGACCTCGTTTGTCGGGTGTTGGTCTTGGCGGAAGTGATTCGAACACATCTTCAAAGTGTACACCCCCCATTCGTTTCACGTGTGGCCTGCTTTATCTTATGTTCAAAATGGGTCAGTCCATCATTGCCAGCCCTGATGCATCAACTTCAATCGTCTCCAGAAAGACCTAATGTGACCTTCGCCGGGTGTTGGAACATTTGGATGAATTGCAATCCATGTACATATGAACAGTGTTGCAACGCAGCTCCAGATGATGTCAAACCGTGTTCGCAGTCTATAGGTCGGCGCGGAAGCCATCGGTTGAGGTTCGTCTCGGGGGTTGATTATGTTGATGGGCATCGAAGTAACAAAGGTTCGGAAGAGCGCAATCATGAAGAGGACGAAGAACATCTTGGACTGGAGTGGAGACGGTGGGGGTTGCAATGGTCTGCAGGACCCAGGTTATATGTTGAAGTCCTCGTGGTTTCGTATCGCTAATATTCGCTTTGCTATAAAGAGAACAAGGTTTCAATGTGCCGACATGCTGTTCTTCGTATGTTCTATCTGAAACATTCAGCACTCATGTCTTTGGCCCTACTTCCCCTACCTGCAAATGAGGGCAGCCGTAAACCATTACTCAAGCCACCCCCAAAGAAAGGGACATGGGCTGGAAGGCTACAGCTTGCACGGAAATCGGCAAAGCGAATGAAGACATCGCGACGCGTGAAACACTTGCATGCAGCCTTTTTTGGATTGACCTAACGGTTCGGTCCGTTCTGTGTGTTATCCGAGTCCTTCAAGTTCGATAGGAATCCATCAATCCGCAGGTACAGCATCTCACTAAATTCGACTAGCTTGCAGCGTCAACTGCGCCAAAATCCCACGCTGCTGAGGTAGAATCTCATTCCTTGTGACTTCAGGTTTAGCGACGCTGTTCAGTGCGAAAGTCATCAATATTCAACACGAAGAATAGCGATCGCTGTGGAGACTCGGATCGTATGGTGACCGACGAGATTATATTAGGGTGCCAGTGTGAAACCAGAGAGAAGCAGGAGTGAAAGGGGAGAAGGAAGTACGATTGTCGGTTTGGGTGCCTCTGACCTCCTGACTATCTTGTTTCCGCAAGTTGTATCCCACCCTGAAATGACATGCTTTGTTGCTTGCAACCTGGGTCACGGGTCTAGCTGTACATGTATCGTTATTCTAGAAAGCAAGTTGGAGGTGAATATGAATATAAGTCTTTTTGTGCGGGTAGAGAGAGAGTACTCTAATCAACCCGTCTCCCTTCTCTCGGGACAAACACCCAGACCAATATCAGAATAACCAACATGCTTATCATCCTAGGAGACATAAGATATACGAAACCAAAAGGTGCATAGACTCTACTCACAAAGGCTGCAGAGCAAAAATTCCATACTTCTCGGCCAGGAGACCTGTCATAAAGGGAATTGCTGCAGATCCGGCCACGCCTATTCCAGCCACTAGTCCGACGGAACCTGTCAACAACCATCTTGGAAGGACACGCGTCATGTGTTGGACGAGTAACGGAAACATTGGTCCCAAAACGAGTCCGACAACCGATATCTGGGTTTGTTTTAGACACAAATGTCAAACCAGACGGTTTAAGGACTCACGGCGATGGCATTTTCGATGATGGAAGGTACGAACCAAATAGTCAGCTCCAATCTACGGAAAACAGTAATCGATGAAGAAGAAGGGTAGGGCGCGGTTTTCACTCACCCTATTGCAATTAGGGAATAAACATAAATAATGCGGTATTCACCAACAATCTTGTTGAGCCAAATCAACCCTACTCTACCAAGGGTCAGACCTGGTACCGATTAGAGCTTTCGTACCAGGAGTAGCCCAAGAATGACGCACCACCCCAGAATCCAGATGAGATATATCCCGAGTTGCGACCTCCTTGTCGTTCACGAATGATGAAAGTTACGATCCAGCCTGCCGAGAATCATATAAAGGAATGAATTTACAGGGAAAATGAACATACCCCCGAGGGTCACTTCCACTCCAATATAGATCACGGCAAAGATAGTCATAAAATGGACAGCTTTGATTCTGATAATTTGACGGTATTTATTTCCTTCTTGTGCGGCCGTTTCTGGAATATGTTCTTGCCCAATTTCCAAGAGGACGTCTTTATTAGTCAAAATATCAGCGATATTGGCAGAAGTCGTTGATAACACGAATTACCCTCTTGACGCCTGAAACGGAAAACCCATATGAGGAAGGCAACATTCAAGAGCGAAAGAGAGGCGGAGATAACGTAATGTAACGGCCATTTAGGACGAGCGAATCTAGAAAAGTAAGTGGATGCAAAGGGGGAGGTAAAGGCCCCAAGTCCTAAGAGTGTGGTGAAACTTTGACGATCTTTAAACCTCAAGTGATCTTACCATAGGCGCCATGCATTATACCCATTTTTACAGCCATGTTTTCCAGTAAGCTTCCCACATAGCCGTTGGATTGAGCCGCCTGCTGATGATTAACTCTTTATATAGTTCGTCGATAATGAGTTACCTGCAAAGAAAGTCCAAAGCCTGCCAAAAGATTGGCACAAACCAATACAGGAAACGGAAAAGCAGGAATTATAAACACATAAGCCACAAGCTGGCATATGGCTCCGAGCAAAATCGTCTATCGATCGGTGGGTTTAGGCCAAACAGACATTGAAGGAAAGAAGGACCTACCTTTCCGAGGCCCAGCTTGTCATTGAACCAAACGTTCGCAGCGGCTCCACAGATATATCCCTAATGATGTCAGGAACCCAGGTAAATCAAAAGCATATTATCACATACAAAACAGCTGCCGACGAATATCATTGATACGGCAGTGAATGAAAGCTGCGGCGGATGTTATCACGGAATACTGGCAGGGACAACGTCTAGACGTACCTTATAGTCTTCCTGAATTCGAGGGAGTAATGGGCCATTGGAGCCATCATGCCAGCCTACCACGTAGATCGACCAGCATATGGCTAAAAATTGTATCAAAGCTGACTTTTTCTGGCGCACTGTTGTGGACGATGGCACAAGCGTGGCTACAGGAGGTCGAGAGATATGGACGCCTCCACTACCATCGAGGCTTATAACATCGTCGGTCGGTGAACCGAGTTGATTTCCAGAAGAATCCCTCCGGCTCAATGCAGAAGGTCGTCGAGATCGTTCTGAGATATGGATACTCGGAAGTCGACCCATCTCGTATAAAGAACCCGATTTTGAGTCAGTGGATGGCTCTGGTTCGTGTGCAGCTTGAGTAGACCTTACTTCAAGAGAGAGGAAATCCTCATTTTTTCCATGGTGCTGCACAGCAAGAGTCGAAAAGGCACCAAGAGAAGGTGGCGACATGGCGTTCGGAGAGAATACAAGTTGGGTTATCGAAAATTAAAATATAGTTTTTTCCGCATGATACCAGATTTGAATAACTGGGAAAAACCTGGAAGCAGTAAGGTTAATATCTCCACTGTCACGGAACCAGTTCGACATGCAGGGACCTGAGTGGATAGGCGATAACCGCGCCGGTCGCGTACTTGTTATTACCAGAATCTCTCGAACTGACAATTGAGAGCGCGTATACTGTCGGCCACAGGATTAGAAGAGCTCATCGTTCAGAATCACAGTTCAGATTGTATGTGAGGAGTTAGATGGTCCGATGCTGCCGAACTTGTTTTGCACTATTTGGCCCTCTCAGTCTTTGTTTCATCGCGTCCAAGTCTTCACTTTTTTCTCTAAAAACATATTGTTCTCATGCAGAAGCAATATGTCAAGTACAACCACGTTCACGGCCCGAAACAACAACTCCTGGGCAACCCAGCTCAGCAGGTGCCACCTGCCTGGAGGACGAATATGCCTTCGTCGGCGCTAAATGGGTCTGCCAAAGGGAAAGAGATACCGGGTAGTAAGATATTCATCAGTGGTCTGCCATTCGACGTTGGAGAAAAAGAGATTGAGGTTTGGGCTTCCCCCCTTTCTCAGCTATAAACCCTTTGTGAAGCCTTTCCCATGCCACAGGAGTTGTTCAAGAAGACTGTCGGTCCTCTGAGGGAGTCTTTCATGGTCTACAATTCCCAGGGCAAGTCAAAAGGCATGGCAATAGTCGTATTCCAACGGCCTGGAGATGCTGCGGTTGCTCAAAAGAAATACCATGGAAAGATTGTGGATGCTCGTATGTTCCAACGTTCTCGACAGGAGTCTTATTTCTTGCTAACGGTTTATGTAGGCCGACCTATCAGGATCGAAATTATGGTTGATTATACACCTTCAGGCACAACCACAACCACTTCCACATTGGCGCCGTCTCTTCTAAGTCGAATAGAACATTCACCTGCCGATACCATTTCCCCAGTCGCCCCCAAACGTAAATCAACAACGTCGTAAGTGTTTTCTATAGTGCACAGATGTATTTATTAAATTTCATTTACTTCCTGTAGTGCTCCTTCGGCTCCCATTGCACAACGAGTAAAACCTGTTAAGTCGTTGGCACTTCCTCCGCGTCGTCTCGTTCGCAGAAAGGGGCCCAAACGATTAAAAAAGAGATTGACTACTGTCGAAGATTTAGACAAGGAAATGGACGAGTACAGAGCTGCCGCACCTGAGAACCCTTTCCCATAATACTTGTTAAAGCATGGTCGTACTTCAATTTTGAAATGCTAATATTATACTCACCTGCCAAGGGCCAGTCGGACCGTCTCCAGTCATGGCAGGAAGTGATCACACTGAAAATGGTTGCACCTCTGTATACGACGGCTTCAGGCCTTCTATTTCATGCAGGAAAGATCCTTGTCATGTCGATCGGACTGCCAGCCAGAGAACATCTATCACGCGTTGGATGGGAGTTAAGACACAGGTGATCTCCTTGGGTGACTACAAGAGAAAAACACTTGGAACTAATTTACTCTGGTGAGGATTCAGCTTCTGCTTCTTGACCTAATAGCTGGCAGGACAGGAATTTCGTGGTTTGAACCGAATTAATTTTGGTACTCACGCAAGTCGTCATCCCAGATCTACGTACACCACACGGCATGACCGTTCGTCTCCAGCATATAGCTGACCTCACAGATCCGTCCCAGTGCCTCACTTTCCCCCACACCGCAGGAACCGCAGGATAGGAAACCATTTGTCCTCTTCTACGATTTCACGACCCCTGATGCCTGCAAAGATCAAGATGATCGAGAAACCACAAATGTTAGAAATCAACTTGGGATAGGTTTACGAATCCTTATTCGTATACGGTGTCCAAGAGCGGAGATTTATCGGCGGCGCCCGGTATGAACGCAATTCCAATGTTATGTCGGTCCGGACTTATGACATTGATTTAGTGCGACTCGAGCTCACATTAATCAACAAGAAGACCTATTGATAATCGGACATGCGTCCGCCATTCGTTGTCTCCTTGCATACCTCATAGGTTTGCCGGAGATTCCAGTTATTGAAATTGCTCGAGGCTGTTTGCTGGAAGTCGCACCCACGTCATATGAGTCATGCTTTCCATTTCCAGTGGGGCCTGGCAGACGAGGAGAAGGAGGTGACTTGCTGAAGGATGAGAATAAATTTTACGAGAATTATGCGGAGAAAGGGGAAAAGGAAAGGTCGCTACTGAGATTGAGGACACGTTGCTAGTCAAACCTGAGCATGAGGGTAACGAGGCTACCTGACTGCTAAGTTTCTTGACTGAGTCTATTGCTAAAGTAATGTAAAGTTTTCATACTTAAACGTTACCAATGTACTTACGATTGTCCCCTTCCAGCATGAAATGACGTGCCATCTCGCATAAAGGTATTCACCTGAAGTTGGTATCTGCTTTCAAAGGGATGGTGTTAATAATAATAATTGGTCAGACTCGCTTGAATATTCAAGTTTCTTTTTCCGAATCGTCACTGACTACTTCACTCTCCGTCGGTCTTTAAACTTTCAGCGCTTCTCATGATACGAAAATCCGAGTCTGTTCGTTGTCTGGATCATAACAATAATTAGTCGAAGTAACGATAGAAGATGATTCCGTGGACCGCCCAGAACTAGTTTGATGGGCACTTGCCCCCTGAACATGCACCGCTTCTACTGCCTCCAAGGAGACTTAAACTCACCTGGGCCCTATACCACAAATCGAAAATTTCATCCAAATTGAGCCCTCATTGGACCCCTGCGCTCAGAATCCACATCCTTTCAAAATGTCGAGTCCTTATTACTGTCCTACGTCGGACAAGGAGCTTCTACAAGGGACACTCCAAAACATGGGTTTCAGAGAAAGAGGCAAGTCATATAGAACACACCATGACACCAACTGTGGCACTCAGGAAAACTGAATATACGAATTGAGGCTAGTATGTACTCCTTTTGAGGAGGTTCCTAGGACGCAGTTCCCAACGACTGCTATAGCCACGATGGGTGTTCTAAATTTCGAAGGACGGGAATTCCACATACAACGAATCGAGTGGCTGCTGATCGAATGTAACAGAGATATTCGTACCAATTGAGCGATAATTAACGCGAAAGAGATAAACCATGCACTGAACCGGGTCGCCTTCAGCGGTCGTTGTCCAGAAATTACCCCAGGGGATCGATCGGTGACCAGACAGCCCAGGCGATGGGCTGAGCGCGATCTCCACGAGACGGACTAACGCAAAAGAGAAAAGGGGAAAGTTGCGGCCACAGCGCTGCCAGTGCAAATCGTGTCTTCGCACGAGAAGCAAAGTTCTGGAGCATTTCTGCGAACATGATAAATAGAACCGTTCTTCCCAAAGCGAAGACTCACGTTAATAGAGTGGCCCATATGGATGATACACGACTTGACGCTGACAACCATCGATGGACTGTCGGAGGAGGAGAAACGACTGGCTCAACCCCTTTTGCTATCACGAAGAACGTTATACCCGCGATCGGGGTCACGATGGTTTTTCATGGAAAACCAAGTGGCCACCGTCTGAGCTCAATTTACTCCATTTTGTTCCACAAAGTTACACGGATAAAGGAATCAGAAAGAGGGTTGCTGACATCTGATGGAATGGGAACCACATAGCAGGTAGTGAAATGAACCAGAAAAGGAAGAAACACATGTTGTCGTGCCCGGCTGGTGGTTGGCAGGATGCCGTACGTTTGGCGCATGATATGGTTGATTGTTTCGTGAGCCCTAGACCACTTTTAGACAGGGCTTTGAGCTTACGGATGTCATTCACATTTGGCCACAACGCACGAAGCACAATCCCACCCCAATTCCCCGAGCCCCAGACCATACACTACATGCGAAGCGATATTAGGCGAATTTGGTCGGGATCTGTGTTTCAAGCCATTAACCCTCTTTTGAATGTGCACTAGGGACTTCCGTAGATACCGAACTTCGTACCACAACAGGGTACGTGACACGAAAGGCGGCAACAGGACGGGCATTCAAAACGATAACATGAGCGACAAACCCATATCCAATTTAAACACAGTTCCAGGGGAGTGGCAATTGAATCATTGAAGACACGATCATTCAAATGTGAAGAACATTAAATGTTTGAAGAAAAATAGCAGAACACTCAAGATCCATTTGAACAACCACGCACGTATTGACATTGAATGAATCCGCAATTTAGCCATACGGTGACACTCAGTTGTACAACATTGCGGGCTCTGAAACCCACAAGGAGAAGGCACAAATCGATCGCCAATGCTCCTCTTTTTCCTCTATCGTGAAACGGGGACTAGATTGTCAGTCTGTGCAAATCACGATAAGATGTCGATGCCACATGCGTCATCACCTACCAACAAGAAGATTTCGTGGTGTGTGAAAGCGTTCGTATGTTCTATATACCCATTTTGGTGAACACAGGCAATAGGTCGAGACGACGGACACACGAGATAGACCTAGAATTGCCAAATTCGAGCTATCATCCTGCTTATGGCCATCGGGAGTCTCACGGAATTTTGTGCTTGATCGAGGGACAAAAATACCGTTCAGAGAAAAGAAGGAAGTGATGAGGTTGATAGGACGAGAACGGAATATTGAGAAATGCAGCGGAGTTGGTCAATTGAGAAACTCACAATACGTTCCGTCTTGAAAAATTTAGACTTTAAAACCATCACCTCTTCTTTGGAAGTTGGAGATTTTAGCTGACTGTAGCCAAAAATAAGAATGGAAGCAGGCCTGGATGCATTGAATCTGAAGTAGGGATGTTTTCAGGTAGAAAAACAAACACCGCAAAAGCGAAGCCAATAAGTAGAACTTAGGGAATGGGAGAAATACGAAGCGCTGAGGTATTAGTTCGTTACTGTCGATTACCCTGTGCTGGGCTTAGTGAGTGCCGGAGACCTGTCGTCTACATCTCAATTTGGACCTTTTCTTCGAGATGGGATGAACACTCACCCAGTTCAAGGCAGCTGACATGCGAAGTTCTAGTATAAGTATAAACCGTTGTTTGCACTTACCGACGATTCCACCATAGGAGTCAACTCCGAAGGGTAATAAACGAGCAATGCAATTCCTAACAGCCGTTTTTAATCCCTTCCAAAAAAGCAGTGCGGATGTGTGTTGCAAAACTGATTGTATGAGAGGGTTGAGGTACTCTGAAATGTATACATACCTTAACATCTCACTTTAACGGCTGGACAAGGGCAGGCAGATACCGAACGAAAGTTCTTATTCAAATTGTGATGCACGTGCAATCCAGAGCGACTTGAATCTGTAAGCAAGAGGAAAAAATATTGCGCCAAAAACGCCATTCGAGCAGAGCCAATTTAATGTAGATCGTGTTCCAGACAAGTGGGGTATCCTGAAATATGGTAAGTCAATGGTAGTATGAAGTCAATATGAAAAAAAGATTTTAAAGTGTAGATGAGGAAGAGAATGCATAAATGTTCATGATGATAGATGCGACATGCTTCAAAAAGATGAACTTTTCCACGAAAGCTGGACAGAAAAGGGTAGTGTCGGATGCATGTCATGAGAGGTGAGGGGGATGCATTTTTGAAGATAGAACTTGATTTCATCGGCATGATTGTTTGATCGAAACGTGCAATGTGTTCGGGAAAAACGTGGGATGCGATGTGAGTTGGATAGCGATATGCAAACATAGCGGTGGTGGAAATGTAATTCGAAATTCTCGTTCTTTGATTGTCGGAGATTCATCTTGTTGAGAACCCTGTGTTGTCATTCAGGCGTGTGAGGGTCTAAGCGAGATCTAGTGGTGGTGAATGGAATGTCGTCATCACTCGAAGATTTGGTGACAAGTGAGCCAGGACCTGAGGGTGAAGAGAATGTAAATGCGGCGTAGATTTGTTTGCGTTCGGGGGTGGAAAATGTGCGAGATTCGGGAACATCCTCTGACAGTGCGTTCAGTCGTGCTGAGGCCGAGGACGAGGCAGAAAGGCACCCGGACGGCTCAAAGTAATCGCGAATCTCGGGTTCCACAGATGGTGCCTATAGATATGAGATACATGAGTCAATATGCAGGTATATACTTTCCAAAAGCAGATGGCACGAACTTTAACAGTGCCATGTCCGAGCACTGCCGCAGACCCTTCCACACCAGCTGAAGGGTAAAGCACCGAAAGCTCGTCGTATGCTTCAGAGACGTCAGCCAGTGGTTTGAGGGTGAGCTCCTTGCATCTAGAATCGATTTCCCTCTGTGTGGCAGGGATGACCTTGCCGACCTCGTCCTCTTCGGGCAGTTTAGGCATGGGAGAAACCTTCCTCGAACCAGCTCGTTTGCCTTTTCTACTCTTTCCAGAGGATTTCAAGGACTTCTTCGCAGGTTTAGTTTCGGCCGAATTCGAGCTGGGAGGAGAAGGTTTTCGTTTCTTCTTTTCGGGCTGCGAACTCTTGTCCGTTGGACGCTGAGCTTTGGTAGCGAGAACTCCTGTTTTGCGCTTCTTGCCAGCTGTGCTACCACCAGGGCCAGCACGCTCGCCAGTGAGAGGGTCGAAATTTTCCTTGTCAAGGTCAGGGGTTGACTTTGTGGCGTTGTTCGATGACGCGAAATTACTGTTCATTAGGGACCGTGTGGCCATTGCGTTTGGGCGCGTAACTTCAGCACACAGTTGTTCGCCGGAAGGGGCATCTTGGAAGACCGTAAAAGCTCTAAGGGACATTTCGGTGACAAGATCGAACACGAGGCGGTTGAAAGTGCGTGGTTTAAATATATGGTATGAAGACGTGGTAACCGTAAGGAGTGGGTTGCAGGGACGTAGCAGGTAAAAATACTCTTGAAGACGTGGCCAACGGCGAGGACGATGCGAACGACAACCGTGAGGGACGAGTACAACGTTGAATATGTCAAAGGGCCGAGCGGACTTCTTAAACAGGAAGTGTCACGTGTGCGTTTCTCAACAACGTTGCGCGACGCGCTATGGTCACATGCACTTGTTCCATCAGGTCCTCATGTATGCATCGCCTCCAAATTTCTCGGGGCCCCATCTTTGGCCGGTTTCTGAAACCATTTTTGCAACAATCAGTCGGGACCGACTCATTTTATGTCACAGTCTTAGTCATGAAGCGAGTTTCTGTCAAAAGCCTGCAGGGTTTTGCTCCTAACTTGATGTATGTGGTATCCGGAGTACTGGACAGATTGGCTTAACCGTTCTCTTGCGTTTTATTAACTTGAGCGTTATTTGTTTTATTCAACAGCTTTACAGCCTTTAATTTCAATTGGTATGTCAAAGGAAACTATAATTTATCTTTTCTAGGCAATATGTCCAACGGAACCTGGGTTTTCTTGACAGTGCACGTGGAGAATTGAGCCATACTTCGGGTTTCAAAACACTTGCAGATAATAGTCCGCGCCGATCAATTTCTCACCACCCTTTTCATCTTACGTGGCAGATTTTGGGTGGGGAGAGAATCCATGCGGTTCAATCGAACCACAGGTGGATTTCGTCATTCATAACCTGGAGTCCAGCCATGAAGGCAAGTCTGATCCGTTGAGCCTATTCAAATTCGTCTTTATATAATCCCTTTTGAGCCGGTCACCCGAATTGAAAGGCTTTATAGCCAATATTGGTTATTACCCTGCTTTGCTCTCTTCACTTTATTCTCCACAGCACAATCTTATAGGCTCGATCACACTTTACTCCGAAGTGTTATATGCACAGGTAGATCCTTGGGATGAAATCGGCGCAGGAAAAAAAAGAGGTCACTATCTTGTGTTCCAGATCCGACAGACTTGGACGATAAACCGCAATGAGAAAACTTTGGCTCTCTAGCAAAACGAGACTAAGCCTCAGAGAGAAATAAGTTGCTTGGACCCTATTTAAATTCCGTCTTTCCCCCCCGGACCAGCGTGGGATCAGTTAGTGATTTTGATACGTTTCCCGAAAGCCTCAAGGCCTCATGTTTTACACGCACAAGCGGGATGTCAGGTCACGTTGGCCATGGAACACACATTCAGCCTCGTTCCAGGGATTTATAAGGACGGGTTCCTACTCTTCCAATTTCGCACTCGGAAGTCCTCGTTTGCACTGGTGCTAAACATCTTGTTTTTTCTTTTTTCCTTCTTATCCGCTCCGCTCCACCTGTGCCCAGTCACTATATCGAAACCCTGAAAGTTCCAAATGTCTACGAAGGCTACCTCTCCAGTTCACCCACCTGTCGGCACACTTATCGATGGCGGTTCTCTCAAACTTGTCGATGTCCTGGGTGTCGGAGGCTACGGCGTTGTCTATCGCGCCGTTGACGCACGTCAGGTCTCGTATCCGAAATCGTACGCCGTCAAATGTCTCGTTTCGTCAGGGCACCGCAGCCACCACCACCAGAACCCACGTCACCGCCAGATCCACATTCGAGAAATCGCCCTCCATCAACTCGCATCGGCGCACCCAGGCGTGGTTACCCTTCACCGCGTAGTGGAGGAAGGCAACCTGACGTACATCATCATGGACTACGCTCCAGACCATGATCTGTTCACCCAGATCTTGCATAGCTGCCGCTATCTTGGAGATGACCATCTCATCAAGGATATCTTCCTCCAATTGCTCGAATCGGTGGAATATTGCCATTCTCTCGGGATCTATCACCGAGATCTGAAGCCGGAGAACATCCTCTGCTTCGATGACGGTCTCAGGATCGCTATCACGGACTTTGGTCTTGCTACGACTGATAAACTCAGTGACGAGTTTCGTACAGGGAGCGTGTACCATATGAGTCCCGGTATGTGCATCCCTTGGCACTTTCCCTTTCAAAAAACTTAACAATCTCATTCTTATCAGAATGTCAAGGCGGAGAGTTTGCCCCAACTGGAAACTATTCTCCCATGTTCAACGATATTTGGTCTCTCGGGATCATTCTCCTTAACCTCGCGACCGGTCGCAATCCCTGGAAATCTGCTACTCTCAGTGACCCCACCTTCCAAGCCTACCTACGCGACCCACTCCATTTCCTCCCTTCCGTCCTACCCATCTCACAAGAAATCAACGTCATCCTCGTCAGGATGCTGGATGTAGATTGGCGCAAGCGAATGACGCTCCGCGACGTCCGCTACGCTATTGAGGGGGTGAAAAACTTTTACTCTGACGGTGTCATGTTCGAAGGAAGCATGGCCCGCTGCCCCTGGGAGGCTGGCATGGAAATCGACAATACCTCGTCGGCGTCGACGCCAGACGAAGAAGAAGACCTTGGCCCTGAATCGACCAGTTCGGATATCCCACAAGAAATCACGGACGCACATGCGGCCCTTCACTCTTGCTGGAGCAAGGATTCTACCGAACTCGCTTTCATCTCACAACCACCCCTGGTCGAAGAGTCGTCGTCCTACGGTCCTCAATGGACAAAGCGCTCTTCCTGCGGAGCAACATGGGGCGCTTTGGACACACCCGCCATTTCCTCCTCAGACTCTGACCGTGATCATCATCACTTCCAAATGGATCTCTTTAACAGCACACATTCATCCGATTCTCCCGGATCTTCCCTACCCACAACTCCAAACTGCTTTGACACGAGCTTCGATGCCCGTCTGCCTGCCAACTCGAGGTTGCCCAACCGACCCGGCACGGGACGCCTGATGATCAACACCAACATCCTCCACCCACGTATTTATGATTACGACGACGACACAGCGGCAACTGACGGCGTCATCGCCGGCTACTCTACTCATTCCTCGCGAATGCACACCGCGATCGAATATGACCCGTATTCGTCCATGTTTTATATCAGCAGTCCGATCACGGCGTGCTCTCCTGAGAAGGATAACAAGAGCACCATCGTCATGCCTGAATCTGCGATTAAGGCGATTGGAGAGGACAAGGAGATGACTTCTCCGTCTGTGTGGACGTGTTCGTCTGAGACCGAGATGTCCTCGCCTTCTTTAAGCTATTATGCGGATTCGATATTATTACCCACGATGGTAGACGACCCTCTCCCGTTCCGAAGGTCTGCGTCGCCTTCTCCGGAACCCCTCGAATTTCAATCTTGGGGATTGTTCCCGACGTTGCGCGAGAGTGCTAATTCAAAGGTACAGTCCTTATCCCAAACATGTCAGCCCCCTCCTCCATCCTTGTCGTCTTGTCCCATAACCGACGTTCTTTTTCCCTCTTCAAGGCCGATCTCCGCCTCTCCCCTCCCCACTCCCACCTCTACCTCATTCCCGGCATTCGTCAACGACAAGCCAACCACCACCAGCCCAAAGGCGCTCAGTCGCCTCGCATTCAAATGTTTCAATCGGGCATCACCACCGTCGGGCGTTGCACAAGATGCACCAACTTCGAAAAGTCGGTATCGACGCGGCTGCGACGTTGCAACTGTCGAGGCTCGTACATCCCTTTCGAGGAATCAAAAGACTGTTGATGCAGTTGAACAGGCTGGCGCCTGGTCTGCAGCAAGGTCCATCACAGCAGCAGCAACAGAAGGAGGAGGAGCAACGAAATTGGAGTTGGCGAGGGACGTTTTGGAACACCACCAAACCGGGAATGACAACTATGACGCAGACGCAGACGACGATGGGGAATCGGACGCTCGCCAATTTCGCAGTCGTCGCCAACGACAACGGCAACAGCAACAGCAACGGAATGGCTCGGGGCGTGTTCAGCTTCACTCGCCTAAACGATGGTTCATGCGGAGACGCGTTCGAGCTACGTAGGCTTGAGACTTGAAGGTGTCGTCTGGCGTCCTTTCTTCTTTACTTCTTTTCTTTCGGAGTACAGGGCTACTTCATCCAGTTTTGGTTTTTAAAAACCAACTCCTTTTTTTGGCATATTTATTCCTTTCGAACACCCCCTTCCACACTCCACACTTTTAAAATGATTCACTCCCCCAACACGACAAACGACACCATGGTATACTTATTTTTTTTTTTGCATTTGTAAAAAAAAACTGCACATACATACACAACTACTCATACGTTCACTACTCCACGCATTTTCATCCCATCATCATCGTCGCATACATACCGCATATTGCTATCATTGTTTTTTTTGGCATTACTTTACATCGGAGGCCGCGAGGCCTTTCCCCAACACATACACACACATTCTTTTGCAACTTTCTTTCTTGTACATGCATGTATGATTCATGAATTAATGAAACGCAAACAATATATGGATTACTATGAATGAAAAAGAGCATGATTGTGGTGCGACTTCAATGACGGGAATGCATATGTCGACAGTTCTGCCATGCAACTTACACAAATTGACAAGTGGTCGGTTTGGGGTCGATTGTTTCTCTTTCTTGCCGTCCATATAATGACTTAAACTCTGCTTTGACCCTACGAACAACTTTTATCCAATTCTCGAAAGCTTGTCGGTGGTTATCATCCTCTGTGGCCCAAATTATGGATTGGATCATCCAACTCGTACTGCCAATCTCATGTTGTCCTGGATTACATAGGAGACTTTGGTTGGTAATCAATAACTTCATCGGTGTCTGACGGCAAGTAATTTCGAATACTAAGTACCTGGGTCTGGAATGTGGTTAAATTTGGCTGTCGGAGTGCCCACCATCGCCAGAAGTATATCCTCAGTGATATCTACCTAAGTCTTCCTCACGAGCACTCCCCGCCTCATCCGAACTATATGAATGGTCTCATACGACTCCGGAGTCTGTACCCTGCAACATGCATAATAAACCCGGTCCCCACACTCGAACAACTTGTCTGTGTGTAACCACCTCTCACGCTTGATGGCGATGCAACAACACGACTCCTCTCATGATCAGTGCTGAGGAAACAAACTTGTTTCACTTGCCAACAAAACAACGAAGAGGAAAAAAGAAGTCCTTCAGCCCCAACCGCGTTACGGTTTCCTGACGATTTCCATCTGTCTTCTCAGTTTCAGTTTCAGGGCAAGGGGCTTGGGATTTAGAGAAATGTACAAAAGGCGAGGGTTGTTCCTTCAAATTTGTTCTTTGTCTTCTCTCATCCCCCTTTTTTCTTCCTAGGGATTTCTTCTCATAACTGGGCTTGGCGAAGGGCTAAGTTGGCATAAACTGAGTCAAAGCCAATGCTACCAGTGACAAAAGCGGAGAAACCCAATTTTTTTTTACCACAGCCGCTTTTTATGGGCTGGCGTTTGTTGGGGCTGGCAGTGGCACCAGCACCCCTTCTTACCTTCACGGAGGAGGAAGGGATATAAGGATACCCCGGACATCTCGGACACTACTCTCTCCATGATATTCTCCCTGGACTTGGGTTGGTGCATTACGGGTTGTTTTGCGGTCCTTTCTGACTTTGGACTTGTCCCATCCTTTTGGTATTCTATTGACTTGGGATAAATGGCCAACGTCAGAACCTTGTGTGTGGAACTCTCGGTTGGCGTTGGGCGGGAGGTTGGGTGGCCTTGCTAGGTGTCTTTCGGTTTGCAAATGCAACGTTCTGCTTTCTTTCCAGTGGTAACTGGTCAACGTTCTTTATTTATTTATTTTGGATTTGAGAGCGGTGCTTGAAAAGGTTCGCTATGTGTTTGTGAGAGGGCTGGCTACACAGCTTCTAGCTTCTTCTCTCTTCACATACGAAAAAAAGGTTCGAACTTGAACTGCTTTGGGTTCGAGTTGATCACGTTGAGGATTATCCTTTGGGACGCTATTAGTAATATAACCAGCGACCCCGCGTCTTGCGTGATTTGGTACTGGGAATTGGGGAGCTCAAGTGACCTGCGCGCACCCTACCCAGCCCCAAAGTAAATCCCTCCCCAACACTGGCAGATAAGGCTCAGGCTGGGCGCAGTTGTCTTGTGGCATTTTTCAACGTGAATAAAAACCATTTTTGCCTCTCTCGTAATTTCATAGTGTCTGCTCGGCTACACCAGGGGGTCTCTGGACCCTGCTGTTCATCTGGTTGGGCGAAAGTGATTCGTGTTTTGCAGTGACTATTGGCGGCCGAACGCTACGCCATGAAATATTGAGTTTGCAAGACAACAAGACGCTTTACAGGAATCATGAGAGCGAACGAGGTTGGCACGGTAATCATTGCAAGATTCAGATGCTTCCGTACCTGTACTGATATCGGAGTATTGTGATTTCCCTCAAAAAGATAAATGACAAAAATAATTTCAAA
>Ga0307517_10006208_pt1 | contig 17786 bp, 21 predicted proteins | sample 23_EM_MG_FD_194515 | JGI IMG/M metagenome (GOLD analysis project Ga0307517, IMG submission 194515) | Populus trichocarpa ectomycorrhiza microbial communities from riparian zone in the Pacific Northwest, United States - 23_EM | ecosystem: Host-associated > Plants > Roots > Unclassified | place...
TGCAGCCGAGCTTCCGAGCGAGGCCTGATTATACACTTGAACGGAAGGGGTGGCTTCGAAAACCACAGATTAGTTGTCTCCCTTTGCAACACCGAGGTGAAGGTTGGAACGACGGCGGACCGGATTGCATTTTCGTGAAACTCCGCTTCGAGGGCCTGCCTACTGGTGGCTCAGTATCGAATGTAACAAAGGCACAAGATATGTTGAGGTACAGAGTTCTGAGCGCGAAGTGCCTTCCAGGACATACTCTAAAAAGAGACGGATGTTGAAGCGAACCCTGGGGTCAGAAATCAATGTCGGGGAGGGAGGGGCCGGGAAAATCAGCAGATGCTTGTGCGTACCTCCTATCCGGCCCTAAAACCATGTCTTCTGAATCACTGGCCGAACGATCCAACCTCACACCTTTCAGGAACCGTTCTGGATCGTACATGCTCGGTGCTGGGTAAGCGGCCTCGTCATGAAACGCTGCCCTGCATCCCAGTCACAGTGGACAAGTGATATCCCTTGTACGCATCATCCCCATCGCCAGCTCCGGTATCCCAAATGGGAATGGAAAACCCCATCGGAGTAATTCCTTGATCAGCGCGGAGACGTAGGGTAAACTATCCAGATCAGAGACATCTGGCAGACGTTCGGGAGCCCAGTCAACAACCAGCAGGAAATGTGATGGGGGTTGACAACAGGCATCAGGAAAAAGCTCTGTACATTCTATGGGCTTCCAGGGTTTCCAGTTTGTGCACGTGCTTCCGTGAGCAAAGCGGGTAGTTCCACGCGCTTCCATCAAGCCAACAGCGCATGCATGGATATTGGCGGGAGCGCCTCGCGCCTGCACGCGCCCGCATGAAAGGGAAGGAGGCCTGGAAGGGCACCGGTACCACCCGTCCATCGATGGAACCACCCCGACACGTCTCGATAAACCGCACCCTGTAGGTACTTAGATATGAGAGTATGGTATTAGAAGGCACCCGTAGTGCTGTTTCCTAGTGTCTCGCGTCCAACGCGAGTTTCTCAGCATCGATTGCGACGACACTTGTTGCAGTTCTTGATCACTAACCATCTCCCGCGACACGACCACCACCATCCACTCACCACTCATGCCAACAACACGCTCTACCACAACTGAAACTGTGTGGTGCACCATTTTCGCGTAAGTCCAAATCGGGCACATCACCAATTTCAACGTTAACTCTTTGTCCTGATGTCTCATCGGCGCGTCTTTTTTTCGTCCTGCACGATTGCACGATTACACGAACAGTAGATGGCAGAATCCAACCCAACCCCCAAGTCCGCCGGGTGTTTGGTCTTGTTTCCTTACCCCCAGGTCAGACACCTCATAACCGGGACTTTACCTGATTGAGGCACTCCCCGCCCCCTGTCCTCCAACTGCGACGTTCACCTCCCCCAACATCCTTCGTACGCCTACCTACCCGACCTTCCATCGCCACTCTTTGTTTTCCCCCACGCGGCCCACCCCCAACACCCCCGACCAGCCCCTGTACAGCCCCGCACACCTCCGCAAGCCAGGTCGTCTTCAGATAGTCCTCAACAGGAGAATCAAGATGTTTCAAGATATCCTTTCTATCGTTCGTCTCACCCTGGTGTACACCCATCCCGCCGCACTTTTGGTGCCATAGCCACTGGGTTGGAGGTCGAGTGTGAGTGATCTCATCTTTGCGTGCGTGACGCGCGGTCTGAACACCCACATTCACTGATGTAGCTCTTGTCAACGCAATCCCCACCTTTCGTGACGAGCACAACAAGAGTGTCACCACCAACATTAAGCCCTCGCCCCCCCTTATCGGAGAAGATTCCCCACACCATTGTCGGTGTTCCCGATGTCATTTCCTTCAACCGGCTGCATTGTCAGCTCCCCCCACCATGCCATTCTTGATCTCAACCTGAACCCCCTGTGCGTCCGCCATCATGCCCATCCATCAATAGTGAGTACACTCCCGGTACTGCCATCACCTGCATACTAACTTGAGCCCCAGCTTTTGTTATCGACGCGCCCCTGTAGCGAGTATGGCCAGCGACATCTAGTAGTGATGGGTGGGCTCGGACGCTCACCCGTATTATAGGTTTCTCGTACCGAGTACTCTTGTTACAATGAATCTATATATTTTTCTTGCGATTCGGGCTGAATGTGCGACCACGATGAGCAGGGCCGAACGACGGAAACCGGCGTGAACTCCTTGATGTAATTTTTTGCGATTCCTTGAACCTCCATGCGCTTCCATGCACATGCGTGCGGTTCGAAGTCCTTCCATGAACCCGGTCACAGCTCGAAGTGTCTCCATAAACCCGTGCCGCGATTCCACCCGCATCTTTCCAACTGTCACTCGATACATGTGCGTCGATTATATACGAACGATCCCACGCAACGCCAGGTAACGCGAGCGCATGGACGCGCATCGAGGTCAAGAAATGAGTTTCCTGATGGGCAGATTGAGGATCAGAGGACTGAGATCGGCGGAGCAGTTACGTGTATTCGACGATGATGATGATTGCGCACTATCTAAGGATTAGTACACACGAAAACACGATCAAGTTTGTTTGCTTTTGTTCAAATGTCTCCAAACAGCCGTTTCCTGGACACGGGGTATTCGTCAGCCACGCGCCAACTGAACAACGGGAAACATACAGTGAACCAGGGGCATCACTAAGAATCGTGGGTCGGCCAACCATCTCTCTCGTCCAAACGTCCCTCATGAACCATCCGACATGACCTATCGCACACCCAAGCAGATCATGAGTGGCGGCTTCCCAGGTACCATCGACCATCCAAGCGACTCCGGCGAGGGCAAGGGGAGGATGGGGGGTAGAAATTGACACGAGGCCAAAAAGAGATATGGGTGTGGATGGATGGCACTAAGACCAGAGGTAAATTGGAACAAAGGTAAGGGGTGGGGAAAGAAATGGGAGGTTCACGAGTGGGGATAGCATCTTTGGTGGAGAATGTGAGTTGAGAACGAACGTGCGATGTGGCGGGTAAGATGAACGTACTGGGAGAATGACAGCGGATTGGAAGAATAGCCAGAAACAATCTGCTTTGTGGTTCGCGAATGAAGACTCCTACAGCATCTTGCTATACCTCGCACTGGAGAGCGATCAATATGCCCGTCCGTTATCACTGTGACGGGAGGCACCACGGGGACGCGCAGGGGGAATGGACGGAAGAAGAACTCAAACGACAGCGGTCCAAAGTAAAAGAAATTGGTAACAGCCCTCCAGAACTGCGATCACCGCGGCAGCTCGCTATTTCAACGGAGTTTACGAGCATTGAGAGGACTCTAGAGTGTATTGACTTTGAAACCGCCCTTCGTTTGTTCAACGGCCGGTCCCCATATGCTGGGACCCGCTAACGAAAAATCGGTCATATCGCTGCAGAAATGATCACGTCAGGAATAGATGCAACATTATGCTGCGTATTATTTCCGCACATCTAATCCGATGGTTCTGCTTTACTATAGACGTGCATTACAATAAAAGAGGTGAGAAGAAAACCCGAGCACCCCTACTGTGTAGCAATTTGAAATCATCACGCGTGACCAAGGCGGGTTGCCGGTCCCCGTGGTCCTGGCCCCTGGCCCATAAGTAAGTACCAGGGACTGAGGGGGAATTGCTGACACATTTACGATCTTGCAGATAAACGTGTCCAGTGACACCTATCATGTCGTCTTCTTTAGGAGATTGCCACAGTACAGCCCCACTTCGCTTTCTCCTTTCCCCAGTAATTCCCCAGCGATGTCCACCAACAACTCCGGTACGGCGGATTCAGGTACTGGGTTGGAAAGCACAGAACACAGTCAAGAAGCTTGCGTCGATACTGGCCCAAAGAAGGACATTCGACAAACTGGTCCCGATGCTGGGGCGTGTGTAGGTTCCTCCGCAACAAGTCTCTTTCATACCGCCGGCCTGTCCCAGGCCCTCCAAACTCTTCGCTACGAGGGCACCTATCTAATCAGCCTCCCCACGGAATACTTGTGGGAATCGTATCTGCTGGAGGACCAGGTCTTGACGAACGTTAGGCAACACCTCATCACAGAATCCTGGCTCACGGGAGATGGCGCGTGGAATCCTACAAAGGTCGACAGGGATCAGTTCGACGTCAGCCGTGACGCATTCGACTTCTTTCCACGTCTCTTCAATATGGTGATGGGTTACCTTCAACGGACTGGACCCAAGACTTCCCTCGTCAAGAAGATGATGCATCCTGGCAACGGCGGGCCTGAGTCCACTAGGGATAGCACATACAAACCAGACGCCTTTCTCTACATGACCACCGATCCCACTTCGATGCCGGATAAATTCAGATGGAGGGACTTGACCTGTCCCTTCGAGTACAAGTTTGACGATGGTTATCCCGTCAATGTAAGTCAACCTGAATCAATCGCCCGCCAGGATCACATTTTCATCCTTCGCAGAACGACAACAGGGCGTTGCGGAACCTCGTTAACGTCATGCGTTCTGACCCTCGTCGGACGTTTTCGTTTGGATGCACCATACAAGGCACAAAGTTCCGCATCTGGCTGTTGTGCCGAGCGGCTCCCTTCACGTTTACCCCCTTTGACTGGTTCGATGTCGGTGCAGGTTTCGTGTTTCAGGTGTAAACATATCTAAGATTTCCCAGGACCCTGACTCACTCCTCAAGTTCTTCATTCTGCTTGCTGTCTCCTCTGAGACGGACCTTGGTTTTGATACGAACATCAAGAGCGTCAGTGGTACAGGTACCGACCTTGAGTTTACCATCGATGGGAGGAAATATTTCAACTCGAAGTTACTCTTCGACGTTGGCATCGACACACCGAGCGGCTGGGGGAGGTGGGCATTCGAGGTGAAGGACGAAGAAACAAAGGAAGTGCGCGTCATCAAGGATTGTTGGATCGAAGAACGCCGGGCGAAACGAATGGAACATGACATCGTAGCGGAAATCAAGAGGGACATGAGCGACTACCAGAAATTTTACAAACACTTTATTGACACCTGTGGACATCGCAAGACATATACGTCCGGAGGGTTCAATAGAGTTTGTAGGGTCCTCGAGAACGGGACTTTCGAACTGGCGGAGGAATTTCTACTCCAGCTCCGCGCCCCTACCTCTGCGGCCCCGAGACCAACCCCAACCAAACTGACCTCAGAGCGTCCTCCACACCCCCGTTTGCATTATCAGGTTGTTTATTGTGAGAAGGGGGTCTCGCTCTTTGAAGTGGCTTCATTTGCAGAGGTGTTTGTACACATCGGTCGGGCGATGGAGGGTACGTGACGAGATCAATCAAGCGAATTACAAGATTCCCTTATGTCACGAACCCAGGGCTACATTGCTTGCACGAGGCAGGGTGGGTATACGGAAACTTCAGCCCAGGAAACATCATCGTAGTTGGAATGGAAGCGAAAATATCGGATTTGGAGTTTGCGAAGCGACGGGCGGCACACGAGTTGGAAGCACTGACAAGACCAGGAGACTCATCTTCACCTGTTGCAGGGGAGGTCCGCACGGTAGGCCAATTCGGCGAGTTTCGTGAACTAAACTGATCTTGTGACCAGGGAAACCTCAAATTCATGGCCGTGGAAGTTGAGGCGGGAGACTACTTTTTTCCCCCGCCCCTAGAAACGGATTCAGAGAGCAGTAGTTCGAGGCTCCCAACCCCAGGCCACAAAGAGGACGGCGGGCGGGAGGCGGGGCCGGAGAGCCACGACGATCTACCTACATCAGGAGAAACCATCAACAGGGTCTTCATTTACAATCCACTTCACGACTACGAATCTGTCTGGTGGACCGCGGTTTGGTTCGTCTTCCACTGCAAACCCGAGGGAGTCACCGATGCTGTGATGGAGAAGGCGCGCCGGACCTTATACGAGAACCGCGGCGTAGCATTTACCAGTGACAGATTCTTACGGATTCGCGAGTTGCTGCCGCCGGTACTCCAACCCCTCGCCAAGGTTCTGGCGGAGATGAAGAAGATACTCGTTGGTGCCTATCGGTCTTTTGAGGAGACTTTCGACGGCTCCAAAATGTTGGTGGTCTTCGAGAGGTTGGAGCCTCGCCTGAAGGATCTGGTGAGACTGGCTCGGGATCTGGTTGTTGCGTCCCGGGTTATACACCAGGAGTTGGGCGTGGAGGTGGAGTTTTCCGCGGTTGCACTCGAAGGGGAACGCGATCAGCAGGCGATAGAGCAAGAGGGAGGAGCAGAGGGGCAACCGATGGCGGTTGACGATCCCTTTGTCGGCGCAGAACAGGATCTGGTCTTGGGGAAGAGGCGTCGGACTGATTAGCCACCACAGGTGGACCGTGTGTTGAGAAAGGAGAAATTTGAAGATGAAGCAACCGTACAATCGTAGGTTTCACATTTCCATTCCTGTGGCTTCCAAGTAACAGAAGTTTAACCGTGGCGACCCCAATTGTAATGATATGTATGCACCGAATTCACCTGATTCAACTGCTATTATAAATATGGGTATCGTGGAGGTCCCGGTCTTCCACCCATTTGTTGTAACTACCCCCGTTCACCACTATCAACTCGAATTCACTGCTTTGGGGGCCGCTTAGTCACGGGTGTCCCGACTGGTGTAGCATACAGATCCTCTATATATCATGACGATGGAGTTCCCAGGTGAGATCCGCTGTCCCGTTTGCAATCCCGTGCACGGCTGAGCCTCCGAGCGCGGCTTGATCATACACTTGAATGGAAGGGGGTGGCTTCAAAACCACAGATTAGTTGTCTCCCTTTGCAACACCAGGTGAAGGTTGGAACCACGGCGGATCGGATTGTATTTTCGTGAAACTCTGCTTCGAGGGCCTGCCTATGGCTGGTGGTTCGATATTGAATGTAACAAGGGTAAAAGATATGTTGAGAGACAGAGTTCTGACCGCAAAGTGCCTTCCAGGACATACTCTAAAAAGAGACGGATGTTGAAGTGAACCCTGAGGTCAGAAATCGATGTCGGGGAGGGAGGGGTCGGGGAAATCAGTAGATGCTCGTGCATATATCCTACCTAGCCCAAAAATCCTGTCTTCTGGATTACCAACCGAATGATCCAACCTCCCACTCTTCAAGCTTCAGAAACCGTCCTGGATCGTGAGTGCTCGGTGTTGGGTGAACGCTTCGTCACAAAACACTGCCCTCCACCCTAGCCACAATGATCAAGCGATACTCCAAATACTTCCTTTTCACCACTGAAAATGGGACTCACCAAACTTCTCGGAGACAGTTGTGCCAGCAGGGGTGAAATATCCCTTGTACACATCATACTCCATCGCCCGCTTCGGTATCCCAAACGGGAACGGACAACCCCACCGAAGTAATTCCTTGATCAGCACGGAAACGTAGTCGAGTAAGCTATCCCGATCAGAGACATCTGGCAGACGTTCGGGAACCCAGTCAACAATCGAAAGTGCGATGGGGATTGACAACAGGCAGATTGAGGGTCAGAGGACTGAGATCGGGTGGAGCAGTTACGTGTATTCGACTTCAGATGGTGGTTGCGCACTATCTAGGGATTATGGGGGCTCGAATCGTGGTATTACGCGAGCCCACCAGAAGAGAATGTTGACTAATCCCTTCCGGCGCCAGTCGTTCTGTTCGAGTCCCGGGTCCCACAGCTTGTCGGCCCTATCAACTTGTATAAGAGTGATCGAAAAAGATAGTGGAAAAATCCGCCGCGCCAACTTATCTGAACACCGCAATAATGGGTGGCTATCCGTAGGCTCTTTATCCTCGAAGAAACGAATATCCAGTGCCTTTTAAGGGAATTGCCAGGACCCCGTCAATCATGCCGGGTCGTGGACAGCGCGAACCTCGGTTACTGGCACCCTTCTACGACGGAAATAATATTATCTGGTGGTACGGATAGTCACGCACCAACTGAACAACGGGAAGAGTATAGTTAATCCGGGGCATTAATCAGGACCGTGGCTCTGTCAACCATCTCTCTCGTCCAAACATCCCTCATGCACCATCCAGTATGACCCACTGCACACCCAAGTAGATCACAGGTGGCGGCTTTACGGGTACCATTAACCATCCAAGCAACTCCGACGAGGGCAAGGGGAAGAAAAGGGGCAGAAACCCGCGCGAGAGATATGGGTGTGGATGGATGGCGCCGAGACCAGAGGTAAATTGGGACAAAATTAAGGAGTGAGGAAAGGCATGGGAGGTTCGCGAATGGGGATAGCATCTTTGGTGGAGAATGTTAGTTGAGAACGAACGTGTGGTGTGGCGGGTAAGATGGACGCACTAGGAGCATGATGGTCGATTAGAGGAGTAGCCAGAAGTCGGTCGGACTTTTGGGTTTCGCCCTTGCGAAGGGGTTCATCAGAGGGCTTACCCGCTACCCTAATCCATCGTCGAAGATTCTAGTGTAGTGCCCATTTTTGGATGTATCCTGGAGGAGTCTGTGCTTGTGCCCGTCTGTCAGCACGTTGCGTCGCTGCGCTTGGCCTCAGGGGATGGGCGCAGTTGGGGGGGTCAGCCTTAGAAACGGGTGTGCTCCCTATTCTGTCATCTTCTGACTTTGGACTCTGCTTGATTCAGCGACGGCGGCGTTATTACCAAACAGAGCCGACTGAATGCCTGCCATAGACAGGACTTTTCGTACAAAGATCTGTGCGTGAACGATCTGCCCACACCCGTTCAGTCGGCCTTCTCCGAAGATAGGGACCGAAACAACAAAGTGCTTTGACTTATGTGGCAATCGAACCAAATAAATCTTTGTTCCTGTTGGCGAATGAGAACTCTTCCAGCACCTTGCTGTATCTCATACTGGAAAGCGATCAACACGTCCATCCGTAATCACCATGACGAGAAGTACCATACAGGATTGGCAGGAACGGGCGAGGTTTTGGGTGTGAGCCACTGTGGTGTAAGCTGAGACCAGAGGGCGACGGGAACGTGCGTACCACAGCGACCGTAGTGGGACGCATAGGATAACCCAATTCGTGGTTGTCGGAACGTCCCTCAGCCAAGCGTCCACGGTTTTCCGACGGGGGTGAGAGGTGAGTCGGCTGTCCCGCTATGTAATTTATCGCGGCATGCCATTTTGCGGTCGCTGGGATGCGTCATGGCCGTTGCGTCATGTCGTAATGGCGATGTATCGTCCTGACAGCTTTTGTGATGGGGTTGAGGGGTCCCCCAAGCCACTCATCGGTTTCCATTTTTGGGCAATGTCCCGCTTCCGTGGATATCACGATCCCGTGCCTGGCAATCACCGAATGTGGTAGACCTCCTGCCAGCTGGGAGGTCGAATTCAGGACAAGCCCAGGCCTCGAATCCCGCGGACTGCGGTCAGGAAATGCAGGGACTCTCATCTCGAACTCGGGCCTCATATTCATGCTTGAGCTAATGTCATCCAAGTCCGATTCACACCTGGTTCGGGCAAGACCTGGCGACGCGAACGTGCTTTCTGTTCACGAGCTTCACTAGGCTAATATCCAGCTGCTGCCTGTCCGAGATCCGTGGCTTGGTCGTTCTTTTGGTCATTGATGGACAGGGGCTGAGTGGACCGTTTTTCCTGATGTGAAAAACATGTGTCTATTATAAGCACTATGCAACGTCGTGTCCTGGTTCCAGGCTGGGGGCTTGGCGAGCACACGAAGCCAGGTTGTCTCGACTTGGTTGAATGCTAACGTGGATCCTCACTATCGTTCGGACGATGGGGTTAACTCTGCCAGACAGAACTCTGCTTGGGATGATGTGGGGCGTATAACAGCTACAACTCGACGATATGGAAGGGATCCTGGCGGGTTCACCGAGTTCCAACACCCCGTACGTGGGAACCGCTGACAAATTTGCGATCCCGCAGAGTCAACCGCGTCCAGTGGTGTTGCATCGTCTTCGTGAAGAGACCACCGCTACCCAGCAGCACCTCACTTTCTCCTTTCCCTAGTAATTCCCCAGTGATGTCTACCAACGACTCCGGTGCGGAGAGCTCATACCCCGCTCAGCAGGCTGGCCCCTCTACCGGATTGGCGAGCGTGGGTCCCAGTCAAAAGGCCGGCGTCAAGACTACGACAAGGGACGTTCGACAAACTGGTCCCGACACTGGGGTGCATACGAGCCCCTACTTTTCTGCAGTCACCCGTGCCGCTAGTCTGTCCCAGGCTCGCCGATTTCTTCGCGACAACACCCCCTATGTAATCAACCTCCCCAAGAAACACTTGTGGAATTCATATCCGCTGGAAGATCAGGTCCTAACGAACGTTAGGGAGTACCTCTCCTCACAACGCTGGCTCACAAAATCTGGAAAGTGGAATTCTACAAAGATCAAGAAGCGTTCATTCAACTCCGGGGGTACGGATGGTAGCGAAACCAAGGTTTTCAGCGTCCTTTCGGAACTCTTCAATGCGATACTGGGTCACCTTCAGACCAATCATGAGACCTCTGTCCAACGGATGACGCACGCAGGCACCGTCGCGCCCAAATCCACTAGGATCAGCACCAACCGACCGGACGCGTTTCTTGAACTGGCCTCTCAGCCAGAAAAAATCAATTGGAGGACCTTGGCCTGCCCCTTCGAGTATAAATTTGGCAGCGGTGACTCCGTTGATGTAAGTCAATATAAATTAACTGCTTTCTGAGATCATGTTTTCATCCTTCGCAGAACGACGCGAAGTTGTTGTGGAGCATTGTACACATAATGCGTTCTGACCCGTGCCGAACGTTTTCGTTTGGGTCCACCGTATATGGCACAGAGTTTCGTATCTGGCTGTTGTGCAGAGCGGCCCTCTTCACGGTTACCCCTTTCGACTGGTTCGATGTTAGTGGAACTTTCATGCTTCGGGTGTCGACATATCTAATGCCCTCCAGGATCCTGATTCACTCCTCAGGTTTTTCATCCTGCTCGCCATGTCCTCCAAGACAGACCTCGGATTTGATAAGAACATCGAGAGGATCGACGATAAAGATTTCAATCTCAAATTCACCATCGGCGGGAGGAAATATCGCACTTTGACACTGCTCTACGATATCGGCGCCGATGCACCAGTCGGCCGGGGGTCACGGGTGTTTGAGGTAAAGGACGAAGAAACACGGGATGTACGCATCATCAAGGATTGTTGGATTGAGGACCGCCACGAAAAGGAGATGGAACATGAAATCGTAGCGGAAATCAAGACGGCCATGACTGACCAGAGATTTTGCGATTACTTTATCGACGTCTATGGGCATTACAAGACAGGCGCATCCGGAGGTCTCGGCAGGGTTTGTGAGATCCTCGAAAACAGTACCTTCAAAGCGGATGAGGAATTTAAACCCCGGCCCCTCGTCGTTACCCCCACCCCGAAACCAACTTATACCCCCACAGCCTCCGTCGCCAATCAAAGTCATTACCTCGAACCAGCCCCAATCGAACTGGCTCCAGAACGCCCACCCCACCCCCGGTTCCGTTACCAGGTTGTCTACAGTGAAAAAGGTGTATCCCTCTTTGAAGTGACTTCGTTTGTAAATGTATTCGTCCACATCCATCGAGCAACAAAGGGTATGTGATAGGGTTCAGCGAATCAGCAGACCCCCTTACATTATGATCCCAGCGCTACACTACTTACACGAAGCAGGGTGGGTACACAGAGACTTCAACCCAGGTAACATCATCGTGGTTGGAATGAAAGCGAAGATATCGGATCTGGAGTTTGCGAAGCGACGGGCGACACACGAGTTGAAAGAACTGACAAAACCAGGAGACTCATCTTCACCTGTTGCCGGGGAGGTCCGCACGGTAGGCCCATTCGGCGAGTTTCGTGAACTGAACTGATCTTGTGACCAGGGAAACCTCAGATTCATGGCCGTGGAGGTCGGGGAGGGAGACTACCTTTTCCTTCCGCCCCTCAAAATAGATTCGGAGAGCAGTAGTTCGAGGCTCCCAATCCCCGGCCGCGAAGAGGGCGGCGGGCGGGAGGCGGGGCCGGAGAGTCACGGCGATCCGCCTACATCAGGAGAAACCATCGACAGGGTCTTCATTTACAATCCACTTCACGACTACGAATCTGTCTGGTGGACCGCGGTTTGGTTCGTCTTCCACTGCAAACCCGAGGGAGTCGCCGATGGCGTGATGGAGAAGGCGCGCCGGACCTTATACGAGAACCGCAACACAGCATTTGCCAATAACAGATTCTTGCGGATTCGCAAGTTGCTGCCGCCGGTACTCCAACCCCTTGCCCAAGTTCTGGCGGAGATGATGACTATACTTGTTGACGCCTATCGATCCTTTGAGGAATCTTTCGACGGCTCCGAGATGTTGCTGGTCTTCGAGAGGTTGGAGCCTCGCCTGAAGGATCTGGTGGGGCTGGCTCAGAATCTGGTCGTTGCGTCCCCGGTTATGCGCCGGAAGTTGGAGGAGGTCGCGCTCGAGGTGGAACGGGGTCGGCAGGCGATGGGGCAAGAGGGAGAAGCAGAAGGGCAACAGATGGCAGTTGACGATCCCTCTGTCGACGTAGAAACAGAGGTGTTGGGGAAGAGGGGTCGGACTGATGTGCCAGAGCCGGGCCGTGTGTTGAGAAAGAGGACCTCCAAAGGGAAAGTAGCCGTAAAATAGTAGGTTTCGCAATTCCATTCCTGTGGCTTCCAAGCAACGGACGTTTGACTGTGGCAACCCCAATTGCAATATATGTGTATACACCGAATTCACCCAATTCAGCAATCGCTATAGGTGTGGATGTCTCGTGGGGCTCCCGATTTTCCACCATTTGTTCAGTATACCGTTCACCACTATCATTTCACATCTACTGCTGAGAGGGCCATTTAGTTCGCTGAAGAAACGACTTTGGTAAAATTTTGACCAACGGCTGGTCAAACGCTTTCCAGTTGGTCAATCTGAGGTGCGATGAGTTCTACGTGAATTCTGGGGATAAATATACACCGGGTGTGGAACATTGGACGCGGAACATGCTAGGAAGCAGTGGGGTATTGAGAAGAACGGCCCTAGCCAAATCTCTGCCTCTCGATGATGGACTTTTGCCGCGAATCTCGAGAAACCCTCCTAGTTCCAAGGATCAGTATCAGGGACGGGTGAATTGCGGATATGCGTACCAGTAATAGTCCATAACATCGCCCTGGCCCAGCTTCCTCAAGAAATTCTCGTCGTGAGTGATAATAATAAGCTGGAAGTTGGCGTGATTCTTCCGTTCGTTGATAATGCTGGTCAAGGCCGTCAGATCAGCAAGATTTATTCATGATGGGGAACTCACTCTACGAGACTTGAGGCCAAGGCATCGATGTTCTCGGTGTCCAGGGCATTGGTAGGCTCGTCTAACGCGAGAATACCGCAATTCTGGCCAAACGAATCTGCGAGGGCCAGTCGGATGATGATAGAGGCCAACATCTTTTGACCTGCCGAACACCGCCCACGCATGTCCATCTCCACTTGGTCCTTTGCCATAACCACCTGCGAGCCCTTAGCTAAAGCGGTGAACGGCAGAAGCGGAGAGGCTTACTCGGTAATTGTAAGACCTTTTGCTGGCCCCACCTTCAACGTCGGAACGAATACGAATGCCGTCGATATCTAAGCCAAAGTAATTGGCATTTAGGGTCCATCCGTAAGGTAGAAGGGATACAGACCTGTGCCTTGATACGTCTTGTTCCAGAGATGTTTCATGGTGTCGTTGACCTCTTCCATCTTCAACGAATGGTACTTCATGATCGCGCTAGGATAGTCTTATGAGTTCTGACGCTCAAACAACAAGACCCGTCTCATACTTGTCCAGCGCCTTAGCGTACTTCTCGAGGTCGTTATTCGCCATGTCGGACATCTTTGGATGAAGAGCGTTAGTACGGAATAGTGTGGACCAACTCGGGAGCACCCCACCTTGACTTTTACCAGTTGATCCTTATACCGCTTATTGACGTTCTCAAATTCTGCCAGATCATTCTCCAGCGTCTCCACCTGGTCCTTGAGCGAGCTCAGTTCTCCTCCAATATGAGCGTACTGGCGACCGCATATAGTCAACTTCAGAAAAACGGGGGACAGAAGTCGAATTCGACCTACCTTGGACTGCATCTCCGTCTCCCTCTGCTTCTCCAAGTTGTACTTCAGATCAAATTGCCTTCTCGCTTTCGCAGCCTGCTCCATGTCCATCGCATCGATCTCTGCTTGCGTGGCGTCGATTTCCTTGGCCAATTTTCGTACCCGGATGTTCTCCCGAAGATTTGTCATGGAAGCGTTACTCTCATTGACCTCCTTGTCGATGATCGCAATTGCATTTCGGACAGATTCAATATCCGTAGCGAGTTGGCTGATCTTGGATTCGTGCTCGGTGATGCGTTGTTCACATTCCTTGAGCTGGCGACTCCGTTTTTCGCGGATGTACCTTCAGGCAAGAACGATAAATGTGGATCGCGTCAGGCAGACGGGACAGACACCTCGCTCACCTGTCGATTAGCTTGTTCACGCCGTCCAGCCTATCAACACTCATGTTCAGCTCTTGAGACATGCGTTGGGCTTCAGAGATCTTCCTGGTCAACTCGGTATGCGTCTGCTCATACTCCTCATCCAGCTTCTTAATCGGGATTTGAGCGGCCTCGATCTTCAAATCGATGTCCTTGGATAAACGAGATTCAGTAAAAAAGTAGCCCAATGAAGACAGGGCGATGAGTATAACTCTTACCTTGAAATTCTGAGAAGTGGCGACAATCTCAGCCTTCATCTCCTCGACCTGCTTCTCCAGTATAGTCCGGTCCTTGATGTGACTTTTAAGGTTGACCTCCCGAAGTTGCATATCGTTTAAGTCCTTCTCGTGAGTCCTCAGAGCATTATGAGCCCTCTCCTTCTCAGTTTGGAGCGTCTGACGTTCACGCTCGTTGGATCGACTATGTCGGGCGTAATAAGCACACCGGATGTGGTGGCACGGGAAACAAAAAGGAATAACGTACAGGTTAGCGGAGACGTCATTCAATTGGTTCTGTACGTCCTCAGCGGTCCTCGAGGACCCGGTTGCCTCAAGGTCTGTTTCGAGGTTTTTCACTTCCTGGCTTACCCTCTCAATGTCCTTGATAGCTTTGGAGACACTCGCAGCATGCTGCTTCAACGAGGCTAGGTCCTTTAGTTCCTTCTTGACTTCGTTGAGCCTCGTCAATGCCTAAGGAGGACAATCAAGGGGGCATCAGCGATCGAACTGAGACCTTGGTCTGGCATAACGTACGCTGTTAACGGCGTCGGTGAGCAAAGGAATCTCCTTCTGTTTCTCCTTGATGGATTGCTCTAGTTCTGGAATCTCGTGTGCTACCAACTTGTTCTTCGTGGCTTCGTCGGGCAAAAACCTCTGTACATCCGCGAGTTCCATTTGCCACTCCTTGAGTTCCTCCTGCTCCTGTTTGATCTTCTCGGGAGATGTCCGTTTCATTTGCTCTTGGAGCTGGACGAACGAGTTAATACCAAGCCACGTTGGCGATAAACCAAACGCACTTACGTAGTTCTCGAACACGACCATCTCCTGAGTGTCGAGATGACGATTGCAGGCCGTGCAAGTTTTCTTGGCCTTGCCTGTCCGCAAGAGGGTCTCGTAGATCTGGCTCGCGCCGAGGATGGCGCCGGAATCTCTGCAGGGTAGCGTGGGTGAGTGGCAGCAAGCCCACAAGGAGAGGGGCACCTACTTTCCACGCTGGTTAACCTCGTCGCTCGCCACCTGACATGCTGCCTCCACAGTGCTGTTTGGTCCATAAAGCTCTTCCTTAATTCCCTGTTTGATCCTCTTTTCCAGGACTGTTTAGGAACTCCTGGGTCAATCTCGAGGAACGAGAGGAAGGGGTAAGTAGAGCCGACCTTGTACTTCCTCCTTCTTCAGCTTTAACTGAGCCTTCATGTTCGTAAGCGTGGTTTCAACCTGCTGAAGGTTCTTATTCGCTTCACTGTGCGCGATATCAAGATTTTCATGCTCCCGCTCTTTCTCTCTGTCGAAGTTTCGTGAACGAGAGATCAGAAGAACGAGGTAGCACGAGCTTGGGGGAATCGCTCACGCGGAAACGCGTTCCAACTCCCTTTCCATTGTTTCAGCCTTCGCGTCTTTACCCACGAGCTTACGGAACTTGGGGTTGTTAACATCCAAACTAATAAAATCTTGCAGTCAGAAAACCCGGGCGATATTCCCTCTCTGGACTCACATGTTTTGCATCTCGTTCTTTCTGCTCTTCATTTCTGTTCTCTTGATATCCAACCTGGCTCTCGAGTCCGCCTGCAAGCTCAAAGTCCTGATCTCCCCGTTCAGGTCCTCTCTCTGATCTTCCAACGCCCTCGCTTTGCTACCCTTCTCTGTGATCCTCTCATCATAGTTGGCGTCTTTGATTTCCTGACGAATTTTGTCGAGGCGGCGTTTCTTCTCTTCAATATCCCCTTGTAGGGTCCGGATGTCTGTGGTGAGAGAGGATGTTTGGTCGAGGGAGGATTCTGCGGAGGTTATCTTCGAGCGGAGGGTCGCCTACCGTACCAAGTCAGCGCAAGGAACTAGTGACAGAGTGCTTGAGGGGTGAAAAGTTCCTCACGATCTGATTCTTCATCGTCGACTTCTGCTGTTTTAACGCTTCCAGTTCTGAATTCAACTTCCTGGCCATGACATTGTACTCGTCCATCCTGGTGCGGCTTTCCGTCTGTGGTGGCGTAAGTCCAGTGCCGTTCAGGCACAGCAGAGAACTGGTGTCTCACCTGCAGTCGTTCCGTATCAGTGTTCTGACGTCGTTGCAGATCACCAAGTCGGGAAATAAACTCGATGACTTTCTCCCTCTCAAGGGGGGAGTGATCGTAGCCCTTTAGATGGTGCTTTGTCCCAATGGAACGAATGAGGGTCTCGCGTTCTTCGATCCGACGCGATTGGGCCTGGATATCATGGGTTTAATGTGATGTGATGAAAGAGCGGAACATGAAACATCGAAATCACCTTCTCTTCAGCTTTGAGGCTACCGTGTTCGTTCACAGCCTCCATGTGGGATTTACGAATGTCGGTCAACTCATCCTCGAGATCTTGGAGGTTACCCGCTTCAGCCCTTCGTTTCTCCTTTCGTTCAGCGATGTGCCTGTCGAAGTTATTTAGCCGTTGCACGACCTCCTCATCGGTACCTGCAATGACGAAAGGTGAGTTGGGGATGGGAAACCCTCATTATGCATGCCATACCTGAGACCACTTGAAGATTCTCCTTTGCATTTGCCAAGTCTTCTTCACACCTCGTCTTTTTCTCTTGCAAGCTTTCGAGCTTCAAGTACATCTCTCTGAATTTAGTACTCTGCTCGTAGAACTTTTTGTTCGCTTGGACGAGTTGATCATACTCGTGTTTGACCTCTTCATACTCCAGCTCCTTGGAGGTGATGGTTGAGTTGAGGTCCGAAACACGTTTGACGAGTTTGTCGGAGTGAGCTTTCTCGCGAGAGAGGGATTCGAGACGTTCCTGTTCGGTCTTGAGTTCAGCAACTCGGTCCTTACGAAGGGACTTGATGGCATCTAACGCTTTGGTATATCTGTGACCCGTCAATACACGAATAAACGGAGACAGACTGACACTCTTACTTGGTGGCCTCGAAGATATCGTCAAATTTCTTCTTGAGAGCTGCAGGTTCAGCCAGCGGCCAGTACGAATCTTCCTGATGGCAGAATATCACGTTCTCGAGCACGGCTTTGGAGACCCCAAGTAAATGCGGGATCTCTGTGTCCATCTCCGCGCATTTGGTCGAAATGACTCCCCTCTACGCCCATTCAGTAACCTCAAGGGGCGACACGCAATACGACAGACCTTCCCGTTCTTCTCGTTCTCGTTGGCGTTCGCCAGAATACTCTCCAAGGTCTTCATCGTCAGAGCACCTCCCTTCTTCACCGT
>Ga0307517_10006209_pt1 | contig 17786 bp, 26 predicted proteins | sample 23_EM_MG_FD_194515 | JGI IMG/M metagenome (GOLD analysis project Ga0307517, IMG submission 194515) | Populus trichocarpa ectomycorrhiza microbial communities from riparian zone in the Pacific Northwest, United States - 23_EM | ecosystem: Host-associated > Plants > Roots > Unclassified | place...
CTGTTGACGAAAGTCGGTTCTCTTTGGGGGGGGGATTTGGGGGTCGTGGTGGTGCGGCCGCCCACCTTCTGAAGGAGGGAACCAAGCTGGTGATAGAGCTTGCCATGAAATCGGGGCGTTCCCCCCTGCCTTCGTTGACGCTATCATCTACCTCGACCCTAAGTGGTGTGGATCGTGTTGTGAATGTTTTGACGGAATTTATTGGCTTGCGATGTTGCTGCGGTGTTGAAGGAGTAGGCGAGTTGCTAAGGCCGGATAACGTGAACGATCCGCACGGTTGCAGCACATTGTGAAAAGCGGGTGAGTTAAATCTTCCAGGAGCCAATGTAGGGCACCGCAGTGAGGACAGACGGGGGAGGGTTGGCATCAGGTGGTAGGCTGGCAGATTTTTTTTAAAACGATCCATTTTTTACGGTTCACCCCCTACGTATCTCGCTTCGTAGAACGTTTGGTGACCTCGTAGAATATCGGCAGGGTCCCGGATCCCAGGCCCTTGGTTGCTCAGCCCGATCGTGAACTGTCGGTTCCTCCCTCACGGATTGTAATGATTCCCCCCCTGGACGGATTCTGGGGGTTGGGACACAGCTCATATTTGGGGGGATGTTCCGTGTACCTCACCTCATGGTGTTTGACCCAGAGTGGCTGCATTTCATTTTCCATCTGTCCGTCCGGGGGTTCACCGTCCCCATTTTCGATATGTTTTGGGTGACGAATTTGTCGACTTAGACTTCGTCTGACATAGCCGAACGGTGCCAACCCCCTCTCGATCCTGCCGGTTGCTAGCCAGGCGATACACCTAGCGGCCGCCATTGAGGGGCTTGGTACCTGAATGAAACCCAATTCCGTCCAAAGCGCAATGATCGACAGGAGTGGAAAACCAAAAGGGTGACTGTCCGCAAGACCGAGTATGTGTCCATCCGCGACGTCAATCCGGCAAAGCGAATGAGGTCCAAACTTAGCTTAGTCCCAATGCTTCTTGTTCCTGGACGATAGCGATGACAGAGCAAACGCGGGAGAATGGTTGATCGCGTCCGACCCGAAACCTCTGACAGACTGCGGCGCCAGGTGGGCCGGGATGCTGCCATTCTTCAATTCCATGAACGTCGAGCCACCAGCGTCGTGCAGAGATATAAGAGCACACAGTGATGTCTTGCGCCACTGAGGCGGTTCGTGTATTATTGCCAAGCAGAAAGCTCTGATGATCGTAGACACGTCCCAGCCCAGAGCAATCGGAAAATCGCAAGGTCGAAGATCTACAAGACAACAAGTCACCGAGTCCTGCCCGACATGATATCTCTCTCCAATTGGGCAAGGAAGTCGTCTGCAGGATTCAAGGCCACAGCTTTGGCGGACTCCGGCCTGGAAGGCCGTTCGGCTGCCGCCTGGACTGCAGATCGGCTCTCTGTTGTTGGGAGAGAAGCGCTCGAATGAGGCTCGACGATGGACGGGCTACCAATCTTCTTCCTTCGTTTCGCATCCACCAATTTCCTTCTCTCCTCTAAATCTCTCTTCCGCTTCTCCAAAGCCGCACTCTTACCCGTACCACCTGGACCACTCCCTCCAGCCCCACCACTAGCGTTTATCCCTTCCACTTCTCCTGGCCTCAAGTCAACCGCGCCAAACTCGGCTCGGCTCTTCCCGGTCTCCTCTCGAGCGTTTTTCAGTTCTTCCATCTGCCGTTGTCGAATTTCTTCGTCAGCTGAGAACCGGTAGAACCCTGCACCCTTCGCTCGGACTTCTTTTGAAGCGTCGTAGTGGATGTTGAGCGGGTTGTTCTCTTCGGCGAATTCTTTTTCGATCTCGGTGACACGAGCGGCGTCGGGTTCGTATACGGGGAAGTGGTTTACAGGGTTGTCTGTCATTCGTAGCGCAGGGTTAGCTTGATTGTGAAATGTAAAGGGAGGTGATGTGGCGTACAAATCGCGTCGGGGCTGTGAAAACGAGGAGCGGGATCAGTGGGTTGAACCGACAGCAAAAACGTGCTCGCCACGTACTCGTCTGGATCTTCAGGGAGAAGGTGTGGTGGTATTTGAGATTCAGGGCCCGCAGCGAGTTTCCCATCGTCGTCGTAGAAGAAGATAACTTTCTCTCCCTGTGACATAGCAAGTCAGACATCTCAACTGTGAGTGGTATCAGGTACATACGCCCAAGAATTTTGGAACCTTGGACCGACGCGTAGGTTTCGACCTCCCGAGCTCGTCGACGAAGTCGATGAAATCGTCATCCTGAGAGAGAAAGTCAACCCCCGAACCCCATTCCCAAACGAGTCGCAAGCCTGCTTACCTCGTCCCCTTCCGTGGGCCGTATGGGCACCGTCAAGCTTTCGTCCGCGTCCTCTTCTTCAGAGGATAAATCATCCACCGACTTTCGATCGAACTGGAAGAGGAGTCAAGTCTGTCAGCGAACACCCACCCACAAGAGGATTACATGGGTCTTCCAAACCGACATCGACAAGCAACGACCCGTATTGCTTTTCTGATAGCCCAGCGTCCTTTCCCTTGTCAAGTTTCTCGTATATCCTCGACTTTCGTTCCAAAATCGCGTACGAGGTTTCGATCTTCGGTCGTTCGATAGCTTCGAGCTCGATGTCCCTCGCGGCTCGGGCGTTGACGCCCTTATTGGGTCGGCTCCATACGGTTGGTTTCTACTCCGACCGGCCAGAAAAATGGATAAGCATCGGGCTCCCCTGAAGGACGGACAGAACAAGAGGAGAGAAACACTCACCTTGCCAGGTTTCTGTCCGCCTGAGGTGTTCTTCCTCACAGCCTTGTTCTCGACAATCTCCTTCTCCTTAGCGGCGAGTTCAGCCTTCAAGTCGAGGAAAGAACTTGCTCCAATTCCCGCAGCCTTCGCCTTGTTGGTCGTGGATCTGGGTGCCATCCAAGCGCCATCTCGGAGAGGGTGTTACCCAATCAGGAAGTCCGGTCGGAGTGCCGGGGGACGGAAGCGAAACTCGTGATCGCCCTTTGACCCTCAGTCCATTTCTTTCAATGCCCGAGTGTTTCGTTCTCGCGGCGGGTCTTGGTTCCTGCGAGCGGGAGGACTAGAAACCACTCGAAGGTCTTCGGTCGTTCTCTACTCTTCATCTTGTTCTTTAAATCGCATGGTCCGAGGCCCGTGCTCACTCATGTCGAATCGGACTTTCGCGTCACGGCGTCTGGGTTTGCGCCATCCCGAGCTCCGAGCGGGTTCACGGGTTTCGCCATGGGCTAACAGATTCGTGGCGTTCTTTGTTTCCATAGGCATTGCCGTGCCTTTCCCCTCGGCATCTAAACGCCCGACTTATTCGGCAACTGCTCTCCTCTCAATTCGGCTTACTACCATCTCTATCATGTCGACCCGGTCCTTCACCAAGCTAGAAGGCCTCTTCGACGAGGCGATTCCGGTTTACAGCGTTGCCCTCGCTTCCGTCGAGAGGCCCCAGATCCCTCCCGTCCTGGAACCAAGGCACGCATACCACGCTTTCAACCCTTCCCCTCACACACCGGCATACTGATCTCACTTTTTTTTATCCAGGATGGGTCCTTCACGGGAGCACCGAGAAGAACCTTTTTATGGCCATATTCGAGCTCCCCGGACTAAGCGAAGACAAAGTCGACGTCGATGCACATGATGGGAACCTCACCATCTCAGGAGGTGCGCCCGAGTCTTCCGAGAGAGACGGAAGGTTCTATAGGATTCTCAAGTTGCCCGAAGGCACTGGTGTGAGTTTGTTTCATTCCAGTTTGATGACGGGTGGCTGATTGGTGATTTTTTAGCCCGAGGAAGTCAAGGCGTCGGGGACAGATGGTGTCTTGACCATTACCTTCCCTAAGTTTCCCCGGGCACGGAGTTTTACACATCATGATCCAGCGTTTCGGGCCTTGAGCTTGAGGCCTCGGGCTTGAAACTTTGAATCCTATGCCATGTCACCAGATCGCAATCGAACTTTTTTTTTGCAAAAATGTAATTACGCTTTTCCGTAGAATACGCTATCCTCCCCCACTCAGAACGGTAATCGAGCGAATCGCTGAGAACAGGACCGAGGATCAATCCCAGGGCCGACCGATCTGTTGTCGGTCTTGTAAACTCCGAACTTGTTTAGTCAATGGCTACCCCTCAGTTACGAATCGGGGAGCAGACCGGTTACAGTCGTATCGAAGAGGTACGCGGATGTGCGGGTACCCGTCAATGTAGAAACCCGAGTGACTCGGGCTTGCGACAAGAACCACAGCGCACCTAAGTATGGACGTCTAACCCAGTTAAATGAAACATTTGACTAGGAACTTTTATCAGGCCCATCGCCCGTCCTAGGACGTTTAGTCCCACCATGCCCGTCATCTTCCCGACGGGCGGCGTTGGCAGCCTCACCGAGGTCAAACCCAGTGACGACACCCTCGATGACGGTCCTACTGACCGCCGCTCTCAATTCCTCATCTGGATCCGTGCCCTCCCTCTCAGAGCGCTCCATAATCCCTCGTACGGTCGACACGAGCTCCGAAGTCAAAACCTCGGAGGCGGCATTCTGGGTGTGTTGTGAAGGTTGTTCGTGGACGTTCTGTTGATCGTTTCGGGGTGGACCTTGATCGGGATTGGAGATCGATCGTAAGTATGCAGCGACGATGGGAAAGTCTTCTTCCAAATGCTCGATTGGCTTTCGTTTTTCATTTTTGATCAGTGACCGCGGGACCGTCAAGAACGGGCTGTCCGGGGAAGGGACGCGGGCGGAAGACTCACCGATGCGCCTTCAGAGTTCCGCACGTCGACGGTGGCGCCGCGACTGACTAACCACTGGGCGGTTTCGACGTTTTCGACAGCATAGAGCGGCGTATCTCCGTCGTCGTCGGTTATATTGACGTTCCCTCCTGTGTTCGGTTCCACAGTGGTCAGAGACGAAGGTGTGGGAAACTAGACGACCGAGAGGTGAGGGATACCTTGAGACACCAGATACGCGAGAACTTCGATGTGACCATAGGATGCAGCGGCATGCCTGGTATTGAAACATCAGGAGGAATTGGAGATGCCACAACCAGTCAAGGCCCTCTCTCACATCGGTGTATACGTGTATAGATCAGGGACGTTTGGAGATAAGGCTAGACCATTAGATAAGGAATGTGAGAAACGAGCGCATGGGGGGCCGAGAGATTCTCGCGACCTTGCTGTTCAATCAGTTCCTTCAAAACAGTCCAGGGTTAGATTGATCACTCAATTGGAAGAGAAAAAATCGATGAGGGAAACCACGAGACCAACCATTACTCGGTCCAGATCGCCGTCTCCCGCAGCGACCCAGATGTTTTTCTGTTGACGGGCCATTTTGGATGAGAGGTGGAGTCGATTGGGGGATGATGGGGGATGCGATCGAGAGGGAAGACGTGGGCTCGGTACACACGTGGGCAGAGATTTGGAGGGAAACCAAGAGATCAGATTTATGGAAGGCAGCGAGGGGGGGGATGGGACGGGAGGCGATGTTCTGTTCTCCGTTCGTCGCCCTTCCGAGGCTTGAATTTCAGTACCTCGGCGCGCACGGACCGCATGGGTTGCGCATTCTCACCCCTGGGGCTTTTGTTTCGGGGCAGACGCAATCCGATTCCCGACCCCCGACCCGCGTTCCCCTTCCCCCCGTGTATTCAGGACCTTCAGTAGGGCGGACCGTGCAGGTTTCAGTCGATTGTTTTCTTTTTCCTAGCTACGTCCCCTCATAGAGAAAAAAAAAAGAAAATTGTTTGTGCGTGGTCGAGTGTTCCGGGCAATCGATTGATGGGGCACAGATCGGCAGATGCCATATTAGGGACAGTGTGTGACACAGTCTCTGTCGTCCGTTCGCCTTGACCACTGTACGCCCCTCCCCCCTTCTCCCCCTTCCTCCGTCCTCGACCCGTCTCACTGGTCGTTCCGACAGCGGACACGTCTCTTTGTCGACTACCACGGTTTTACCACCCGTCACCACCACACACCGACCCTCCCCGTCCACCACCCGGTGATCGCCCAACTTGTCGAATTCAAAACACCAACCCTCTTCTCTTTCTCCTTCCCCACGCTCTCCCAAACGCACTCCTCTCGATCCTGCAGCTTTGGCTAGCCACCGTCCTCGCGACTTGGACCGCAGCTCTCATACCCTTTTTGTAACCAGTCCTTTTTTGGCCATCCCAAACTTGGCCTCGCTCATCCACCATCCCTCTCTTCCCACAGTCGTGAGCGAGTCTCTCCCTCCCAACACCCTCAACAACATGCCCCGAAACTCCGAATCCACACGCCCCGTCTCTCCAGCGCCTCCAAACACTCGCGTTGCGTCAAACTCGACGCCCCCCTTCGACCCGAATCTTACTAATACCGCTGCCACAAACGTGTCCCAGCCTGTCGATCGTCCGACCAATACGTTGCCGAAAGTTGGCGAGACTCGGTGCTGTAAGTAGCTTCCTCTGTTTCCGTACGATCGTTCAATCGATTCAATCGATCGTTCGTTTGATCAACGTCGCCTATTCTCCGTCCTTGACTTCTTTCCCTCTATAGACTGGGCACTCTTGTCCGCAGACCTCAACTTTTTGTATCTCGACCCTGTGTTGCAAAGTCACCTCGCTGAGCAGGCCGACCTCCTCATCGGCAAGACCCTCATAAATTTCGTCCACCCTGATGAGCAGAAGTCCGCCAAACAGGATCTAGGAAGCGTACTGGAAAGTAGAACTCTCCACGGAAGTGTAACACGGTGAATATTCACTCTTCCGAGACCTCCCCTATTTCCGTCCTCGGCGCTACGTAATCGGCCACTGACGCCACTTTTCTTCTCAGGGTGCGGTTTTCACGCCTATCCCGCGTCCGTCGGGAACTGGGTTTCCGCGGCGCTCCCGTAACGTTTCCGGATGTGGAAAAGGTTGCCTTGGACCAAAATTACATGGCCGTGGACATCGTCATCAACTGGGCCGCCGAAGGGCTCGTCCTTTGTTTTATCCATGCCGTCGTCGATATCAACCCCGCCGACGACAACAACGAACAACACAAGTCCGGGTGGACAAATTGGTGTGGAACCCCAGTAATGGACTCGAACCAAGCCCAGTTGTTGTACCAACGGTTAGGTGAACATGTTCCGAACCCCGGCAACATGCGGCGCGTGTTTCAGATCCTCTTGAATCGCCCCGAACGCCAGCTATGGATGAGTTGGCCACCGGACGGTTCAACCGACGGACCCACCTCTCGTGATTTTGCCAAGTTGGCGGAGGAAGTTCAGATCGATAATACTACACATGGAAGCGATGCCAAGACCAGCTGTACCAGGCGTTACAAGGCCCTACAGCCTATCTATATGGGCCCCGAAGGACACAAACAAGTCGAGAGTATTTTTATTCCTTACGGTTCGTCTTGATCTCTCCGCGTTTCTTTGGCATATACTCATTTACTATCAAGGCGCAATCATCTTTGCCTGCCACAAGGTCGATTCGTACCCTCGTGACCCGCAGGCCAATGGCCACCCCGTCGGCTACGCTCCTCACTACCCGCCCCACTCACAACCGATCTATGACCCAGGTAACCATTACGACTTGCCTCCGATGTCTGGCGGCCCACCGTACAATTACGTCCAGATGGGTTCTGGTCCCCATCCCGCCGGCGCTTTCCACCCCAACCAGCAATGGCCAGAAGGCGCGAATGGACAGTATGGACATGAATGGCCCTCTTCCTCCGTCGCTACTTCGACAAGCAATGTTCGCTCAGGGATGTATCCCTCCGACCACCCAAACCAACACACGTGGTCCTCTCAGCCGCCATCTTATAACCTAGACCCTTCTCACCCAGGTAATCCACGATCAATTACGCCATATAACAACTACTCGCAAGCAGGTGGGGAAGGGCACGGAAGTGATGGTGGTTCGGCAAGTGATGTTCCACCTCCAAGGTCTGGCCAGCGACGAGGCTCGGCTCGGGACCAGTACGGAACCGGTGGACGGAGTACCGGAAAGCCACCGGTCGGCATTCAGAAGTGCTCCAGTTGTAAGGTGACCCAAAGCCCTGAGTGGAGGAAGGGACCAAGTGGAAAAAAGGATCTGTGTAACGCGTAAGCTTGCACATGTCATAACTACCGGTGTCTTTCTCATCTTTTCCTTCTAGGTGTGGATTGCGATATGCTCGTTCCCGGGCAAAAAAAGAGGGCGGTTCCGGGACCAAGAGACGGAAAGATAAGGCCTTTCCTGCGGGGATGAAACAGGAGGGTAGCACGCCTCCACCACCCTCCGGTCGTGGAATGCATCCGTCTTCTCACGTCCCTTCTCTGCGGCGTGCCACATTCAATGAACCATTCATTGGTACCCCACCAGAGGCCGGAAGCAGCTACGAACATCCCCCACACACCGGTCCGTCACCATCACCGTCCCCTCCGTCGCGTGGCCCAGGGGGGTTTGGACACTACACGTCCCGTCAGAACGGCTCTCCGGCTGAGATCCGGGCTAACCAATTCAGCTACCCTATACCCCCTCCCACAAACCATCCAGGACAACTCTCACCTCGTTCGAGTGGACCCTCCTTGCCTCGTCTCGCTTCTTCCACGAACTATCCCGGTCAGAATGGCAACGGTGGAAACAGGGTGGCTAGCACCTCGTCTAACTCCTCGAGCGTGAGTGCGACTCATGCGTCTTCGTTCGAGAGGGACTCGGCCGGAGGTAGAGCGAGGGATCGGGTGAAGAGAGATGCTGAAGCTGGATCACCACCTCACATGCCCCCTGCATCAATGCCATCGCCAGGCGATTGGTCAAAGCGATCTTCCTCCTACTTGAACTAAGCGATCACGCGCAGGTTCTTCGGCGTCGCTCGAGGGGCCGTGGTGTTGAGAGTAAGCCGAAAGGAGAGGACACGTTTCCGCCCGCGTGTGACGGTCACAAGAAGCCATGTCCAACTGTTTTTCTTTTTCTGTGGTTCGTTCTTGTTTGCTGAACTGGACGCTGTCTTCGCCCATTTCCAACGTTGTTGTTCCCTTTTTCTCTCCTGTTTCGTGCCCTTTCTTTCGAATTGACGTGTTTCTTATTACGTTTGACTGGGTCGCGACTGATCTGTCTCTCGTCGCCATGCACCTCCTCAAATGCGTTATGATCTCCCCCCACCTCTCTATCTCGTCTCCTCCCCGCCTCACACCGCTGGACCCCCCGTACATTCTCGGCGCGTTCCTCATGTTCTCTCCTAGTTTTCACCGTTGTCCCGCTCCGTTACTCATTTTTTCGCTTCTCTTTTCCGTTTGCGTACCTTACGGTCCTCGTCCCCTTTTTTCTGTATTCCTCTCTCTCTCTCTCTCTCCACCTCACGTCCTTCCCTGTGTTCCTGTTTCTTACATGGATCTCCCAAACTCCCCAAATTGTCTGATCGACACCATTTACGGGTCATGTGCATGTATAGTAAAAGCGATACAGTGATACTCGTGTTTTATGTTCTCTTCTCTACACCTTTCGGGATCATCTGCCCTCGAAGCAAACACGATCGAGCCTTAATCCCGTTTCTGAACTGGGTGATTTACCTCGAGGGATCGATCGAAAAGGGACAGAATCAAGAGGGGAAGCCAATGATGCATGAGGTTCGGTGAGGTCACCGTGCAAGATTAAGGTGAAATCTGACTGTTATGGTCGCCCGGCGTCAAACTTGATCATCCGAACCGCGAAAAAAACTAGTCTCCTCAGGCTGACCACGTAATGCCACTGACAATCATCGATGAGGGATGTAGTGACGTGGTCGAGAGAACAGTCCCATCGTCTGCAACCTCAGTGTCCCCTGCGGTCCGACCTTTGATCAGGACAGGGACTTCGAGTCTCCCCGCGCCGTACTTCCCATTTTCCCTTGATGACGCATGGAACGCGGGAGGGTCCAGGGAGGGGATAATGACGGAGTGTCCACCGCCTTTGGTGCAGTGTTGGATAGGTAGGTTTGACCGAGAGTTGTCGCGTTAATAAAGTACACAAGGGCCTCTTCGCGTGCCGGGGAGAGCAATCGATATCGCGACGTAAGACGAGTGAATTGAGAGGATAGGGCATGCAACCAGTGAATGTTCCTCTCTTTGAATCGATCATGATCAGTCCGACTGAAGGTAGCAACTCGCATCAGTTGGAAGAGTTGAAAGGGTGAGCTGTGCGGGTGTTGTTGGGTTTCATACGGATAGATGCTTTAACCGTGATGCTGATGATGGAATATCGAATGCTGATCCTTCAAGTGAATGGACGATCAGGGTGAGAAGCTGGGAGATAAGATAAGAATAGAGACCTTTGGGCAAAGGTCCTCATCAGGTGTTCATCGCTGCAGGTATGGGGGTCCTTTGTGTCACCGTTTATAACAGAAACGGCGGTGGTGCAACTCCAACGGGCTGCTCCATGCTGCAAGATCGTGCACCGAGGAGACACAGGACAGAGAGGGGCACCACAGATGGTTACGGCCTCCAAGCAAGATGGATGTCCGTGTCAGAAAACCTTTCACCGGCCTTGCGAGAGAGCCAGCAACTCGGTCCGTGAGAGTTCGAAACTTCTAGAGAAGATCTAAATAGAACTTCGAAAGACGATCTGCCTTGGTTTTACGTCCTGAGCTTGAGTGGCCGGACGATTTGAGTGACCGTCATTGGTCAAGTGTAGGGATCTGTGGGACGATCGGCTCCATCGGGGTGATCCAACAGCCACCAGGAAGAGTTGCCGAAGCCCGACCAACAACGATGTCAGACACTGAAGATAACTCTCCCCCTCCCTCTCTCATGCAATCAGATACATCTCCCATAATCCAGAAAAAGTGAGAAAAACCCAGAGTCCCATCCCCTTCCCTTCGTTCTAGTGATAAAAAAACGCTGAGATTATGTGTCTGATTAGAGCTGCGAGGGTGTCGATGCCTCCCCCTTCAAATCCTGTTTCTGACCACGAGGAAGATCCTGATGGCGACCAAGATGGTCCTGAAGTCGATGACTCAGAGATCCTAGCAGACCTACCTGACGATACCGATGTAACGTCGCTCTCCCATCCATCTTTACGAAAAACGCGTAATCGCTGATCCCATCCCATTTGCGTGGTTTGTTCGTGTGATTTAGGAAATCGACCTCATACATTCGCGACTGAAATCCATATCCTCCTTGGGTTTACAGCGATTTGGACCTACTTTGAACCGATTATGTTTACGCCAAAACCATATCAAGACCCTAGATCCCGAAGTCATGAAGGCGCTCGTGAATCTGTCCGAGTTGGACATGTACGACAACAAGATCAAGGATGTCGGGGAGGCTCTGGACTCGCTGGTTAACGTCACGTACGTGATCCATCTTTACGTGTGGAGTAACAGTTGGATGGTGCCTGACCTTCTCCTCCCCCTTTTCCGCCTTCAGGACACTTGATCTATCATTCAACTTGCTGCGAGCGATCCCAGTGGGACTCCGACACCTTCAAAAGTTGAAGACGGTTTACTTCGTTCAGGATCGGATATCCACTATTTCGGGACTTGATAGTTTGGGAGCTACTCTGACGAGCCTCGAGCTTGGAGGAAACAAGATTCGCGTACGTCGAGGCTGACCTTGCCATACGAATTTGTCCGTCTCACAGCCGTTTTGGAAGACAATTGAAGGTCTGGATGCGCTCGTAAACTTAGAGGAGCTATGGCTCGGAAAGAACAAGATCACAAGACTTGAGGTGCGATGTTCCCCTCCCCCTAGCATCGCAGTTTTTGAGCTCGGTTGTGTTAGAATCTCGGAAGCTTGAAACGCCTACGACTACTATCGATGCAATCGAATCGGGTGACGAAGCTCGAGAACCTAGAGGACTTAGAGAACCTCGAAGAGATTTACCTCAGCCATAATGGCATTCCTAAGATAGAAGGCTTTGAGAAGAACGTCAGTTTCTCTGCCTACTTCATCCCCAAACCCTTTGGTGCTCACTTTTCCCTCACCATCCAGACTAAACTTCGGGTCGTCGATGTTGGAAACAACCAAATACCTCGCATAGAGAACATTTCACACCTTCATAACCTCGAGGAGTTCTGGGTAAGTTCACCCTACGGCGTATTTTTCTCCGGGGGAGGCGAGCACCCTCATCCCATTTTCATTCTCGAACCAGGCGAATGATAACAAGGTCCCCGATCTCAAAGATCTAGAATCTCAACTCTCCAAACACGAGAACCTCGAGACGATCTATATGGAAGGTAACCCGTGCCAGAAAGCGGAGGGTGTCAGCTACCGACGGAAAGTCATGCTCGCTTTACCCCAAGTCAACCAGATTGACGCCACGTACGACCTTTCCTCGTCTCTCCTCCCATTTGCTGCTCATGCTGATGGAACACCTCCAGACTCACGAATAGGGCAGAGGTGGCGTAGCCATCCACGGGACGGCCATCTCGGTTATCGCACGGTACACATGTAGTGCCTTGGAGATTTATGTATATATGCGGGCACAATGCGACATTCCTCATTGCCATCTAACCCCAACGAGATTCGGACGAATGAGCAGCGGCTGGGACACCGTTTGCACATCCGAAAACCAAGCGATTTCCGGTAAATGGTCGCACATTAGAACCCTTCGGCTTTCTCCCATATTCAAGTCCGTGAAAAAGTCCATTCAAGCTCCAACGTACCACAACTCCCACGTCCAGTGAGAGGACTGGCAATGGGTGAACCCAAGTTGATACATTACGAAAGAAGGACCCAGTAAATAAGGCAAACGAAGAAACAGCAAAATACCCCTATCCTGCCAAAAGCCCAGACATTGCCAACGAAAGACCGGTTTGAATTCCCCAGTTGGAATATTTAACATTGAGCACTGCCGCAAAATCCGGGTCCTCGGGAGGGGCGGCGAACCTGATCAGACCCCTCTCCCTAAACCTTGGAAGTATTGTGCCAGGGTTTAGCGGACCACAAGCATTTAATTGGGGATTCCTCCAAATTCCAAGCTCCAACACCAACGGACCGCCGTTTTTGACCCGTTCCTCGGTAAGCTGGCAGAGGAAATCCTCAAGCCGTTGCCATCCTTCGTCGTTCCAAACGAGATCGACTTGGAGGGTGCGTAAGGTCTCGACTATCTCCAAGTATATCACGGAGATGTGTCGAGACCTCAATGAAAGTAACACGGTCTCCGCGACCGGGCATATCCGGTCAAACTGACCGCCATAAATGCCAACCCTACGGAGATTTGTGCAAGGGCTCAAAATGTCCTTGACGTGCTCCGGACGAACGTCTTTAATAATTTCTTCGTCAGCGATTTATCCACCATTGAACAGGAACGGCACACCACGCACCAGCTTCGAACATAACGTGAGGTATTTCCCGCAAAGTGGGAGCGCACATCGTCACTAGCTCCGCGAAGACCGGTACGTCGTCTCTCGTGAGCATGCCCGGGGAAATCGTATGGAACCAAAGCGGGTAACCCATGATCCATGACAGAAACGCTGGCCGGGTACCGTCGTAGAGGTCGAGGTACTCGAAAGTCCCGGCAAAGGTCGGGATATACTTGGAATCGTCCTCCTCATGCACCCAAAACATGGGTGTGGTATTGACGCGTTCGAGGAAGATGTCGTCGAGGTTGGGGAACATAGAGATGAGGCACGTCAAGGCCGGGGTGTGAGTCTTGAGGAACCTCAGCTCCAGGGAGCAGAGGGTGTTAGTGATGGATTTGAAGCACTGGGTAAGGGTGTCCTTTCGGAATCGACCCATGTGGAAGGGTGTTATCGTTAGGTGTTGGATTGGAGACAAGGCGAGTGACCCAATCAGGCGCTTTAGGACCAACGGGTCATCCCAAGACATGCCCGACCTGCGATTTACGTCCCCCCGCAACTCGAATTTAATAATCCACGGAGCCATTGCCTCAGCGGTTTCCTCGGTCCTCCTGAGCCACGGCTTGACATCACCAGGCGTGAGCGTGATGTGCCGGAAGAGTTTTTTCTGAGAACGACGAGTCCAAGCCCCGCTTACCAACGAGGAGGATTTCAGATCGACATTGGATGAGATTTCGTCGATGATTTGGTCAATAAGTTCTTGAGACAATCTTATCGGAGCAGGATCTACGATGGTCATGGAAATTAGCTCGAGCGACGAACAAACCCTGACCAAGTCACGCACCCTTGGGTGGCTCAGCTGGAGGAGTTTTGCTCTTTCTTGAGTCTTTTTCCGTACTCTCTTTCTGTTCTGGCGGCATTGAGGTGCAGGTTGGAGTGAGGGGAATTGACCCCCGGATTCCACCTGACAGGGGCCAACTTCAAATCAACGTCACCTCACCGTGGATGTGATCGAAATAACCACCTCCCGCCAATTCAGTCAGTCAGGCACATGAGGATCGCTTCAATTGTAGCGACCGCCCACGGCAGGAATCAAGCGCCTGCCTTCCGTTAGCATTTACCCTCTCCAAGGATCTGCTCCCTTGGAACTGGAACCTTTGGATGTATTCCTGTTCAATTGGAGTCTATCACTTAAACTGTGGCTGGGACCAGGATTCCTCCTCCACACCGCGTGGTGTGGACCTTTGGTAACAATGCGCAAAGTACCTGCTGTACGCAGAAAGTGTGGCCAGCATCGTGGGTTGTTGTCCATGCTGCCGTGGCGCCGGTAACGATCAACATAAGGCAGGGGATAAAAGAGACCCTGGTCTGACTTGCCTCGTCTCCCTCCAACACCACCCCTTTCAACTAGTATGCCACCCTCGTCGTATTGACCATGCGATATCGTCCATGCCCTCGTCTCGGTGGGCCGAACGCTACACACGTTTTTCCACGACAACCCCAATCTTTCCACCGGGATATCCAAGGCGAACGGGTTGAGGCTCGCGAGAGATTCTCCCCTCCCGGTCCTAATCGACCTAAGACTCGTGGCCCCGTACGACCGGGGGTCGTCCTCAAAGTATCCCCTGACTACGCCATCGTCGCGATGTTCACCACCCTTGGGGGGAAGACACTTTCCGAAATCAAGGACTTGCTTCGTCCCATCGTTGCTGCGATCCTCCCGTCAACCACAATCGCGGCCCCGCAGCCCTCGGCGGGTTTCACGCGTCCGCAGTTCACCCAACATGGCGCATCCCAGGGGCCGCGAAACACTCCCTCTGCCTCTGCCTGAAACACCGAGTCCCGATCAACGAGGTGAAGTCGTGGAGTCGGAAAGGCAAACCCCTGATGGTAGGGGAGAAGTTCAGGATTTGCAAGGCCAACTTCAGGTTATTACAACAGCTCTGCGAGCGGAACGAACGCTTAGGCAGGTTGTTCGGGGAGCTCGGGTTGGGCGGTTTGGCGAAGCGATGTGATTGAATGCGCGGGGGTATAGAATCAATCGATGTCTGAGATCTGAGGTCCGGCATCCCCGATTTATGATATACTTTCTGTATCCCTATCGCGTTGTACAACTCAAGGACCTTGTTTCACACCTACGGGTTTCCGGGTGTCGGAGGTATAGGCGAAGGAATTTGTGCCGTGGGTTCAATCATCCAAGCCCTCAAGAAATCTCTCCAAGGCTTTTGAGTCGGAACGAAGTGACCTTTACGCGCACAACCTCAAGTCAATCCCCAAGTCAGCACAAGCGGAAACAGACGTACCACCAGGATGACGTTCAACCCGCTGATTCATCGAAACCTCTATTAGCTGGTTCGACCTCTCCTCCACGACAACCACATCCGTCCTGCCGAGGATATGCAATGTCGGTGTAGAGTAAGAGGGAGTGAATAGCGCTGTCCGGATGGGACCGGACGGGCGATACCCTGCAACCGAAACACAGAATTCGCTGAAGAACGTCCCCTCAGTTCCGAAAGGCTGATCGGGAGTGTCCTTACAGCGGTGGGTGAATGGGTTCTCCATCTACGATAAATTGTGGGTACAAGTGCGGTTTCTCCAGCTGGGATCATTGAAACGTGAGAGAATGGATGGGCAGCGATATGATCTGATGTACTCACCAGCGCGGCGACAGTCGCGGCCATCCCCGCTCCTTGGCTGAAACCGAAGACGCCCTATCCGTTTCAAACAGTTATTCAATAGACGCACACGGCGGGCCGGGTGCGAAGCCCGTACCACGTAAGTGTCTTTGGATAAGGCGTCCTTGATTACCTCCAAAGCTTCCACGAGCCCAGGTTCAGGGTCCTCAGGGGTAGCTTTAAACCCCCACCCACGGGGGGCCGTCTCGGGATCGGTCGCAGCCTCTCCGGTCTCTTCCAACGACTCCAGCGAATTTCCGAACGCCAGATCTGCCGGTTTCAAGATATGCGGACCGTCCAGGAACACTGCGCACCAAACAACGCCAAAACGCCTAAAACGTCAGATCAACGATTTCGCAGATCTGAAACCGAAGTCCACAAGCGCAGGCGGAAATCGTTTGTTTACTTACCCATCTCGATCTCGGGTGCGCAGGTCTTTCTGAGCGCAGCCGTCTTAATGAAAAGTGGATTTGATGAACGTGATGGTGAGTAAATCGTAGGCTGCGGCGTATGATGGGACCTTACTCGTTTGCTGAATATCTTCGCATTCTGGGCGTAGCTGAACCCCGGGGAGTAAAAAGTGAGACTGAGTTACGATACTGTGCAAAACAATGGGGGACTCTAATTACCCATGAAGCATCAGGACCTTTCTGGAATTCGCAGCAGTGGAAGGGATCCCATTGAACTTTGTCATTCTGGGGACGCTTGGAGGACGGAGGCGGAAAGGATCGATCACGGTTTCAAATAAGTGTTTTATATACTGGAATCTCGATTACGAATGACCACGGCTGAGGCTGATAAATGCGGCGAGAAACAGATCATTTGGCATTATCGCAAGATAAGTCACTACTACGGTAAACCCAAGCGAGAGAGAGAGATATAAGACTACCTATACACATTTTCGTCACGAAATGAATAATACAGCAGCTGGTAAATAGAATCGTCCAATGCATACAAAGTTTGTGTGTACGATGGGGGAATTAAAGGGACTAATGATGTGAGGCCGGCTCAGATTCTGTGGTGCGTGGTGCAACATTGATGATACGCGGTTTCTCATCGGGTGGAATGCGAGGGAAGGACACAGTCAACACTCCGTCTTCCATCGTGGCTTCGATGGATTCCACCTGTGATCAAAAGCCCGCCGTGGTCAGCGATTACATGATCCGCATATATGACGCAAACAAGCGCTTCCGTGACTCACCGGGATGTTGGCTGGAAGTGCAAGAGTCCTGACGAAAGGACCAGTCCTTCGTTCCCGCAGGATGTAACCATAGTTCTCGCCAAAGAACGAGGCTACCTCCCCAGAGATCGTCAATCGATTGTCAAACACGCCAATAGCGATCTTGTCTCGCGAGACGCCAGGAAGTTCGAAGGTCGCCGTTACCGTGTTCGTCACCGGATCCTCGAATACATCCATTCTAGAATTTGCAACCGAGTCAGGAATGGCCACCGTTTGGATGGGGACGGTGGGGGTTGGGAGGGCGCGGATCGTGACTCACCTTGGCCTAAGGACGCGACCTTGCCTAGAAGCCTCAACGATGTGATGGTGCGAACTGGCGTCGCGATGGACCGTATAGTCGTAGTCGTACGAGGGATACATGTCGTCGTGGTATCGTGGAAAGGTCATGGTGGCGAATAAGACCAGGTGCCAGAGTCTCAGAAACGACAAAACAGGGTGAGGAGAGGAGACGAGCAGGTCGTCGTGAGTCGGTGATAAGGAGGACTAGGGGTAGCACAAGGGGCAAACTGGGCAAGGGACGCGCTCATCACCACTTGCGTATTTATGGCCTAACAGGGTCGAGTCGCCGGCACCGGCACAGATGGCGGAAAGTTGACTCGACTAGGCGAAGGAAAACTCGAGATCAACGCGAGATAAACTGAGGGGTTTCTCCCACCTGTGCCGTTTTTGGAAAAACCAGTCATCTTGCCTCCCCC
>Ga0307517_10006210_pt1 | contig 17783 bp, 13 predicted proteins | sample 23_EM_MG_FD_194515 | JGI IMG/M metagenome (GOLD analysis project Ga0307517, IMG submission 194515) | Populus trichocarpa ectomycorrhiza microbial communities from riparian zone in the Pacific Northwest, United States - 23_EM | ecosystem: Host-associated > Plants > Roots > Unclassified | place...
CTCTAGGAATCCGATTCGATTTTGGGGCACAAATTAATCAATGATTTTAATAATCGTAATCTCTTCTTGGCATTAATTATTAGTGAAATTTGCTAATAGATCCCAGGAAATGTGGAGGTGTGGTGTTCCTAAACTGGCGTGATTTTATTTATTTTTTTGGCTTATTGAGATTAAATCCATTTTTTTATTAGGTCTAGTTAAGTCATAATTACGTATTTAAAAATAAAAAATAAAAAATCCCTGCAGCCCCATGCAAAAGGATGGAAATGGAATGAAAGTTAGGGTCAAGGATGAAAGGTGGGAATTTAGATGAAAAATTGATGTGATTTCATTCTTACGGTATTAGAGAGAAGTGGGAATGAATTTAATTTCAAAATATCATATATTCTACGATTATACTATACGCGGCAACCACTACCACAACCACCATGTCCGCTCCCGCCAGCAGTGATGATGGCTGTGATATTAATTTGCCATTGAAAGAAATGTACACCCATGTTTTTTAATATAATTTTTACCTAACACCTTAAGTTCATGCAAGCCTTGTCTTCTTAGTTTGCAATTTAATATAAAAAAACCTTTTTTTACTTGAAAATACATTGAAATATATATATAACCAATATATCAAAACAATATAAAAACATAAAAAAAAATTAAAATTTTTGCAAAACACTTGTGGAAATACAAAAAACATATTCCCTGCATCTCTCTTCACTATCTCTATGATAAATCATTTCCTGATTGATCTGAATAGATGGATGGCATAGAAGCAGCCATTTTGAAGCCCGGGGGAATCCATTAATTGCATAGCTGACTTTTTGCTGCTGAATGTAAGACAATGGAGATTCTCTTTTGATCATCAGAAAGTCTTCGCTATCCTCCCCTCAGGAAAAGAAGACCAGTTCTTTGCATCTATCCTTTCAAACAAAAATGTTTTTCATACAAAGGAAACTTTCCCGTGTAGTTAAATATAAGAAATACAACTAAACACCTGTTTTCATATTTTGAGTTGGGTCGAAAAAATGAAATTGTCTAACAAAGGCAACCGATGTTTGCACATCGTCTAGTATATTCAGGAGGCTATTTTTGTCGTGACCACTCTGCAGCCTTGCCTGAAAAATAAAAGCAACGGTGGATTCTTCGACTGAAGCTTGATGAAAGCCAGCATTGTTTCGCATTCAGTCAAACATATTGGGAAGGGGCCGTGCAGCCATAAAAGCATCCACAACCTGAAATAAGGAAACAACCAGAAAGACGGATATAAGGACCTCTTTTACTCCAATTTCTTGAGATTTTCCACAACTATTACGATCATAGATCCACCACATCCAAGTACAATTAAGATGGAATACAGTAACCGTAGTAATCTGCATTGCATAAATTTATAGAGGGATGCCAAAGGCTTACTTCGTCAGTCACACTCGCTCGAGCTGCACGATGTCTTTCTACTATCTCAGACAAAACCGAGCCAAGGCGGCCCTTCACTTCTCCTGTTAGCATACGTCCTGCAGCATACTCCTAAACAAGGATACTTGTGCATTAGAAAAAAGAAGCTGATCAAGTATTATTTTTTGTTTGCTTACTAACATTGGGGAATGTGCCAGATTTTGAATAAATACCAAATATCTTAACAGAGGATCAGTCAAATCAACCAAAAAGAAGAAATCTCACCTTCTTAATGTGTTCAAGCTCAGCATCATCCTCAAGGAAAAAGTTCAGGTATTTGACTGAAATATCTACCTGAATAATTTCAAAACGGAAAATGTGTTTGTCATCACTTTCCATGCCATGAGAAATCAAGCATTCAAAAATAAACCAGAATAACAATATGAAATTCTATCATTGGCAAAGCAAGCATGAATTCTATATTTATGAAAATTATCTAAGAACAGTTCTTCCAAGTTTTGGCACAAATAAATTGTCTCTGAAAGTGTTCGCTACCTCAAGATTTGCTCCAAGTTGTCTGTGTTTCTCTACAGAATCTTGCCCACCAGAGAACGCATACTTGTTGATCTGTTTCCATTAAGCAAACTTAACATTAGTAAAAAGATTATGTTCGAGCACAGCACTAAATACACCATGCTATTCATCACATTGACCTAATCTTCATATTTCTAAATTCTAAGTAATGCAGACCTCTAAGGTCCAAGTTCAGTCTTAATTTTAAAATTAAGTACCTTTCAATGGTGATTAGCTACAAGAGTCTTGGCACTGGTTCAGATTTCAAATGTCAAAATGAGGAGGAGGATGTGCATGACTACATAATTAAATACCTTCAAATCATACAGCAAATCAAGTGGGTTTTTTTGTGCACTAGAAAAGTTGGCAGATCAACAGTCTAATCCACATGGTATGTTAACAGGACACCATGTGCACACACAAGCATGCAAGGAGCAATATGTCCTTTCCAAGGCCATACCTTACTCTTAATGACTTTAGCTGAATCAGTCACATAGATGGCAGAATTTGGATCACTAGCAGACATTTTTCCTGTCTCCCCCTGCATGACATTCAGGAAAAGATGATCAGTCATGATATTGCCAGCAGCAAATCATAAGCTACGTGCCTATGTAATTCTCAGAAAATACAAAGGCAGATAACTTCACAAGTGTACTATCAATGCCAGGATCGGAACATAGAGTTTCAGTAATCATTCCACTACTAAAGCTTATTTCTTCTAATCTTTCAAGAAAAGCACATTAATATCCTAAAATACGCTAAAGCACAAAGCACTTGAGAAAATCTTTTTTTTTTCCATTATAAAAGCCTTCTAGACAAAACCTTGGAAAAAATATAGCATGAAAATCCCTCACTGCAAATCATAACCATCACGTTACTATACCGGAAAATATTAATACTATTCTGTACATAGTTATTCAAAACAAACAGCCCATGTTATTCAGGCTCCCAGAGGATTGAAAAAAGAATTTTATCGATAGGTATAGGCATCTATATTTTGTGCATTTCCTGCATATTCTCGTTTAGTTTCTTGATTTGCATCAAGGCATGTGCTAAATATTCCTCTCAAGCATCAGAAATACTAAATCCTTCCTGAAACAGTATTTGAGAAGAGCAAGATCCAAGTATGAAAACAAAGTTTCCTTTCATCTAATGGGATGACGCGCCCTTCAATGTGCTATGCATCATTTTCTTGGTTTTTTTATATTTGACATTTCTAATGAGCCATTTAATTAAATCCAATACACATTTTCATAGGTAATTCCTCTATACACGTCAGCAAAGCATGTCCTTGCAAGGCTATTAACCTACTTCCCGTTCATTTTTCAGTTGTCATATCTTAAGTTAAACTTAGAGAAAGTGCTAGTAGTAGTAGTAGTAATAGTAGAGACAACAAAAATAGCAGCAGCACAACAAATAAGAACTTCATAAATGCATTTTACAATCGCATGTTAGTTTTTATTAGAACACAAGTAATGTCATTTTCAAAGATAAAAATACCTGCAGCGCAGGGAAGAATGTTGACTCAATCAATGAAGGTTTGTGATATCCTATCCGAGGAGCAGCATCCCGTGTCATTCTGAAATATGGATCCTGAACAAATACAATGGTGAGAACAGAAGCAAGTGCATAATGCACACTTGCAGATATTCTCACAACAGGCACAATAATCATCCAAATGGTCTGATTATCAAACTAAGATTCAAAAAACTTCCTGAAGAATGAAAAATAGCACCAGATTATGAGAATATCAACACTTCTACATGGCAGCTTTCTACCAATGCCAATATACCATCTATATGGAACAACCCAAAAACAGCAAGCAGCATGTAATTTCACATTCAAAGAGTTACAAGTACAAGATCTACGAAGCAGTCCATACGCATTGATTAGATTGAAAAGTATATTCAAATTGAACAGAAACCTTCAACATTGAGAGAGTTTGACCTGATCAATTGCACAAGGTATTAGGCAACGGAGGTCGTCTTTTCCCGAGAAAAGGTGTGGGAATGAACTGGGAAATGATGGAACTGCCTACACCAACACAAAATGAAATTTATTGGATCACTTCCTTGGATACCCCATTCATTTCAGAAAACTGATAAAAAGCAATTATCAAAATATGGAGTTTTGTGGAGGTCCAGCAACATAAATTCCCATCACCACAGACATGTGCATACTTGTCATATAACATCAGTGGAAAGCAGCCCAAAACTAACCTGCACGGGCGGAAAACTGATTTTCCCAATATGATCTTCACCCGAGAAACCAAAAATACCCTGGACCTGCACAGCAACAGAAAAATTTAAAACTAGGGCAATCGTCCGAAAACAGAGGAATTCAAAAACAACACAAGTACCTCAATAAGGACACATTACACATGGATAAATAAAATATATACAAAAAAAAAGGGGGAGAGAGAGAGATAGAGAGAGAGGAAAATATCCACCTTATTCAATGTGACACACTTTGCAACCTTCACCATGTTCTTGTAGAATGCACTTCAAGTAAAAACAGACAGTCAGCACAACAAAAATTAACAAAGGACATGCTTCAATGATATCAATGACAAACCAAATACTGCACAGTACATCAAAAAACCATCCAACGAGCAGAAAATATTATATCAGCATTGCCACTTTCAATCACAAATGCTAACCATACTATAACAGACCACTCATGTACATATCTCCATGACGGAGCATTCGCATTGTCGCCTAAGCACTTCCTTACATCAATTTTTCAAATTTATTCTTCAAATTGAAGTTAACAAGCTTGTGACTTACCCACCAACATAATCGAAATCCGAGAAAATAAAAGTCCGCGTGATATCAAACCCACAAGCAATAATATCCTTAGCATTCTCACGTGCAAGCCTCTGACTTTCCTCCACGGTTAAATTTTTCCACATACATTTCTCATCATCAGTCAACTGTATCACAAGCGGAACCCTAAACACATCTTGCAAATACCTAAAACCAACAAAGACACAAACACTATCAAGTTTAAAGCAAACCAAAGAACAACTAACTAATTAATCAACTAATTCATCACTTACTTAGTGAACATAAACGGAACGAGATGCCCTAGATGCAATGCTTCAGAGGAAGGACCACGGCCGGTGTAAAGGTAGAATTTTTTACCCTTTTCATAGGCGTCGAGGATTTCGTTGAAGTCACGGTGGGCGAAGAAGACGCCACGGCGGAGGAAGACGTGGGGAGGGCGACCGGTGAGGCGGTGGACACGGTCAATTAGTGTTTGGTCGAGTCTTTGACAGCCGAATTTGTCGATAAGTTTGTCATAATCAATCTTGCCGCCGTCTTTGGCGGCGACTTCCCATGGGTTGACTATTTGGTCCTCTTCTTCTGCTAGTTGGTTTTGAGTCTCTCTCTTCTCCTCCTCCATTGTAGCGTGCTGAGAGACAGAGAAAAGGGGCCGACGGGATGGTGGTGGTGGTGGCAGCAGTGAGTGCGATGAGACTAGTACTGCTAATTTGGCAAAACCCAAGTTTAAGAAGTGAAATATTGCTATTGTGGTCCCTGTATTCGTAGTGAAATAATTAACTGATCCTTTTAGTTTAAATATTTCACATTGAATTCGTGTACTTCTTTGGGTCTCTAAACTATTTGATTTATTTCCACTATCAGTCTATCACTGTACTTATCGTCATGGTTATTGAAAGTGTAATTTATAAGTATCAGATTCGACTCGAATTCAGATATGATTTAAAGCTTGGGCTGGGTTCCTGGTTCATGAGATTAATTTTTGAAACAACAAATTAACCTTGATTTATTTTAAAATGAATATATTTTGGATGAAAAAACACTTAAAGTTAATGCAATGGAGTCTCACTCAGATTTAATTGAATTAATCCAGTTATAGATTAATTAGATAAATGTTCAAAATAGTTTTTTAAAACACCTAACCCAATCAAAATTTTAGATTAGTGCGTTAACAAATTAATATATTTTAATAACCATAATTTAATAATAAGTTTAACAATATTTCTTTAAAAAAACAAATTTCTGGAAAACAAAGAAAAGGAAAATAATGACTAACCCGGTCCGGCCCGGCCTAATTAATCTGATCCTCGAAAATCGAAAACGCCACTGCCGGGCAGTGAGATTTTACACCGTATGTTTCGCGTTCCGGCAGCCGTACAAGGTCTTATGGGACGGCACATTTATTCACCACTTAATAGCTAATAACATTGCTCCTGCTGATACAGCTATCTCTAATATTCCTTGTGGCCCTGTCAAGCTCTTCACTACCAGGTTTCCTCTCCTTTGCTTTTCTTTGAGTTTATATTCAAAGACAGGAAAAAAGATTGGATTTTTATTTTTGTTGTTGTTGTTTTCGGGGTTGTAGGTGTGTTTTAGCAGAGCTGAAAAGACTCGGGAAATCTTATACTGAATCTCTTCAGGCAGCTAACAGGCTTATGATTGCAAGGTGGGTTCTTTTTTTTTTCTTTTTGTGCCTGTTAAAGGTTTTATCTTTGTGGGTTTTTGTTGTTGAACTTGGTGGATTTGTAGATTTCTGAAATCTTAATCTTTTTTTCTCCGGGTTTGATATAATTATCAATGGCAGGTGTGATCATGAACAAATGAAGAGTGCAGAGGGTTGCATTGTGGAGATTATTGGAGAATATAACCCTGACCACTTCCTTGTTGGTACCCAGGACACTGACATGCGGAAGAAGTTCCAGGAGGTTAGTTTTTTTTTTCATTTCATTTCATTTCATTTAAATTCTTTTACTCTATTTTGATGGTTAATGAATTGTGTATCCCTTTAATTGTGGTGGGACTGGATAGTTGCTAACAATGTGATATGCTTATTTGTCAATAGTTTATGAATTGTGTAGTCTGGAGCTATGTTTTCTTATATGTTGCATTGAAAATTTGATAAATTGCTAAATACTACTCACAGCAGAATGTTTCAAACCGAGGACATATTTTCTGAAGAATTAGAATTTCAGTCAGTTAATCATATGTTCTGCAGGTCACAGGTGTCCCTCTCATATTTGGTCTGAGAAATGCCCTCTTTCTTGAGCCACCATCTGCATTTCAGCAGCAGCTTGCCAAAAATTCTGAAGAACAGTCACATATGTCCGAATTTGAAGCTATGTTCTAAAAACGAGGACTAAGAACTTGTTGGAAATTCAGGAAACTGGGGGTTCTTCTGATGAAAAGAGATCCAAAAATGAAAATTTGGAAATAGAGCCTAAGAGATATACTGCAAGAAAGGGAATGAATGTCAAGGATAGACCTCAAATCAAGAAAAAGAAAGCTAAGTTATGTTGCCCGCTTCAAGCTTGTTTATTATCAACATCTCTAATCCATAGGAAGAACTGCTTGAAGGGGTCTATAGGTATTATGTTTGCTATTTTATTAGGGTATATGCACATCTATAACCAGTAAGGAACAACATCTTGAAGGGATCTATTATGTTGTTTGTGTTATTCTCCACCATGATCACTGGGGGATATCTGGCTCTTCTTTTCTAATTTTTTGTTTTCAATGTCTACTTTACTGGTTAAAGCATGAATGGAATCATTAAAGCATCTCCCTATCAATATGCATTCCCAAGCACAGTCTATGTCCCTGCTTGCTACCATGACTTCCAATGAGAAAAATCTATGTTAGTTATGCTCAAGCCTTATGTAATAACAACACAAAATGGATGGACATCCTCTAAAAATCTTGGCATCTTACCCCGCTACCATGAGTGTTTCTATGAACTTAAAAGTCCATAACTAGGATGACATTATGTTTACGTGAAGCTGAGGCTAACTTTTTTCCTTTTCCTGTGGGGAGGAGGGGGGCTTGTTGTTGGGGTGCTAAGGGACCGAGATTTTCTGTTTTTTTTCTTATATGATGTTTGATAGTATTTATTTGATTTATACTTTAAGGTGGATGCTTCTGGCAATATGGTTTTTTACGCGTTAAGCAGCAGCACGGCAAACTTGTTTTTGAACATCACAGTATAGTAAACTGAATCATTTAAACATTAATTTGATTGACAAGAAAAGTAAGTGATAGAATGCTGTTGTTCACATTCCAAGTACTTTCAGGAGCAACGTCTTTGCTCACTTGATTAACTTTTTGTCATACTTTCCAGGTTCCAAATCCACTTTCAATCCAGAAGAAAAAGAATTGTCAAAACTCGAATTCCATTTCAGGGAAGGTTAGTGACAGTTTATTTTTTAATGCTTTTAGACTTCCTGTTGGATCTTAACTTTAAGTAATGATGGAAATTACTCACTACTCGATTGCAGCATCTTATGGACTAGAGAAATATGGTTTATAATTGTATCTTTGATGCTTTTAAATCCATTGCTATCTTTAAAATCAGAATTGGATTCTGTCCTGTTTAACATGGATGGCACTTATTATAGTCTATTTTGCTTGTCACTGTTGATTGAGGCAAAGAATAGCGCTGCTGGATATTGCGTGTCCTCCCTGTCATTTGCTATTTGCATATTTCTAGTTGCAAGATACAAGAGTATTAGATACAAGTGTTGTTATGTTGTACATTCCCGGAGAGTATTAGATACAAGTGTTGTTATGTTGTACATTCCCGGAGACTATTACTAGTTCTATAACTTTGAGGTGGTTGAAAAATTGTTAGCTAAAATCTTTGTGCTCTCATGAGCCAAAATAATTGGGATGATTTATCAGTGTTGTCAAAGCCAAAAGACGCTAAAAGGCGCCAAGCCTGTAAAATGCCCATGCCTAGGTGCTTGCCCGAATGAACCAAGGCGATATTCTATAGATTAAAAAATATATATGTATGGTATTATATTATATTATATTATATATATATCTAAACTATATATCTTCCTAATTAAGATTAGATCATTAGAAAATAAAATAAAATATAAAATACCATAACATAGTCGTATAAAGTTATATCTTTCACCCTTAAAACAAAATAAGATAATTTAAAGCAGTATTGTAGTAAGTAGCCAAATAGATTAAAAAACAAACTTAAAATCATCATCATTATTCATTAATCTTCAAAAACATCATCATCCATGCTTGTTCTATACTTGTGTTGTTGTTCTCTAACTTTGTTCAACACAAAGTGTGGCTCATGTTTCTCTTCAAGTGTCCTTCCTTGACTGTATGCTTCCCATTTTAATGATTTTTTTATTATTCTTTTATCCTAATCTTTGTTTTTTACAAAAATACCCCTGAGTTGTTTCATTTGGTAAATTAAAAAAAATGGACAAATAGGTTAAAATATAAATCATTTTTTTTTTAAAAAAAGAAAAATCCAACAAAAAAAGAAGTATTCCAGTGAAGCATTCGCTTTAATGCTTGGTGCCCGCTCACGAGGCACTCGCCTAGGTAGTGTTTCATTGAGATTCATCACTCGAGGCTAATAAAGGCGTTGTGGCCTCGCTTCGCCTTGCCTAGAGTGCTCAAGCGAACGCCTTAATGCCTCGCAGGCTTTTAGAATGTTTATTAATGTTGTCTTCATGTTCAGTTTCTAAAATTTTAAGGATGGGATATTTGTTATGGATTTTGTATTTTAGTTAACCTGAAGCAAACTTAGCCTCTTTGTGATTTTGTCCATTTCTTTCCTTTTGATTTTAGGGTTTTGTTTTGTGCAAAAGAATGAGTGAGGAACACGAAGACCAAGAACAAGTGTTGTTTTTAGAGGAGGGAAAGAAGAAAAAGTTAAAGAAAGAAGCAGAAAAGGCTCAAAAGCGTGGTGTTCGTTACATAAGTAGAGTTCCTCCTGGTATGGACCATGTTAAGCTTTGTCAACTTCTCAATCAGGATGGTGAAATTCAATGAATTTACCTTGCTCCTCAATATACGATATCTAATACTTCCTTCTTTCGTGTTTATATGTTTATATTTAAAAATAAGGGGGAAAATGGGTTTTCAATTTTATTGAGAAATTTTTGTTGTGTGTTTACAGATAGTTCTTCTATTGATCAAGTGAATGATAATAATAAGAGTAGAAAAAGAGGTGATGGAGCTAAAGCTAAAGGGTACTCTGAAGGGTATTTTTCATACATTTTTTTTGGTGTTAATAACATGAACATATATTTGAATCGTGTTGTTTATTATGTAAGGAAAAACTTGGCTTTTCGTTCTCTGTGTCAGGACTACAATACTCAAGTTCCTTATAGGCCAGTTTAAGTATGTTTGGCACAATAGTTGGGCAGTATGGCTAGCTTAGAATCAGTTGAAGCCAGATATTTTCATTGTGAATCTGAAATTTGTTTGTAGGTAATTGAAACTCGCAATTAAATGATTTTTTTTTGCTCATTTAGAGAGGCAAGTAAATCATTTTGATGTCTGATCGAACAGGCTCCTTTTGTTTTGTAAGAGTTAGCCTCCTTGCCTCAGTAGCTTGACACTTTCATGATGAGTTATGGTATGGACACAGCGGAGACACGATGCCATGCGTCAACTCCTTCTATATGGTTGAAATTAATTATGTCATTGAAATTTGATTAAAAGAAGGTAATTCTCTTCAATTAGATGGAAGAAATAAGAGGAATAGGAATAGGAATAGGAGGATTGAGTGGGTACTGTTGTCAGAGGGTGGTGATCATACATATGTTTGTGTTTTATTTACGTGATGTTTTCAAATCTGTATTTCACATCCATAGGTGTTGAACATGCATTAGAATATGCTGCTTACGTGATCATCTATTATGAATTCCTCAATGAACACTTATCAGATACTTTCTGTTATTGTAATCCTTAATATGCTGCTTATGTGATAATTATTATTAAATCCTCAATGAATACTTAACAAAGATACTTTGTCATAGTTCCTTATGTCAGTAAATGTCAAAACCAGTTATCTTTTCATTTAATTGGACATGGCAAGCTCTGATGGGTAAGCCAGGAACCATAAGATTTTGAGGGAACTTGAAAATGTAGGTGCTTTAGAGGCATGTACTTGATTGGGTTTGAGGGCAGCATGCTGTCAATTTGCAACTGATAAAGATGTAGCACATGTATATATATGCGTCTGTGTGAACATGAAACATATTTTCTCAAATTTTGCCAGATAATGGTTATTTACTATTTTGATCGACTTGGATATATAACACTCCTTGTGTCAAATATATATATAAAAAATTCTCTTAGTTTTGAATGGTCTTGTTTTTTATTGGAATTTTTTTTGTACATGCTGATGCTTTGATACCTTTAACTAATTAGCAAGTCTCGTGATTTTCATGCCATTCTGTTTTGTTTAGTAGGTCTTTCTTGTAATGTAAATTAATGGATTCACCACCATGTGCATCTTTCTCTCTTTTTTTTTTATGGCATGGCATCATTTATTCTTCAACCTCCTTCACATGATCGGTTTCCTTTTCTATTTATAGAAGCAAAAGGCCCAACAAGAATCTGGAGGTGAACTTTCTGTTGCCCCACAGAAACCAATGGTTTTCCGACAATTCCCACAAAAAAAAAACAATTGCTGAGAGAGAGAGAAGCAAACCTCAGCTCTCTAAAGATGTCCTGGCAGGAATGAGTCATTATTTGTAAGTAACAACTTTCATCACCTAATCTATTCCTTGGATCTAAGTTTTGCTGCTGTATGCAGGTATTTGGTGGTTCATAGTGATGGGTTGCGAGCATGTCACTTAATGCTCAAGACGAGGAGCTTATGTGATAACATTTATTGCTTTGCTCTCCCATATGCATGCGATGCATTTTGATGCGTGCACAGCTCACAATTTTGATACTGTTTTTAACATTGATGATTTGATCAATATGAAGTAACTCATCAACAATAGTCTTGTAAGATCATATGGGCAACCTGTGTATTTTACAACCATCTATCCGTTTTAAGATCATTATTTTGCTCATGGAGTGCCTGCCGGTGTTGTGCTCTTTCAGCCTTTACAGGGCACCCAGGCTTTTGCAAATTTGGATGCAAGATATTGGTAATAAGGCAGCGTGCCGTCAGTGAATAGATGATTCCCCGAACCAGGCTGCAATCATCTACACGTTCAATTGCATTAGTTGCTTGGTGCAGAATCTATTTTAGGTCAAGGATCTCTCTCTAGCGTATGCTGACTGAATGGAGGAAGCCCCATGTCTCACGGCATCTTTGTAAATCTAAAGGAGAAGAGTCACTCCGGTCTATGTTTGTACCCATAATTGGATTCAAATACCTTTGACCTCAAATGCACCGAGGCATGCCAGCTGCTTTGGTATTAAGAGAAATTTACCCTTTACATTCCCGAATTATTTTTTTAGGAGCTCAATAGCAGTTGAAGCAACGATTCACTTCCGTAATTGGCCGATTTTCCAAGAGATGATAAAAGGCAGCTCATGAACGTTTGCCGGGGCTCATATCTTCGCAGCACTTCGCTGGGGCTAGGTTTAAATAAATAAATAAAAAGGGATCTCATTTCCTTGAGGCTCGGACAATGAGACCAGATGTGGCTGGACAGTATTTGGAAACGCTGTCGGGATAGTTGCAGACCCTCTGGTGATGGAACACATCGAGGCTGTGTCTAAAATGGAACTACCATATCTGACACCATCCTGACCTTAACTAAAATGGAACTACCTGCATGTGCCTCGTCAACCACTTGTCATTAAAAAAATGGAGCAGTTGTTTTCGTAATGCACATTGGTAGATGATTCCAGATGAACTTTCAATACTGTACAAGCTGGAGTCATGAATCTCCAATAAATAAAAAATTACGTTACAGAAAAGCTATGAAGAAGCATGCGGGCTTTCATGCATGTATCGAGCAAATCAGGCGGGTTTGTGCCGGTTATTTGCTCGAGCGGGTTTGTGCCGGTTTTTTTTTAACACAGTATCACCGGTGGCAAGCTTTAAATGAATCACTGAAACAATTTAGTGGATTGTACCAAAGGCCAAAGAGAGTGAATTGATCCCAGGCACATCCTTATGTGACAGATTAAGTGATTAACAGATAAGAACCGAATTAACGCTCCCCTTCCGCATCCATAAGATAAAAAGAGCATCATGCATAGGGGTGGCCTTCAGTTTTAGGTGGAGTCATGCATTATGGAAACAATAATGAACACGTCCTAAATACCAAATAAACGACGTGCAAATTCACACTTCAGTGTTGATCAAGCAACTTTACAGCAAACGAACTTCAATCCCTATCATTAAAATCAACTAACTTCAGGTAACTGATGTTGGATCTATACATTAAATGGTCGTCTGCAGTCAAATGAAAGTTTTAAACATATATTCATCAGAGGGATCCGGACATTGCACAACAAGAACAAATAAACAGGTTCTATTTGTGTTTCAATTAGCTGCAGCACCCCCCTCTTTGAGCAACAGTTCCATCCCTTGCACCTGATGCACCTTGGGGGCGCCCATATCCAACCTTGATCCCTGAAGACTGCATTTGAAACAACAAAGGTATCAACAAAACAAACATCAACTTGTACTGAAACGATAAATGGATGATTCCAGAAAGGATCACCTATTCCAAACACTGCCTATTAAATGATTACCTCATTGGATACATCAAACACACCTTCCTGGATATTCTGAAGGATTTTTCCAGCAGTCCCTATGAAGGCCTGTGATAAATTATTATAATAATATTAGTTGGTATGCTTTTAAGTTGGAGGCGGGGGATGCGAGGAACTAAAGACCTAACAAAACTGAGGCCCGGATTAGGATACGTAACCTCCTCAACATTTTGAGCTGTTCTTGCAGATGCCTCCAAGAACAGAAGTCCATTTTCTTTTGCAAACTGTTCCCCTTCCTCTTTGCTAACAGCCCTACGATGAGCAAGATCACACTTGTTCCCAATAAGCATAATTGACATGTTGGGATTTGCATGCTGCCGAGCATCCTCCAGCCAGCTTGCTAGGTGATTAAACGTCTCTCTCCTGCAAAAGTTCCAATATTCAGTTGAGCTAAAGTTATAAATGCTATACTAGAAAATAGATTTGAAGAGTAAAAAATAAAATATAGGAGCGAACAGGCAGTCTCAAAAGTTAAAATACAGAGTATCCCTCTAACTGCTAGTATAAATACATTCAGTTTTGCAAAAATAGGGACAAATTTGGAGGGCAACTAATCAAGCATCCCAGACCCTAATGTTAGAATAACAAGAAATTGATTCTTTGGCTTACAGAAACGTGTAGGATGATACACTAGGGTAGATGCTTAACTCAAAACAGTAAAAACTCCACAAGAATAGGTAAACAACATGGTACAGCTTGACCTCTTCGAACACATACTTTACCAAGCATAATCAAATACTCTTTGATTATCATCCCTATAGCTTCAGTCTTCACTTACTGAAAACAAGTTTCAAGACCATACAAGATAATTTTACCACAAACACACACAAAACGCTATGCTCAAAGAAGAAAGTGATCACCCACAAAAATCATAAACTTACGGATCTCAAATCCCGGTTCTTTATTCTAGTAGAAAAGAACGTCACCAAAACCATGCACACACAAACACAGGTTGGTAAGAGACAAAATTGCTGCTGTTATATGCACACACTGACCTGGTAATGTCATAAACCAGAAGTGCTCCGGCTGCTCCTCTGTAGTAAGATCTAGTGATGGATCTGAAGGACTCTTGCCCAGCCTAAAACATGAACCAAACACGGTCCTTGCTCAGGAACACAGACAATTGATTTTTATTTTATGAAGTGTATCGAATGTAGGAGTTCGCAAGTAGCAGAAGGAACAATTTCAGCAACTAAGTATGAGCAAAATATCAGATAATAATAAATAAATTGCAAAAGCCAAAAATATATCCAAAAGTAATAAAAACCCATCAATATTTTTAAGCAGAATTAATATTCTTTTATTAAAAAAAATTAGTTAATCAGCAAATAAATAACTAATTCAGGAAAATCAACAAAAGGCCGCCATAATCAAGCGAACTTGAAACTCTTGTTATCTAAACAAATTTATCAAGTAAATAAAAGGAAAAAAACGTACGGTGTCCCAAATTTGAAGCTTAATAGGGCGGGCATCGATGGTGACCATGCGAGCTCCGAATTCAACACCGATGGTGAGATCATGAACAGGCTGGAATCTTTTGTCAGTGAATTGCAAGAGCAGGCATGACTTCCCTACGCCTATAATTCAAATCCCAATTAAAATTAAAAAGAGAGAAAAAACAAAGAAAAGGCAAGTGGAGGAGGAAGAGGGACCAACCTGTATCACCGATGATTATGTACTTGAAGAGGTAATCGTAAGACATTGTCGTCTCGATCTTCTGTCTAGAAAAAAGAGTTTTATTTCAGAATTGAAACACAGAGTCTCAAGTAACCTAAATTGATTAATTAAGTAATAATAATGGGTAAGAAAACAAAAGAGAGCGTGTCGCTTTATTATGTATGAATCACCGACACGTGTGTTTTTGCTTTTGTTTACGTATCGTCGCCACCCTTTTCTTAATCCTCAATTAATCTCTCATCTTTTTACTTGTAGTTATCGTTTAATAATTATATAATAATATTCTCAAAAAAATATAGTAATACAAATTACTAAGTGTCAATTAAAGTCCTTAAGAAAGGTAAATTTTTAAACTAAATTTAATTGCACAATATTTGTTTTTTTATCAAGTGATATTTTAATACACCAATACTAATTTATGAAACAAAGTGACCAAAAAATATTCAATAAACACATAATAAATGGGAAAAAAATAAATACAGATAAAGACAAAATTTGAAAAAAAAAAACTGACCACAATTCTCTTCTTTGTTCCTCCTTCCTTTGATAACTATAGGAGTACTCGTAGTAAAATCCTGATTAAATAATCATCGTCTTCCCGGGACTCAATTAATTTAAAATCTGAATTGATTTGAGTTAAAAAAAATAAATGAAAGAATTGATCAGATTTTGGCTATTTAAAAAACCCATGTTAATTAGTGAGCTGTTTGAATTAAATAAAACTCGGTAACGCAGGTGGGAATTAAAAACAACAATAAATAAAAAACACATAATCTTTGATGAGCGAAATAGACTGCAAATATTAAACCTAAATTGACAAGTTTATTCTTCTAAAATAATAATTATGAAGCCTGTTAAAGATTTATAAAGTTTTAAATAGACAATAAATCATAAATGGTATAGAAAACAAAATAAAAGTCCAAAATTATAAATGAAAGAAGAATAAAATCTAAAAATAACAAATAAAATCATAAAAGTTATCAAAATCAATGCCTCGACGAGATTATTTTTAAGATCTGACTGTTCTGTTCGGGTAGCAACGCAAATTTCCAGTGTTTTTCAATTGTGGAGATTTTTTTTTTCTGGAACTATCAAACATTTTTTCACACGAGACCCCTTTGGGTCATTTTCAGAGAATGGAAATGTCTGGTGGTCATGATCTCACCATGTGCCCTGTTTAATGCACGCTGCCCATATGGTCCTCGCATTCCCGTAGGCAGATCCCAGTGTCCTTTCATAAGCTTCGAGAGTTGGAGTTTCGCTGGTGAAATTGCAAAATGCCATGAATGTGTTGTTCTCTTAGAGTAAAATTTAGGAGCGTTCATCCTGTGGTCTTGCAACATCCTGTTGGTTCTAATTAAGATCTGTTTTGTAGATGTTTTAGGGGTGTTTGAGAGTGTGGTTATGGTTGTTTTTTATTTGAAAAATGTATTAAAATATATTTTTTATTTTTTAAAAATTATTTTTGATATCAATATATTAAAATTATCTAAAAACATCAAAAAAAAATTAATTTAAAATAAAAAAATATTAATTTTTTTCAAAATAAATTAAAAACACAAAAACAAACATATCAATATATAATTTTAACTCTTTTCCCTCTTTTTCTATGAACGGCAGAGGCGCGCCCCCGCACCTGAAGATGATCCCAGATGGGTGCTAGTTTCTAGCGCTTACGAGCTGAGGCTGAACCCAATATCTGGACCAGGAACTGGACCTGCAAGACAGCAGGCAGAATATCAAAACTGATACGTACGTACCCTGCAGGCCTTTTTGTGTTGAATATTTCGGCTGCAACCAAAGAAAGAATGGCTTTTATGCGTGGCTTGCACTAGAGAGTGAGTGTCCATGCAAGGTTACATGGATTATCATGTGGCCCATGTAGGGATGTCATCGTAGCCTACAGTTTTGATGCTCAGCAACATGTAGAGTGTCCATAGATTTTCTTTTTCTTTTTAAAGTTCGTAATTTTCTTTCTGGGAGGTTCAATTTAACTTGCCTCTATTATATTATAATAATTTGATATCTATAATTAAACTAAATTTGGTTGCTTTTTACCAGACCTCATATTCTATACTAAATCTCACATATAGTTGCTTTTTAAATATTGGTTTTGTAAAAGCTAAAATAGCATCATTTTCATCCTTGAAAATCTGTTTTTCATCTCTTATGTGTACAAAAATTCATCTCTTCACAATAGTTTTATTTAAATATATTTTTTAAAATAATTTTTTTTCTTAAACTCATTTATTTTTAAAATCAAAACCGTAAAAACTATCACTATGCTAAACACACAATAATCATTATTTCAATCAAATATTTCTCAACAACAAAAAAAAATGAAGAAATCAATTACTAGTGTTTAGAAATGCAGTAACTTCTGTTTTTCGGTGCGTTTTAAAATTACATTTCATTTTAAAAAGTATCAAAATGATGTTTTTAGTGTTTTTTAATAGTTTTGATATGATACTATAAAAAAAATATATTATTTTAATGCATTTTTAAACAAAAAAACACTTTAAAAAAACACACAATTAATACCAAACACAATATCAATCATCTAAAAGCGATTTTAATATTAATTACCTTGAAACCTTTATTGAGTAAATTTCAATATGTTATTATTGGCTTTAAAATCTGATT
>Ga0307517_10006211_pt1 | contig 17782 bp, 20 predicted proteins | sample 23_EM_MG_FD_194515 | JGI IMG/M metagenome (GOLD analysis project Ga0307517, IMG submission 194515) | Populus trichocarpa ectomycorrhiza microbial communities from riparian zone in the Pacific Northwest, United States - 23_EM | ecosystem: Host-associated > Plants > Roots > Unclassified | place...
GTTTATAGCCAAGGGAAGATATATCAACTTCTTCGGCCAACGCGAGGCACGCCTGAGTACCGACCAGTCAATCTTCAAGGATGAGAAAAAGAAAAAGCGAACGTGGCTGATAAAGAGCATGTCCTTGTGGCTGTTTTTCGCACCAGAGGTACACCTCAAAGGTACTGTCCCGATTTCGTTGGACAAATTCTAGGATACCGAGAATGACCCTTCGCACAGCGCTAGACTCCGTGTATACCGATTTTGTTGTGTGTAAGCACAAGTAAGGCCGATTGCTTCTCGCACGTCAGTGATTACACACCGAATCGCTTCTCCGTTGTAGGTGGGGCAAGTTCATTTGTAAAGTGCAGAACGAGTGGCGCGAACTCGGCCGGATCGTACGTCACCGACCACAAAATTCGTGCGACCATTGCTAACACGGGTTTTCAGGGCACTGTACTCCTGACTGCGAATGTCGCGTTCTTAGCTATCCCTAGCGTTGACAACGTGCCCGGTGACAAATCCAACCCCAACGACGTGATCAGTAACTTTGTCCGTACCCCAGCCCAGGTCACCAGCTACGTATCGATTGTCTTCAGCGTGGCATGTGTTGTGATCGGACAGCTGCTGCTTCGGCACCACATGATTCGGCCACAAGATTCCGCGGAGGAAGTCGTAAGTCCCCCTTCCCTTCATCTCAGGGTGGATCTGGATTCTGGGATCTGGCTAACCCTTTTCCAAGGATAAATACCTGCGCAGCTATCACGATACTCACCGCGGCCTGGAAACCTTGGCTATACTGTACAGTCTTCCGTATTCCTTACTTCTCTGGGCGTAAGTCCATCATCCATACCCACGCTTCGCTCACCCACAGACACCTAACTTCGTTATTCGACAGGCTCGCCTCGTTTTTCGTGGCTTTCATCTTCGTGGCGTTAGTCGGTTCCGAGGGTCAATGGCAGAGATATCCTACTTCCGTTGTGATGTTCGTCTTCATCGCTCTCCTGATATGGTGCATCTGGACGACCTGGGAAGGGAGAGCCGACTTTGTGGCACGCTTTTGTTTCTTCGTGAAGGACCCTCGAACATCCGGTCAAGGGGAACATGCACCCCTTCAACCTGGTAAAGAGCAACACGACGTCCAGGAGACCTCGGTTTCGATCAGCCCGCGTCAACCCGAACACCAGGTCTGACGAGAGCGACCTAGGGTTTTGCCAACGCTTATGTAGTCACATAATCTCTGAACATTTCGTGTAGTTTTCGTGCCGCCCCATGTACCATGGATCATGTATGACAAAGTAAAATATCCACGACTCGCAGGGGTCCTAGTGCTATCAAACTCAATCCTCCCTAATCAACGACATCACCCGGGCCGATCGGGGTTTGAGGTCGGCTTTGAAGGGGTAAGGGGCCCTACGGTACCAACAAACCACCAACTGTCAACCCTCGATGTAGATCCGACGGGACGGGACCACTTACATGATGATCCCAGGGTTAAATTCTGGGTCAGGAGTGACCTCATTCCCGTACTCATCCACCGCCTTCTTAATGTCGAACGTGGCGATCGTACAAGCGATGGTCGTGAAAAGCATTCGGATCGCAAAATGTTTTCCAGGGCAAGCACTATGAAAGGCGCGGGAGACGCCCACATCAGCAACGGCGGCCGGCGGTAAAGGGGGCGACAGCGATCGACGGCAAAGCCACATTTCGTAACGCACCGCCTTCCGTGACCAGACATGAACTTCTCAGGGTCTTGTACCTCAGGGTCGATCCCTCCGCCTTTGAGGAACCTCTCTGGATTGAAGGCCTCAGGGTCGGGGTATATGCTCTCGTCCCGCGACATAGCCCTAGACAAAGGGGGTGAGAATCGTTCATCATGAGCAACGGTTCCAACAAAATCGTTTGAGTTCACACTTACCAAACATTCTCGATAACCGTTGTTCCTGCAGGAATGAAGTACCCTTGGTACACGTCATCCTGCATAGATCTGTGTGGGACACCTAAATGAAACAGTAAGGTGACAATCCGTGCGGGAATGGATAATCATCAAAAACCTAGGGGTGTGGGTGGACGCCACCGGATAATTTCCTTGAACACGGCTGAGACGTAGGGAAGGTTCGGGCGATCAGAGTATTGGGGAAGTCTTTCTCCTCCAAGGAGTCGGTCGATTTCCTCCTGTGCCTTTTTTAAGACGCGTGGATGGAGAACCATCGCGAGGATGAAGTCTTGAAGCACAACGGGAGGCTATCCGACAGCCAATGACGATCGTATGATTTAGGAGATAAAAAGAACTCACTGTATCAGCACCGCCAACATACACCCCAGCACTGAGGTCGCGGATCGTATCTTCGTCGACTCCCTGTGCTTTCGACTCCTCCAGCTCCTCCAAGCATGTAGAAACGATGGAAGGTGAGAAAGACCCTCCTGACTGCGCCCACACGTTTAGTTATCTCTGTAATCTAACCTTATCGTTCCAAATAACTCACTTCCATATTCTCCTTGACATGGCTGAACGGTAAATCCCTCATGGTGTCTAATTTTCTCTTCGCACTCTTTGCGATTTCGTGGAATCCGGTGCCAGGTAGCCAACCGGGAAAGTACTTAACTGCAATACAAAGTCAGCCTCTGAGTAATATGGGTGCACTCAAGCGAAAGCGTACGTGACGGCACCCAATCAACGAGAAAGGCTCCTGGAAGTAGAGCAGGGCCAAGGGAGTAAGTCGCCTCCTGAGCATCCGCAAAGAACCGATTTTCTTGGGAGTCGACCTCGATACCGTATGTAATGGATAGGATAAGTGAACCTATAAGCCTTCAACGCAATATCAGTGCTCGAGCTCTGGGTTGAAATCGAGGTCGAAACGTCACGTACAGACGAGTGTGATCCGCGAAATCTTCCGGAAACTCTGCGAGTCGTCTCAGAAAGTCACGTATACCCTTAAAGAGCCGAGGGTCGAAACGCTCAACCGCGGAGACGTTGAAGAACTTGTGGAAGAGGCGACGGTGGATTCGCCACCTATTTCCGTATGGCAAAAACCCAAGGGACCAGTCGGCACCCATGCTGGAGGAATTTCGTTAGCTTCGTGAAAGACAGAGAAACGGAAAGCGCACAGCTCAATCGCCATAGTTCCTTGCGTCTTGGGGAAACGGCCATCAGCAACCAAAGAGGGGTGTGTTTTGCAACACTCACTCTGTCGGAATACAATGCGGAACGTCTGTCGAGAAGCTCTATAATTGGTTCGGCTTTACTCAACACGAGTACGTGTGACCCAAAAACCTCGAGGTGGAGTAGGTCTGTTTCTACAAAACACGCATTAACAGGTTTTCGAACAACGTAAACGTTATACTCACTGTGATCCTTGGCCATTTGAGTAAATCCCTCCCATATCTTCCCTTTCGGCCAACCGAAGTAATTTCCGACAATGGGGTATCCCCTTGGCCCAGGCGGGTACGAGCGTCGGGTCTTCCGCTTGTCGTACAAGACTAGTGCGATTGCCGTACTGGCAGCCACAGCCCCAACAGCATAGGTGTCGTAGCTAAGTAAGTCATGGAACCCTGCCATCCTATCCAAATCCTGGCAGTGAACGCCGTTCGTCGGTTGGGCTGTGCGGGACGCTATGGGTGTAACCGGAAGACGCTGTTGAGCTTGAGGTGATGCCGGAGGCTGATAAACCAAACGGAGCGCGCCTAGGATCCATTAGAAACCCTCTTCCGAATGAATACTAGCACGGGCGGTCTATGTGAGATTGGTGGACGCGCCGCGCCGCGGTGGTGGGGTTTAACGAGAGCTCACTGCGGTGCTAGCGGGGATAAACAGATGGATTCCCACGGTCACTCATCATTACCGCCAGGAGCTTGAGCTTGAACAGCGTCATGAGACTAACACCAGTAATCGTACATTCGAATAACATACAATATATACTATAATTTAAAATTCTGCCCTGATTCTGGTAAGGTTTAGTCAGAAAATATCTCGCGCAACATCTGCCTGAACCCGGGGGACGGTGCTTGGTCTTCGCCTACTCCGACTACGTATCATCAATCAACTCCCATGGCGAACAGAGGCAAGCTTTGTGGGTGCACACACCAGCGTTAGCGATCCTCTCGAGATTGTGGAGAACGTCGTTGACCTCCGGTCGCTCCTTGGCTTTCTCGTGCCAACACGTTTTGGCGACCTTCCAGACCTTTGAGGTCATTCCTGGAGCTTCAAACCGGCGAGGTTTTGGTGGTCTTCTGCCTTTTGAGATCGTGATGGTGACATTGGGATCCGTCATTTCGGGGAAGGGCATCTTCCCGGTCGCGAGCTGAACAAGACAGGAATCAGGAACTAGACGAATCATAAATTCGAAAAGCGGGGGTACCTCCACAATAACCATTGAGAAAGAGTACACGTCAGACTTAGTTGTCGGTTTCTTCTTCTCTGGCCGCACGACTCCATCGACGTCAAGAAGCTCGGGGGCACAGTAGCGGACCGTGCAGCCGTGGTTGGGGGTAGAAGCGTTGACCGAGTTGATGTTCTTCGTGATTGAGCAGAGACCAAAGTCGGAGAGGCGGGGGCTGCCTGTCCCGTCAACGAGAATATTTGGCTGGGAAAGACGGTATGTCAGTCAGGCGGAATGGCAGGATAAACCCCACGTACACCTTTCAAATCTCCGTGGATTACTTCGTTATCATGCAGGTAACCGAGACCGCGGGCGACGCCTATCAACTATAACCCGGTGAGCGGAGAATCCTTTTCCCAATCCGTCGGGCGTACCAAATCCAATCGATTGGCTCCTGGGTACTTTGTAACATACCCCTGCAGGTTTCCATTCGGCATCCACTGAGAGACCATGGAGCATTCGAACAATTCTGGCGCCACCCCTTCAATAGACAAAATGTTTGGGTGCTTCACTCGTTTGCAAACTATGGCTTCCTTGCAGTATTTCTATACAGAGAATCGTTAGTTAGCCCCTTAATCCAGTTGTGGATGAAGAGACCTCATACCTTATTAATCTTTTCGACAGGATCTTCCTCGTACACGCGAAGCGATTTCACCGCGAACACCACACCTTGATTCGTTTTATCGGCGAGCTTCCACACATCGGCGAATCCTCCAGATGCAAAGGGCCGTTGGCGTTTGCCAGGTTTGTCGACGCAGCTGATCGTGTATGAAGCGGGGAGGATCCCATATAAACCACACGTCTTTCTTAACGCTCGTATACATCGTTTCCGTAGATCTGAATCAGGTGGAAGGCTGTCGATGATCTATCGCCAAGTCGCCGTGAACCAGGCGCGATGCTCTTGGATCGAGTATGAACTGACCTTGTCCAGATTGTTGATATACGGGACTGGGTCGATACCTCGTTCCCGGAGATTCCTGATACAATCCGGATAGTCTTCGGCATCAAATGCAGTTGTCACCACCCAGTAAATATCTTGAGATTTTCCATCCCAGTTCACGACCTTTATCAGGGAGGAGACGGACGTCGCGACTGGAAGAGGGGGCAATGGGCCTGGCATGTTATCTGGGGGAGGTGATTAGCCAGAGAAGATTGGGCTCGAGGCTTATATGAGCCTCATCATCGCACCCCTGATTCGTATTCGCCGCGCCAGTAACTCGTGACCTAACGGCGCACACGCTGCGGCCTTGCGTTCACCATGGGGTTACCGCACGCGTAACGGCTAGCTTCCGACAACAACGGGTTGCGCTGACCCTTCGTTCTTAGATAGCGTGAAACAAGAACCTGAGCGGATTGGAACTCAGATCCCCGCGACGAAAGTGTGGGGCATTGTCCTGGCACCCGCTGGTAATGTATGGCACGTGGGGAACGCGCGGGCAAGCAACCTTGTTAGCTCCCCATCTCGCCACAGCCTAATTGAAATGTCGTCTGGCACCATAAGGCGGATCATTACAATGGCGTGGAGCGGTGGTTTGTTCAAGCCATCGTTGCACTCAAGATGATCAAGACACGGAAGTAACACAAGCCGGCGCTGGCGGGGTCGATAACTCTTCGTTCATGCACGGGGTTCTTATTGGCACGGGATAAGTCAACAGATGAGATTCATCCAGAATCGTGGGTTAAGTTAAAGTTGAATACAGCGGTTTTCAGATGGAACCTCGGACAGGAAACAGAAGATACAACGTGAAAGGCGGGCCACTGGAATCAACCCTAGTGGACCGTATCCGACTGTCGAAGACTTATTCGGGAACTGAAGAATGCACCTAAGGAGGGCGGAAGTAATCGAAGCCGATTCCTCCCTGTATGCTTCTTGAGCAAGAGATTACAGCCCCCGGAAATAAACGAGAACGCACCGTTCCCCGACTCGAGTTTGTTGAGGATCGCAGAGATTTCGGGTCGTTTCGTGGGATCCTTCTTCCAGCACTTTTTCGTAAGGGACCACATCTCGGAAGTAAATTGTTCGTGTTCTGGTCTATCTGGTCGCAGGTCTTTCGCGAGCAGGAGGATCACCTGCTCATCACTGTGCGAGTCAAACGGGTGCCTCCCCGTAAATATCTAAAGGTTTGGAAGGTTGAGAGACCGAATCCTGTGCCAGGCAGGAAACCGTCACCTCCACCACTACCATCGCGAATGAGTACGTATCGGACTTGGTTGTAGGCCGAGCGGACTTGACTTTTTTCTGGTTCTTCGCTTTTGTCGACAGTGCGAGGAGCTCTGGCGCACGCCAGCGGGTTGAGCCTCTATCGCTTGGCGTAGAACAGTTGACCGAGGAGTCGTCTCTTGTTATCGATGAAAATCCGAAGTCCATCAGACGAGGGTTGCCCTCGGGGTCGATCAGAACGTTCGACTGTGTTTCAGGTTCAGCTAGGCAGAATGTAGGAGCGCAAATCGAACGCTTACGCTCTTCAGATCCCCATGAACCACTTCAATGGAGTGTAAGTAATTGAGACCCTTCGTCACACCAAGTAACTGCACCAAAACGAGTCAGAAAGGGGGGTCGTGGATGGGGCCGAGGACTGACGAGCTCAATACGGTCGACGACCTCATTATTCCTGAGGTATGTGTGCATATTTCCGCGTTCCATCCATTCGGATACGATGCAAAGCTTAAACTCAGGCTCGTCGGACATCTGAACTCCCACGATCGCCAGGACATTGTCATGCTTGACCCGTTTGGCAACCAGGACCTCCTTACAGAACCTCTGAAGATCACATGAGATACTGTTGAACCGGACGCATGTGAGGACGATCATACCTTTTTTATCTCCAAGAAGTCATCTTGTTGGGTTACACGAAGGATCTTAAGCGCAAAGGTTGCACCTGCTTGATCGTCTGCTTTCCAAACATCCGAGAATCCACCGGCTGCGTTCGGCAACACGTCCTGTCTCTTGAGTGGAAATGTGACGTGGTAACTGGTTGGAAGCAATCCTGTTTCCGCTCCTGTTTTCCTGAGAGCCTGAAAGCAGCGTTTGTGCGTTTGGGGGTCAAGGGGCGCGCTGCAAAGGATCTGTTGGGCCTAGGTCAAAGCGGTATTCATACAGATAATAGTTGAATACCCCATATAGGCCGTCGATGAATTGCTGTGGGGCAGAGTAGCCGAGAAGCGTTGGCAGATAATTGGGAGAGTCGAACATTTCGTTCATAAACTGTGAAGCGTCCTCAGAACCCAGGTTTCCTTTGGCGACGAGGACAATTCTCTCCTCCGTGGTGACCGGTGTTTCTGACATTCCTTTCTTTGGGTTGGGTTGGGGGTGTGCTTGAGCCAGACTGAGCCAACCTACGATTTTAAGGTAGCTAGAATCCCTGCACGGGATCTACATGCGACAACCTCGTTAAAACCATAGGATCTTCGAGATGCCAAAGAGAGAAAATGCGCTGATGAGCGGTGGGCGGCTAAGCAACGAGAATGAGTAACGGAATCGCAGTACGTACCAGGACCAATTTTTGGCGGCATAGCAGCATGCGAACTCGAAGCGGCTGTCCGCATCGCATTCACAATGGGGCCAATAAATCGGCGTATTTGGCATATCTGAGTACTGAGTACTAGGGACTTGGAGCGGCGGACGAACTTTGGAGCGCCACAGGAGCGCCACGTCACGGGCATGGACAAAACCGGGAAGTACTTAAATCTGACAACGACCCACTCTGCGTCCTTTACCCTCACTCGTGCCGAACAAATGATTGACGTATCACAGGAAGCGGAGGCTCGGGCAGATTGCGATACTACCCGGCTGCTGAACATCGTGAACCGTCCTCTGGGACCAGAGCGGACACTAGATGCATTCAAGGCCTTCATCTCGAGCAAGAAGTTTGCGGAGGTCGCGCAGGGGCTGAATGAGGCAGACGCAGTGAAATTGGTGAATGCATTCGACGAGGTCTGTCGTTGTGGTTTTTGGATAGCTCTACACGGTTGACGACGACCGTGATCAGGTTATCGGGTCCATCAGTTTGAGGAAGGCTCGGGATGCGACGTTACTGCGAGCACTGGGCTCTTTTTGTAGTGCCACGATCCAGCTCCCGCGCACGGCGATTTTATCCGATGGATTAGAGAGATGCGGGGACATTGCCGTGGCCTCGGGAGGTTTCACCGATACTTGGCGAGGATACTACCAGACGAAAAACGTGGCTCTCAAAGCTTTCCGAACATACCCTATCCAAGATCTAAAGGAGGCAGAGAAGGCGCGTCGCGAGATCCTGATGATCGCCATTTTCGTTTTTTGACGACCCTCATAGATACTGTGGAAGGAGGTGGTTGTATGGAAGAGATTGTCCCATGACCACGTCCTAACTTTCTATGGCGTCGACACGAAAAATTTTCAACTTGCGCTTGTCTATGACTGGGCAGACTCTGGCAATATTATGCAGTACTTGGTCTCGAACCCGAATATCTCCCGTACTCCCCTGGTATCGTCATCACCATTTAGTTCCACCGCCTGATCGCTGACCCCAGATCACCCCAAGCTCCGTGAAGTAGCACAGGGACTTCACTATCTTCACTCCAACGGTATTGTTCACGGGGACCTCAAAGGAGTAAGTCCGCAGCAACTTCTCCCCGAACCCACCTCCATTCTATCCGATACTCGTAAACCTCCAAAGTTCTGATGGGACGCTGATACCCTAAGCTAGACAAATGTGTTAATCTCCCAAAGCGGACACGCGCGTCTATCTGACTATGGGCTAATGCCAGTGCAATCCAACCACGCTTTTATGGTTGCAGCCACACCTGGGGTTGTGGGCATTTCGAGATGGCTAGCTCCTGAACTCATCGATCCACCACGCAGGAAAGGGGCCCGACAACCAGCAGGTACGGAGCAGGCTGATATCTTCGCGTTCGCAATGTTGGCCATCGAGGTGTTCACCGGAGAGCTGCCGTTTGGCGACGTAAGGCATGAAACGGCCATTCTTATGATTGCTCGGGGGCAGAGGCCAGATAAGCCTCATGACGCCGAAACCCGTGGTCTTACCACCGGAGTGTGGCGATTCATCCAGAAGTGCTGGAATCAGAATCCTAGTAAGCGCCCGAACATCAGTTCTGTAGTCACTGCGTGGCAGGGCTTCGATTCTCAGGAAAAGTAGGTTGTGCGCGCCCAACAACGCAGGATCGCATCCTCATCCCGTGAAACACTATATAGGTTACGTGGATTTGCGTGGACCACGGACCCGGTTTACCAGGAGAAACATCGGTCCAACTTGGACAAGCCCTCCGCGAGATCTACTGGTGAGCGCATCTTACTCTAAACTCAGGCGACTTCGCACCTGAACCCATCTAGGCAGACCAAAGAAAAACCGGTTTTGCGGGCTGTTTTGACTTCACCACCATAGTTTTGGCTTGGATGTATGCCGATTTTCTTATGCTAGCCTCTATTTAGAGATTCAGGTCTCGTTTCTATGTTGCCCCCTCTACCTATGGCCTATCTTTTCACTTACTGCACGTGTAACCGTCTTCCCGCAGCGCAGTGCGCAACATGAGATGCATATCACGGGGCTATTTCTGGTGATCCTCTCACGGGTCCCGACCAAAGGTCTCGTCCACGGGTCCATACTCACCAGGATCCTCGTCCATTCATTCTAAGCGGAGTTAGCTTCGCTGTCGCTGCCTGATAGCATCATTCATTCCCTCCTGACTCACCATAACGAAGCGCCACCGATCGAGGTTTTGCCATGAAATGGAACCCGCGGTCATCAAATGTCTGGATGTAGGCGCCTTTTATCGACCTCCTTGTCCCTATTATAACAACTACGAGCAGCGTTAGCCCAGCAGTTCCTCGATCGAGACACTCGCCTGCGCTGGAGAATGATCCCGCGCCACCCCTGCCGCCGCAGCCCGCGATACCAACATTACATCCCACTCCCCTGACAACAAGAGGTTCTCCGGGCTCGCTTCAGGTATCCCGACTCGCACTCGCGTGCTTGAATGAGTTTCGTCGCCTGCAGGTCGCCGGTCGTCCCCGACATCGAGGAGCTAGCGTGGTCGCTCTTCGTAATTTCCTGAGAGCAGGATTTAATTAACCATAATCCCAAACACCACTCGAAGTGCCAGATTCCTGGAGTATATCACTATCGATGGGAATTTAGTTTCTTCCCCACTGATATTGTCAACCCGCAATTGACTCGGGAAAATTGTCTTCCCTAACTGGCTGAGTTGACCCTATTGAAGCTGCGCTGCACGAGGGCACGATTAAGTTGCTGCTTGATTTATCGGTGGGCTTTATATATATCGAAGCACCGTGTCCCGGCGCCTTGGTGTTTGAGTGTAGGTATATTAAGTACTTTTTTGTGCCTCGCTGCAACCTGAACGTGAACACCGGGTGATCCCGTAAGACTAGTATACTTCTATCTATCGTAGGTCGAAGGGCGCTAACAGCCGGGGTCTGCGTTGTCAACGATCCGACAGAGCGGTCGGGGTATCTGTGCCTTCTTTAAAAGTCTTCAGGTATTATGTAATTGCAGCTTTACACCGTAACGTTGTACACTGCGCTCTTCGTAAAGAGTGCCGGTAGGAGTGGACATGTTCAACCTGGCCTTTCCCACGAGGCAAACATACCCTGAGGCATGATATGCGTGCTCCTTCTCCCCAACCTTCATCCCCGACAAGCCTCCCATCATGTCCAGGAAGAGTAATGCCGTCGCTGCGCCTCACAACCCGACCCGCGGAGAAACCTCGACCCGGGAATTCGCGAACAGCAACTTGACACCCGAGCAGTCGAAACAACGAGCTAGCACTTTGCTCAACAGCAAGGAACTACTGCGAAACATCCGGGGATTGACACCAGAGGACCAGACAAAATTTGTGGACAAAGTAGATCAGGTAAGTCGGGATCATTCGTTCTTCCCTGCTGAAATCTGAGTTCCATCATTTCTGCAAAGGCATATCCGACCGTCGACCCACAAAATGCAAAATTTGTAACCGCCTTGGGGAACGTGTGCAGCACGATTGAGCGACTTCCGGCTTCTGCTGTACTTTCCGCTGGGCTAGAGAAACGTGGCACTATTGCCGTAGCGTCTGGAGGATTTACGGATATCTGGCGAGGAGACTACCACGGCGCGCAGGTGGCTATCAAAGCCTTTCGCATATATCCTGCTCAAAACTTGAAAGAGGCAAAAGAAGTGAGCATACAGCCTTCAGCACGGAAGGCCTACTCTCTAACGAAATTTACAGATTCTTTGGAAACGGGTGCCGATGTGGAGAAGACTATCTCATGAAAATATCCAATCGTTCCGCGGTGTGAACATGACACACTTTCAGCTTGCCCTCGTTTACGACTGGGGGCAAAACGGTAACATCAGCCAGTACACAGCGTCACGCCCCCGCGCGTCCCGCACGGCCTTGGTGGGTCTGTCACCGTAGCAACTGCGCAACTACTGACTCAATTTTCCCTGCGGACGGCAGCTGTTCGACGTTGCGAAGGGGCTGGAGTACCTTCATTCGCTCGATATCCCACACGGGGATTTGAAGGGGGTGAGTTTTTCTCCCCGACTCTCGGGTTGAATTTCAACCGCCGCACTTGCCGCGCTGAGATTTCTCTCTCTTTAACCCTCGGCTATATGATCATGCTGATTCCGTGGTAACAGGCGAACGTTATCATTGACCAGGGGGGCCGTGCCCGTTTGACGGATTACGGGTTGGCGCCCATCAATTCGGATCCCAGTTTCACCGTTGCGGCGACTCCAGGAGCCGTTGGAACTTCCAGATGGTTAGCCCCAGAGATCATCAGCCCCGTCCGCAAGGGAAATACCCTGCCGATAATGGAGTCAAAAGCCGCTGACGTGTTCGCCTTTGGCATGTTCGCGGTAGAGGTCTTCACCGGTAAGATCCCATTCGAGGAACAGAAGAATGAAGCAGTAGTGCTCCGCATCTCGCGAGGAGGTAGACCGGAAATGCCAGGGAACGCTCAGGCTGTTGGCCTTACCACCGAGATATGGAAACTTCTCGAGAGTTGCTGGCACCAAAATCCCAAGAAACGCCCGACAATGGAAGAGGTTGTAAGGAGATGGCGGAAGTTTGTTAACAATAACAATGATAACAACGTTGTTCCCGAGTGCGTGCAGGTCATTTTGGACTCCGTTTTCGGTTCCGTGCTTAACTTCTTGTGATCGACTTAGGGACCTACTACCTGGTGTCGGACCCGAACCGGGCACTAGTCGACCCCGGGCAAGGACCGAGGCTGTTCGACCCCGAGTGAAGCCTCCGGCCCCCCGAAACCGAACGATGTCTGAGGCCGTCAACGCTCGAAACAAACCCGAAGCCGTTCCACTCAGGCCGCTTTCTGCCCTCCAACCAGAAACAAGGTCCCAGGCCATCCAACAAGGAACAAGGTCTGAGGCCGTCCAACAAGGTCCCAAGCCCGAGGCTGTTCCACCACAAACTCAATCCCCAACTCCACGATTGAGTGAGTCTGTCTCCCCAGGAAGTTATTGATCCTAACGATTGATGCACAGATGCCGGAGCACGTAAACCCAAGAAGAGATGGTGGCTATGTGGATTGTTCTAATCTATGTGATAGGGTAACTGTTGCGTCAACCTCACAATCTTCCATGCAAATGAATGTATCGTTATGTAACCTGGAGCACCACCAGGGCAGGACGAGGGACAGCGGATGAAAAGTACTAGAACATCAGCCCGACACGCGACTCATGTCTCGTTAACATTATCGTAACTCTAATTTAACTATTCTACCCAGATGCAAAGCATACATTTATTGCCCACGAGTTAGAGTCTTTGTAGGCACCAATTCTAATCACGGTATACGACGGATCCAGGAAGAGATCGATCATGGTGCGTGTTTCCGTAACTGATTGATGCAAAACGCGGTTATGTCGAGGTACCTCCCGTTTTTCAGCCACCACATGCTGTTTCCATACGCCCCGACGTGCATACCTGCAGGATTCTTGCCGAGCTCAGCCATCGTTCTCCATGGCTATCTCTCAAGTGTTACAACACCTTTATACTCTGGAAAACTCCTCACCGGAATTCTTACGGGCGCTCTACACGTTCATCCGGCTCGACGAGAAAGGGGAATACTCTCTTAACCTCCAACAATCCGAATCGGCTCGGCTAGTGAACTTTTTGGATGGGGTATAACCGAGTCGCTGTACAACCGCATTCCGCTTATGTTGAACCCTTGCCCAACCCCAGGCACTAGATCTCATTCCAGTAACGGATGCGTTGTTTCGACGTTGTCTTCGCAGGCTGCGCCACATCTGCGGTCACCATAACGTTTTACCGTCATCTCACATCATATCTGATGGGCTGAGGAAATCAGGCGACAGTCCTGTCGCGTTTGGAGGGTTCGCCGATGTGTGGGAAGGATCATTTGCAGGCGAAAAGGTGTGCGTAAAGGTTTTGAGGGTCTACAACGCAAATACGAATAATCAGAAAGGGCCCTTGGCGGTATGTGGTATTCGTGAAGTTACTGTGCGTCCCACCAACGCTGATACTGTACAAGCCCTTTTACGGAGAGGCAGTCGTCTGGAAAAGGCTGAGACATGTAAATGTTGTGCCTTTCTTGGGTGTTACGACGGTGCCGTTACAGCTCGTGTCGAAGTGGATGCCTAATGGCACATTGACGGAATACGTGAACGTCAGACCCCACGCTGACCGAATAAGCCTCGTACGTATACTATCGTTTCCTAAACTTTAAGCAACCTAAGCCCTTCCAAGTTATTGGACGTGGCCGAGGGTGTGAACTACCTCCATACTTGTCATATGTTCCACGGGGACCTAAAAGGCGTAAGTCTTGCACTTACGAGAAATGCAGTAACCGAGGAAGTCGCTGACGTTTTCCAAGCCAAATATTCTTATCGATGGTCAAGGGCATGCGCGCGTCTCCGACTTCGGGCTCGCGTCGGTTGCCCATGGGAAATACTCTACGGGCATCAAGTCCGACAAAGGTCACACTGTGCGATGGTCCGCACCGGAAGTCCTATTCGGAGCCGTCCCCGCGAGTAAACAAGCAGATATATTTGCATTCGGAATGGTCGTGATTGAGGTATGCGTTCGTGAGCACCGCAATGCGAGATATCAGGTTCGAAGCCGCCAATTCCGTTTTTTGTAGGCGTTCACGGGAAACGTTCCCTTCCACAATGTGATTTCCACGGCCGTTACCTACAAACTCATGAATGGAGAACGGCCCCCTCGGCCACACGGAGCGGAAACGCTAGGTCTGTCGGATGCGCTGTGGAAAATGACAGAATGCTGTTGGCAGCACCCTCCAAAGGAACGTTTGAAAGCGTCAGAAGTGGTTGACCTCTTGCGAGAGATGTGAGAATCCCCGTTGTTGTCGTACTGCCGAGTCCGGTGTTCACCTCGTAATGTCTTGTTTACAGGTATGTGGGGTCCCCCAGCAACTCTTTCATCGGGACTATCAGTGGCGCCCAAGGACTGGTGGGGTCGGGCTCTACAATCCCGCAGACGGATGCGGCCCTCTCTCCTAGACTCCTTGATATCCTACAATATCGCGAACCGACCCACAAACGTACGCAAAGCGATACGACGCCTCTGAACGATGATAGGACCGTCATTGGCAGCGTTCCGGAGAGACCAGTAGGCGCCATCGACTATCAAACTCTGAGACACCATCCAGCCGACGGGATAGTGCAGCGCCTCGGCGTAGCGGATCGAGGCCAAAATGGCCAGCCTTTCCCATCACCCGTGAGGTCTGAAACCCCTGACACCGTCGAAATTGATGACTGGCAGACGGCACAAAGTGAGGTTTGGCAAACCGCACCAACAATCCCGCACCAGGGAAACTTGAACCAAGTCCCCAAGCCAGCAGACATCACACAGGACCCGCCCGAATCGACGGTTGCCATACCCAAGCGATCAATTCAGACGGACAGTCCGATCACTTCGGACACCTCGAGCTTTACAGTTATAGACGGTTTCGAGCACCAACGTAATACCTCAGGCGGTGTACGGACTAACCTTAAGGTACGCGACGTTGGGAATAGTCAAAGGGCTGATGGCGCGGGAAATGATCGCGGGACTGTGGGTTCGAGGAGTAACCGCGGGGATAGCGGTGTGAGGAAGATCGATGATGCGAGGAAACCCGGACCACCCGAACAACAAGCACACACGCACAATCGTGAACCTCCAGCGCTCCCATTCGCGAAGACCAATCGTGATCCAGCCATCCTCAGTCCCAAACCAACAGAGCGAGCCCCGAGTCGAAGTAATAGCATAAAGAAAAAGGGTAAGTACACGATCATCCTGACATACGATCATATATTGTGGCTGGCTTGACCTCAAAAAGGTTCCGTAGGCTTAGGGGGACTGCTAGGCGTACTGGGACTGAATGGTGGAGGCCCCAAACCTCCAACACGACCAGCCACACCTGCCTCGGACCGGGGAAATAATACGAAGGCTCAAGAACGAGGTGGAGAGTCCAGACCGTCGGATGTACCTCCACGACAAACCGGCGGTACTAAGAAAGGACCCGGTGGGTGGGGGCGTGTTCGTGTCATGACCAGGGTCATAGGACTTCATAAACGTCATCAGTCCCAGTCCAATGACGCTGAGGAATAGTGGACCGATTCCTGAAAACACACTGATGTATGACTTGGATGCTCGCACGATGTGAGAGGTTTCGTGTGTCCGACCGCGAACAAAATCGCAAGGGAAACAAGGATGGGGCCCGGACGACTTTCTGAACGGATAGGTCTCAAAGTTTGCAAGAGCTTGAGCGCTTGAGTACTCATCCAAGAGGAATGTCACAATATGAATGTGGTGAATGCGTGAGATCCTAACAGACTCTCTCCTTCTGTGATTCGGTCCGCCGCGGACCGAGGCAGAAAATTATATTTATGAGGGTATCCCTCGTGGTAATGTCAAGCTTGGCTATTCCGAAATTTTTCTCATGCCAAATCTGATTCACTCAGAATTTTCGTGTGGCCAGTGTTCCAAGTGCGACCGTGGTGTGCCGGCGTGCGAGCCGACTCGCGGAAATTAGATAAGCAACGCGTATTACCAAAAAAGGAACTACGTTTGCTGACTAATGTACAACTTTGGCTTCTCCCCATATGTGTAGAGCCTCGCAAGCTCGACTAACAAACGGTGAGATGCCGGGAGCAGATTGAGAGTATTGCATGGCTTCTCGCGAAAACCGACCATACATCCCGACCGGTGAACGGCGGCTTCGCACACCACAAATCGAACGAATGAGCCAGTCGCAGATCTGCCTGCAGTCAACGTGTAAGTCATTTGATGCCACGATGCGGCTTCGGTGTCAACCTCGATCAAAGGTAACCGGTAAACATTCAAATATTCAATATTCAATATTCAATATTCAACACTGAATGACCAATAGGAGTCCTATTCTCCGGGAAACAGCCTATCGGAATGGAACCAGCTGTCAAACTCAGACGCGTGCGTGCCATCCTTGAGGCCTGGGCAACCCTAATTCCGTCATCACTAAGAAGCTAGCACGCGAGGTCGCCAAACTTGTGGAGTGTCATATCGAAACCATCAGGGTAAGTCTTGCGTTTACCCTTATTGTTTGATTTTCGACGTCCAGTCGTTTAGGCCGTAACGGGATGTCGCGATGTGACACCCGAGGACATAGTGTTGACAAGGCTCTTCCACGTTTCGAAAGCGTCGTGGCAACCCGAACTTTGGTATAAGGTTCCCGCTGCAGGTCGCGGGCTCCCCTAGAAGTTTGGTCATTCACTTTTGTTCTGTTACGTTGTCCTTCACCCCAGAAACCGCATGTCTTCATGTGTACTTATACCTTGTGAATACATTACGGTACTTCGCTTTCCGCATAACTGGTTCCAAAATTCACCCTGTTCTCCCAATCGGCCTTCCTCTCGCTTTCTACTCTAGTACCGTCACTCTTGAAGTGTACTCACTCTCACGGGCGCGGAGAACGAGGAATGACACGGAGGGCGAGGTCTTAGAAAGTTGGGGGACGATGGCCGACCGTGGGTACTTCCAGATATTTGGGAGATATTTATTGTGTAAAGTTTGATGAGCGTAACAACCATGCTGTCCCCGGTCACCTATCCTAGACCGGAACACTCCAGGAATGAGTGCACACTAAAGGTTCAAACTGCGAACCACATGCTAGAGAATGGTAGCCCTAAGCGCGGAGCACAACAAACGAACCCTGTTGCGAGCTCTCGGTTAGTTTGGTGACCGAAACGGAAGAGATGCCGCATACTTTTGATCCGGCACCATAACCCATGTTTCTTCATCACATCCGGAGCTTGAGGTCGAATCGGAATTGACACAGCTTCTAAGAGCACTGGGGTAAGAACAGGGACCGATTGGTCAAATGGGGTACGAGAAAAAACGTACTGTGGTTCTCGCCATCATACCATTGGAGCAACACCTTCCCAGAGGAGGTTTTCGACCATTTGTCAAGGTGC
>Ga0307517_10006212_pt1 | contig 17780 bp, 8 predicted proteins | sample 23_EM_MG_FD_194515 | JGI IMG/M metagenome (GOLD analysis project Ga0307517, IMG submission 194515) | Populus trichocarpa ectomycorrhiza microbial communities from riparian zone in the Pacific Northwest, United States - 23_EM | ecosystem: Host-associated > Plants > Roots > Unclassified | place...
ATTGTAAAGGGGAGAGTTTGTGTTTCTTCTCTTATGGCTGCCACCCTTCTTTCTTTGATTCTACCGCACTCTCTCTCCCTCTCTCTTAGCTCTCTGTTGGCTCTCTTAATAGCATAAACTTAGCTTCCTATTTATACACAAATTGTAAGTAAGAAAAATCAAAGTTCAAGTGTGAACATCAAGAGATGGTGGTAGTGTGAAGGCAGCTGGCGGCTGGTTTGTGGTTGGTGATTTGAGGTTGGTGGCTTGAGGTTGGTGGCTACCTTCCTTGACCTTCTTGATTGATTTACTAGAGGAGCTAAATTACTGAAATAAAAACTTGGATGTCGGTTTGGATGCTTCGGGATGTAATTTTGATTCGTTTCTTCACGAAACCTGTTTGCTGGCAGAATTCAGTTGTCATTTTTGAAAACTCATATCTCCCTCATATGACATCTTTTTTGGCTGAAATATGGATAGTTTGTAGGCCTTTGAGTCAGGAATCCACAAAAATTGAGTTTGTATCAATTGGACTTCTGAAGCTCCAGATATTTAATTTTGAATGACCAAAGGTCAACACTGGCAGAATGCGAGATTTGACTTTGAAGGATGTGATTTCCATGCTCTTTGTATTTGTATTTTTCTTGACTTAGATATCCAGAAAGGTATGGATGTTAGCTTTCTAATTCCACTAGAATCACTTCATTTCGACTTGTAGAACTCACGCTCTGCACAAAACATCGATTGAGGGTCAAATCTGACAATTACCTCCAATTTTCTCCTTTTTGCATCTTTCATCCAAAAGTGCCTTCAAAACATAAAACAAAGAATATCAAGGCACTTTATATAAATAACATAGGCAAAACACTAGTTAAATGTGGGTGAAACTATCGAATAATATGGTTGCTTCACGAATCTATCCGAAATATGAACGAAACTGAAGACTCCAATAAAAACAAAAATGAAATATGCAAATTGATGAAACAACACCCAAATATGTTGGATATGTTGAAAATATACAGAAAGAAACAAAAACAACAGAAAGAAAGCGAATTTCAAAAGTTGACGCAAAACCAAATACTAACGCAAATATAGTGCGATATCAAACCAAATAGATAGAATATAACGTTTGAGCAATTTACGATAAAGTTTGATATACTAACGCAAAAACATTATGAATCAGACCTGAAATTGAAAACCAAATCAAATAATATCTAATTGACTCCAAAATTAATATGTGGGGCTATTAGGACCCCATTAATTAGAGTATAAAATTTGATCTAATGCTGAGTTGATTTGATCTAATGCTTGTTTAGTTTTCTGCGGTAGAAACAAATAAACGTCTTTTTGAACGATTTTTTTTTTGCGTTTTGCTTTTCTCTTTTCTGTTTTCTCTTTTCTTTCCTGTGTTTTTTATGCTACTGATATATTTTGATAATAACAGAATTAAATAACAAAAAAAATTTAAATATCGTAAATTCAAGGAGAAGAAGAAATTGGATAGTAAGGAATTTTTGCGGAATCAACAAGAAACGAAAATTTCAGAAGGATATAACCTGATTAATGGAGCCAAGATCTGATACCAAATGATGCAAACCTCGTGATCACGCAACCCACATGCAAAAACACCAATTCCCGAAAAGCCAAGTAAATCAGGTTAGATAGGAGTGTGACACAAAGATAACTTGTACCTAGGCACAAACACTATTGGAAACGGAAAACCCCCACCCAAAGAATATTGATTCGCGAACGAGAAGTATAAAGATGAAGTCACGAAGCCATTTGTTCTTCGATAAGTTGTTTTCAATTCTTTAGAGAACCAAGAAAGGAGATTATCCCACCAACACACATCAAGTGCGACAAACAAGAAGTTTTATTAATCTGAATTGTGTGACCCTTACATGTTTGGTTATGCCTATATTTATATTGACTCTAGACTTAAATAAACCCTAATGGACCCCCCTTAGGTGAACTTATATAAGGCCCACCTACAATTGACCCAAATAAGTAATAACAACATAAAGACTAAAAATAAACTAATAAAAATAATAAAAATCTAAAAATCTGTGTCCTAAATATGCTATAATCAGATTTTTCACCCTTAAAAAGTCCTAAATAAACTAGGAGAAATCTGATTTGAAAAATTTGTGTTGCCGACCCCTTTTAGGTTCCTAATTTTCCTTGTATAAGGAAACAAATTTCCTCCTTTGTTGCTTATTTAATGACTTTCCTTCCTAGGTTAGGAAAAGCATTAAATAATCCTCCTCTCTTCAGAAACAAGGCTGGTATGGGGCCAGACACATCAGCCCCTAGTGATGCGGACCTCATAATCACGTCACGCAACCCACACTCAAAGACACCAATTCCCAGAAAGCTAAGTAAATCAGGTTTGATAGGAGTTTGACACAAAGATAACTTGAACCTAGGCACCAGCACTATTCGAAACGGAAACCCCCACCCAACGAATATTGATTCGCGAACGAGAAGTATAAGGATGACGCCATGAAGATAGTTGTTCTTCGATAAGTTGTTTTTCAGTTCATTAGAGAACCATGGAAGGAAGATTATCTCACCAACACACACACACAAAGTGCGGCAAACAAGAAGTTTTATTAATCTGAATTGTCTAACTTACATGTCTGATTATGCCTTTATTTATACTAACTCTAGACTTAAATAAACCCTAATGGACCCCCCTTAGGTGGACTTATATTAAGCCCACTTACAATTAACCCAAATAAGTAATAATAACCCAAAGACTAAGAAGAAAATAATAAAAATAATAAAAATCCAAAAATTACCATCCTAAATATGCTAGAATCAGATTTGTCACTATTAAGAAGTCCCAAATAAACTAGAAAATCTGATATGAAGGTAAAATTTATTCTGAAGTCTTCTTTCCTTTTTGTAGCTAGGATGAATAAGGAATCCTTGTAAGAAAAGGATTTTGAAGAATGAATCCTTGCCACACATGGAAACTATGTTGCAGCCCATTAAAGATCTTTGGAGAATTAGGAGATTCCCAAAATAAGCTGCTACATCCTTTTAGGAAAAGAATCATAGCCAAATAGGAAGTTCAAAAGTCAAAAGAAAGTAAATAACAAAATTCGTATAACCTCTGTTGACCCGTGTTTCGATGCCTTCTCGAATTCTGATTGACCTGAAATTTTAAACCAAGGTAGGACAACATGTCAGGAGACTCCGGTAAAAATTCATCTTGATCTAGTGGTCGGATTAAGAATTATGACTGTTTCTGTAAAACTAGATAGTTGCACATTTTACGTCAAAATCTGAATTTGACCTTTCCTGGATCGTATCAAAAGGAAGTAAATAACAAAATTCATATAGCCTTTGTTGACCCGTGTTTCGATGCCTTCCCGAACTCTGATTGACCTGAAATTTTAAATCAAGGTAGGACAACATGTCAGGAGACTCCACGTAAAATTTCAACTCGATCTAGTGGTCGGATTGAGAATTATGATTGTTTCCGTAAAACTGGATAGTTGCACATTTTACATCAAAATCTGAATTTGACCTTTCCTGGATCGTATCACCTAGTTCCACACAAATTGGACTATTCTTGGACCTGAATTAGATGAATTAAAGGTTGTCCTTCATGCTCCTTAAATGTCCCAACCCCTATAGGTTCATCTTGCTCCATATGTTCTGAACAAGCTCATTCAATGCTTCTTTAAGCTTCTTTACCCTAGCTCTTGTAGTTGGCCCAATTGGCACCTTCAATGGGTCGTTGACATGATTACGCTTGGTGTTGGGCTGATCCTCATCGTTAAGTCTACTTGTAATGATAGGGTTAGTGTATCACAAAACTAAAAAATTCCTAAACAAACATTGTCAAACATTGACTAAAAACAATAGCCAAGATATTAGCAAAAAATATTTATATGATTAGTATTTAAAAAATTAAAGTCATTTTGATTTACTTTTTTGGATAAAGTATGTATATTAACCAAAAAAGAACAAGACAACAGCATAGGGCAAGGGCCACAAAGCTTAGATAGGCAACCCTCCTAACCTAAAACCAAAAATAAACATGAAATAAATGGGGTATACACTGGGAAAAGCTAAGAGGGCACGCCTTCAAAACCTAATAAAGAAATAATAATAAGAAATATGATCAGAAAAACCGCACAAAATATTAGGCCTTCTATTAGTTTCCGAGAAGGCCATATTACGAAAATGATTAACTTTAAAAACAGTACACTTAACGATATCATTACAAACAACTGAAATATTACAAGGAGCCTCACCATAGAGCCAAGCATTCCTCTCCCCTCCAAATATAGTATACTGCAGTAGCTAACATCAATCACATTATTAGAGATTTAAGAGAGCTACCTCTACCCAGAAGAGAAATTCATGCAACGGTATTGACCCAAAATCGATGTTTGAAAGGAATGTGGCATTTAGAGCAAAGATCATACTAGATGTGCTAAGAGAAAGGACAATAAGAAAATAAGTGATCAACATCTTCGCTACCACCCCTACATAAGAGGCACTTGTTAACCTGAATAAGATCATAGGACATGAGCTTATCTTGAGTCGAAAGGGCCTCATGAATAGCAAGCTATAGATGAAAGAGAAATGTGGTATAACATGTTTATTTCATACAAGTTCCCACCACTCCACTTTGTTGTGAAAGGGACGAATAACATCCCAAACATTCCAGCACATAATTCACACCTATCATTCGAGTGAAAAGAAATAGGGCTACACTAAATAATTTTAATCCACTTAAGAGATCTTATTAGAGGCCAAATCCGTTCCTGACCAGCTATAACACAACTCAACCTCATGTCTCTACCCAAGCCCACATGATGCCAATTACCAAACTAAAGAGAAGTAGAACGACCATCACCTACATGGTTGCATATGAATTGACAAGTGAGACTATGAAGACCAAGAATCTTCCACCAACTCCAAGAACAGTTCACAGGACAAGTCACCTCCCAAATACTCCTACATCGCAATAAGTATAAATTCAAGATGACCAAATAAAATGAGCCGGTCTAGTACATATGATCTATGTTTACCATTGCAGCCTATTTCCACACCTCTAGGCTTTTTACACTTAAGCCTCATTCCTTCTTTAGCAAGCAAATCTTATCCCAAGCTACTTTAGCACCATTTGATGCTAGATCACTACCATTCCTGATACGATCTGGGCAATAAAAAAACAATCAGATTCGGATTTTGACAAGAAATGCACAATTGTCCAGTTTCACGACAACAATTATAATTATCAATTCGGCCGTTTGATCGGGCTAAAATTATACATGCAGTCTCTTGACATGTTGTCTTACCTTGCGTTAAAATTTTAAGTCAATTGGAGTTTGGGAAGGCATCACAATACGGGTCAACAGAGGGTGTATGAATTTTGTTATTTACTTTCTTTTGACTTGTGAACTTTCTATTTGGCAAGGATCCTTTTTCTACAAGGATATGATAGCTTGTTTTGGGAATCTCCAAACTCTACAAGGATCTTTAATGGGCTGCAATATAGTTTCCAAGTGGCAAGGATTCATAAATGTTTCAGAATCCTTTTCTTATAAGGATTCCTTATTTATCCTAGCTACAACAAGAAAAGAAGACTGCAGAATTAATTCTACCTTCAGATCAGATTTTGTAGTCTATTTAAGACTTTTGAATGGTTACAAATATGATTCTAGCATATTTAGGATAGTAATTTTTTTTATTTTTTTTATTTTCTTCTTAGTCTTTGGGTTGTTATTACTTATTTGGGTCAATTATAAGTGGGCTTCATATGAGTCCACCTAAAGGGGGGTCCATTAGGGTTTATTTAAGTCTAGAGTTAGTATAAATAAAGACATAACGAGACATGTTAGTTACGCAATTCAGATTAATAAAACTTCTTGTTTGCCACACTACGTGTTGGTGAGATAATCTCCCTTTCTTGGTTCTCTGAAGAACTGAAAACGACTTATCAAAGAACAACTGGCTTTGTGGCGTCATCCTTATACTTCTCGTTACGAATCAATATTTGTTGGGTGGGGGTTTTCTGTTTTCAATAGTGCTGGTGCCTAGGTATAAATCATCTTTGTGTCACACTAAAGAAATCGAGGCCACCTCCGCTTTACAAAAGATCATCAAATCATCAGCGAAGCATAAATGAGTAATTTCCTCCCTCTCACAACACCAATGACACCTGAAATCAGAATGTTTAGCCATTTGACCCAACGAACCCGAGAGAACTTCCATAACAAGAACAAACAAATAGGGTGATAGTGGATCACCCTATCTTAAACCTCTAGAACCAGCAAAGAAACCGTACGTTAGGGAAAGCCAATCGTTTGGAGAATAGCCAATAAGAAATCCCATCTTACCAAGTCATAAGCTTTCATAAGATGCATCTTCAGAGAGCATTTAGGAGGACCCCTATTCTCAACCTCTATTTCTTTTATTACCTATTTAAAAAAAAATTCACCTAAAGGTACCTCGTATTCTCTACCTCTATTTCTTTTATTACCTTTATCTTTCTATTAAGTTGATCTTCAACTTTATTCTCATAATGTTTAAACATTTCAAAAGCTTCATCTTTGTTTTAGTGAATAAGTATAATAATACTTCGTACAATCATCTATAAAATTAATATAATAATATTTTATATCTCTAGTTTGCATATAAATTATCATTATTTGAGTCAATTAAATCTTGAGCTTCACTATTTTTTTTAATTGTTTGAAACGAAGGCTATCAATTTTAATTCTACATAAACTTATACATATAATTTTTCTCAAAATCATAGTTAGTAATTGATTAATTAATCTTTGTATAGGATTATAATTCACATTACCCCAACCTATTATGCCACTTATCATAAGACTCAGACAAGTAAGAATAAGAGGCATTATTATTATTATTATATGTTACAATTGTCGTTACATTCATTTCAAAGAGGTCATCACATAGATACCCCATTTCCACAAACATATATCACTCTTTATAAGTACAAACTTAAAACGTTCATAGACCATTTTATATGTAATGTTTCTCAATAATGAGTCAAACACTAAGTTTTTTCTAATACTAGTAACATGAAACACATTGTTTAGAGTAATAAGCTTTTCAAAAATTATCTTTAGTATGACTTTACTAATGCCTAGAAGCTTCAAAAATTAAAGTGGCTACATAACTCACAATCAAAATTGAGATATGATCCTGGAAATTTGAAAGAGGTCTAATAAGAGCAATATAATAGAAACCTATCCCAATGGACTAGCACCATTGGAATGAAGTCGAAAGATGTCACCAAACCGGTTAATCTTTGATAAGTCAGATCCAGTTCGGTTAAGAACTAAAGAATGCAAGAATCTCTCTCACATGTTAAAATTGAAAAGTTCAAAAGTGATGTGGATCAGCCCGCAAACACTAAGGGCCCATCACAAGGTCCAAAGCGAAGGCATTGAAAGAAGCATTGAATGGACTCGTTTGCAAATTTCAGCAAAGGCTAAACTTGGGGATTCTTTAGAGCATTAAAAGGAGGCCTTATTTGGGCCATGAAGTTTCGACAATAAGGCTGCTAATTTTATATCAGTTTCGTCCAGACTTGTTATGTGATATTTCATTGTTTTATGCAGTCCTAACTAGTATTGGATTTCCTATAATGTGTGGGGACACTAATTATTTCCTTTAAATATTAGAATTTATTATTAATATTTTATTTGCATGTCAGGTGAGGAGAAAACATAACAAAGGAATTGAAGTTGACTTAGGAAACACATGACCGACATAGTCTCCTTGTTGTGCAAGGAGAATAATTCCACAACTTAATTGTGTTTTCTAATATTGGAAGGATACCAAGAGGTGGCAAAAATAAGCATTAAAGGTAGCATTATTTTCCTTCTAAAAAAAGAATAAATACAAGGTTGAGATCAAAATTCTATTCTAACTTGGAAACCAAAGTGGTAATAACTTTTCCTTTAATTCCTAGGATTATTGGGCAGCATTATAGGCTATAAATAAGTCTTGTACAAGATCTACAATGTTTTCTTTTCCTCTTTCTCACGATAGATAAAAACTTAGGACTAATGGGATTTATTTTTATTTTGTTAGCTATAACTCAAGGCTTGTTTGGGCTTAATTAATATTTTGTTTTTAGCTAGGATCCAAGACTTGTTTGAATTAGGGTTTGGTCTTACTAGTAAAGATTTTGAGTTAGTTTTTATATGTGGGTCAATTCAATCCACAAAGGTAGATCCATTAGGGTTAATTTTTTAGAACTATTTAAACACATGTAAGTCTAAATTTCAGCAACCATTGATGAATAATACTTTTAAACTTTTTAATGTGTGAAAGAGCTTCTTGTATTCTTTGGTTCTTGAACGAACTAGATCTGACCTATCGAAGATTAATTGGTTTCGTGATATCATTCGACTTCATTCCAATAGTGTTGATGTTTTGGGGCAGGTTTTTTATTGTGTTGATATCATACCTCTTTCAGCTTTCCAGGATCTTATCTCAATCTTGATTGTGGGTTGCGTGACCATGTGATCACAAGGTTGACATCACTTTATATTGTGTATGTTTTGACCTATAAAAAACCCTCAATTCATAAATGAGAGGTGTAATAAGAAAGACGCCACAAGGTAAGTTGTACCTTGATAAGTTAAATTTGTTCTTTATCCCAGCAAAAACAACGTGTTGCATTACGCAAAACATAAGTTTATTTCATAAATCCATAACTGCTGAGAATCTCAACTTACAAAACCTTAGATAATAGTTCAACTAGTAATCCTAATGAACCTAAAACACAAAGAAACTGGGGCATACCCCAAAGAAATGCCAAGAGGACATGCCCTCAACATCAAAACAAGATAAATCATCTAGAGTTGAAAATATCATTAGCTCCACGCAATATGAAGCCTTCTATTAGTAGTGGAGATACATTCACTAATCGAATTAACCATATAAGGAGGAAAGCCAATTATATGAAGAACGACCAAAATGAAGTCCCACCCAACTGAATCATAAGCTTTCATTAAATCCATTTTCAAAGAACACTTAGAAGGACCCCTTTCTTGATGATAATTATGAAGAAGCTCTTGCGTAAGATGTTGTCATTGATATTTTGCCTCTCTATAAAAGCAAACTGAAATGGGCAACAAAGTCAAGAAGCACTCTCTTAACTGTATTAACAATAATCTTGGCAATGCATTTGTAGATTGTATTACAACAAGAAATAGACCTGAAATCCTTAACCCTGGAAGGATTAGCAACATTAGGGGTTAAGGCTATAGTAGTTGCATTCACCTGTTTGAGTAATCGACCAGAATTGAAAAAGGACCAAACAACAGCAAGGGTATCTTGACCAATGATACTCCAAGCTTCCTTAAAGAAACCTATATTGAAATCATCTGGACGAGGAGCCTTATTATCCTTAAGAGAGAAAAAGACCTTCTGAATCTCATCATCATTAATCTGATTATCAAGGCTCGTGATTTGAGATGACGACAATAGTCAGGAAAGAACCTCACCAAGAAAAGAGAGATCAATACATTCTGATCGTGGCCCTCCTGAAATCTTCTCGAAGTAATTAACAATGGTGTCATTTACCCCCTTTGTGTTAGTAATACAGGTGTCACCATCACCTTAAATTGAGAGAATTTTGTTACGATGATAAGTACTTAAAAGTGTCTTTTTTTAAAAGGTTTTATATCATCATATTGCAGTTAAAGTATCATTAAATTCCCTAACTTAAGTATGTTTTATAATAACAAGTCTGAAATATAAGATATCTTTAATTTATAGTAAATGCTCATTTTAAATGCGGGTTTGCCAGATAGACATATTTCACAATTCAGAGAATTGATTAATATGTTTAACTACTGAATTGGAGAAGACAAACAAAGCGCAACAAAAGAGAAGTCTGAATCTGTCCTGCAACTCAGACACTATTCAGTGTTCAGCCTATATCTTGAGTTCTAGAAGTTAAAATGAGCTCATTATTTTTTTGTTAGAAAGCTAAGACAAATACCCATAACTTTCATGCAGATTATTTGTTCAAATTCTGATGTTATTAATGATATTTTGTCCAGCCACCAAATCAGCCACAAGCCACCAGATCAATAGTTAGTTATCAAATCAATAGTTCTAAAATTTAGCTATAAAATGAGGCATTTGCCAAACATTTAGATATCTTGGGTTTCAGATTAAGATCTTGCTCTCGCTTTCTTTCTTTGTTTTTTTTCAATGCTCAAGTTTTATTTCATGTTATATTCTCATTAATATCTTGTTTATGCTTTTCATTTTCTTCATTGTACTTTAGTTCATTTAGATCATAACTATGTTCTTATCTTATCTATTTATGTTTTTCTTCTTCATTATGTTTAGTTAAGTTTATTTTGCCACTGTGAAAAAGGTTACACTAATGGTGTTAGAATAAGTATAGTATAAACTAAACATGGACTTTAATGTTTATATTCAAGAAAGTTTGCTATTAACATGTTTTATAATTATTATTTTACTCATTCTTAATACCCTGCTTGTTAAGTGGTGAGTCTAGATTCATGGTCTATAACCCTTCATACAACAAATACTTAATTCTTTCATAGCTTACTGTATGGATAACCGATTTTTATGCTATAAAAGGAACTTGATTTATTGTTGACAGAAGTTATTGTTTTATCTTTGTTTTAAATCCTTGCATCAATATCACATCTCAAAGTTATTTATTACTTTGACACTCCTTCACTTGGGAGAAAACATCAACTATTTGATTGTGTTATACGACATTGATAATTCTTAATGGAGTGGAAGAAGAAACTTGAATTCTTATCCCCTGGATTTAGTCACTGAATCCGAGATTTTTGCATAAAAAAGCTCTCGTCAGCTTGAGCAAGTCTCATATACTCCTAAACCAATATAGATTCAGTTCTATGAATATCTAAGTCAAGAGGATTTTGCTACATCATACTTTGGGCATCTTCCATGGCCTTCTTAGCTATGTGAAACCCTATCCGAAATCTTTGCAAGAAATTTCTTATTAAAGTCTCTCAATGTAATCTTAACATGCTTCAACTTCCTACACAATATAAACGAGTACTAAAGACTTCCATCTCCCATGCCTCGGCAATTGTCTGATTAAATTGAGGATGATCAGCCCAAAATCAAAAAACTTGAAAGGAGTTTTTCTTTTGGGCATGCTCACTAGCTTTTTTAACATCGGAGAATGATCGGAAATGCCAAAAAGAAGAAAGGTAAGCTTTAGAAGTTGAGAACTCACACTTCCACTTCATATTTACAAGCACCCAATCCAATTTTTCCAAGATAGGCTTGTTACATTGCCAGTTAGTCCGAGTGAACATTGAACCTGAGAACCCGATTAGTCCACTCGAAATGTGTAATGGGTCTTTGGTGTTCTCGAGCTGATTCACATCATACCCTCTCTCCTCAAAAGGATTCGACCTTGAATCAATAATTTTTGTAACATTTCCTTAGTTATCGATTTTCTTGGGTACAATCCGTAGAGTAACCACACGTATTAATTCGATGTTTACTAGTCACCATCACTGCTTAGCATAATTTGTTTGTAACATTACCTTTTTTTTTCTAGGTATCACAACCGTTTGTTACATCATCACCCCATTAACATTTACTTTGACTCAGTATTATATCAAACTGTATTATGTCTTAAGTTGTCAATCAACCCCCTTGTCATATACATTTTTAAGCATCGGTTAATGGTCTTACACAATGTTTTCCATTATATAATCAATGGTAATTTAAATGGTTTCTATTATTTGAAAACAACAACACAATGGTCTCCATTCAAAACAAAAACAACCACATGAATTTCCTTTTTATTTGGGACAATTAGAAAGTAATTTTTGCTGCCCATAATTTAATTTAAAGGATTTGTCAACTTAAATAGAAGCACAGGAAAAAGTAGAATCTACATCATCATCTTATAATTAACCAAATCGTACTTTGCTTCCTTAGTCATCATTGTTTTTGGCAACTAAACATCAAAAGTTGCTATATTCATAGATATTTGTAATTAATCATCAACTATCAATTTATATCTTGTACTTAGTCATTGATATTGCGGTCATTATGTATCATTCATTTCTTATCCTTAGTCACCGACACTGCGGCCACTAAGTATCATTCTTATCTCATCCTTAATCATCGATGCTATGGCCACTATATATAATTCGATCATCCCCTCGCGGATGCCAATAATTCTGGCAAACCGATTTGATTGACAACAAATTCAGCTATTAATACCTTCCTACCGAGCTATCTTTAATATTTTACTCCACATCTTCATACAACCTTATACTGCATTACTTTATTTTAAATGGGGGAGGAACAAGAATTGGCTTTTGTTTTTTTGAAAGAGAAATTATGTTCTGCACCTGTTTTGGCTTTACCTGACTTTATGAAAGCATTTGAAATAGAATGTGATGTGTGTGGAATGGGAATAAGTGTTGTTTTGATGCAGGATCAGAGACCTATTGTGTATTTCAGTGAGAAGAGTTCGTAGTCCATTTGAATCACAAGTCCTTGAAACATCTAAAAGTACAAGGTAAGTTGAATAAGAGACATGCAAAAATGGGTTGAATTCATTGAAACTTTTTTCTTATGTAATCAAGTATAAACAAGGCAAAGAGAACATAGTAGCTGATGCACTTTCACGCAGGTATGTTTTTTTACACACCATGAATACTAGATTACAAGCAACATTTGGTAAGTTTTATTTGATGGATGGTTATTTGTTCAAAGAGAATAGATTGTGTTCCTGCTAGTTGTTTGCGTGAATTGCTTGTTTGTGAAGCACATGGGGGTGGTTTAATGGGCCACTTTGGGTTTGTGAAAACCTTGGATGTATTGCATGAGCATTTCTATTGGCTAAAGATGAAAAGGGATGTGCAACAAATTTATGAACAATGCATTGCTTGTTGAAAGGCAAAATCTAGAGTACAAACCCATGGACTGTACACACCATTGCCTGTGCCTATTGAACCTTGGGTAGATATCTCTATGGACTTTGTTTTATGTTTACGTAGGTTAAAAAAAGGTAGAGACTCTATTTTTGTTGTGGTTGATAGGTTTTCTAAAATAGCACATTTCATTGCATGTCATAAAACATATGATGCGTCTCATATCGCAGACTTGCTCTTTAGGGAGATTTTATGTTTGCATGGCATTCCTAGGAGTATAATGTCAGATAGTGATGTTAAGTTCCTTAACTACTTTTGGAAGACTTTATGGGGAAAGTTGGGAACTAAACTCTTATTTTCGACAACATGTCATCCTCAAACAGATGGACAAACTGAGGTAGTGAATAGAACATTATCCCAACTTTTGCATGTTGTAATTCAAAAGAATCTAAAAAGTTAGGAAGAATGTTTGCCTTTTGTTGAGTTTGCTTATAATAGAACTGTACATTCGACTATCGACTTTTCTCCTTTTGAAATTATTTATAGGTTTAATCCACTAACTCCTATGGACTTAATTCCTTTACCTTTTGAAGAAAGGATAAGTTTAGGTGGTGAAAAGAAGGCAAAGATGGTGAGACAACTTCACGAGGGAGTTCGACTATAAATAGAGAAAAAGAACAGACTAACGCTTCTAAAGCAAATAAGGGACGTGAACAGGTTGTTCTCCAACCCGGTGATTGGGTTTGGGTGCACATGCATAAGGAACGATTTCCTAACCAAAGGAAATCAAAATTACAGCCTCGTGGTGATGGTCAACTTCAGGTTTTAGAGAGAATTATTGACAACGCATAAAAAATTGATCTTCCAGGTGAGTATGCTGTTAGTGTTGCTTTCAATGTTGCTGATTTTTTGTTGTTGGACACAAGTTTTAATTCGAGGTCAAATTCTTTCGAGGAGAGAGGGGATGATGTGGACCAGCCTAGAAACACCAACAAGGACCAATTACATGTTCCAAATGGTCTCATGACTTGGTCTAAGACAAACATTGAAAGAGGCATTGAATGCATTGATTTTGAAAGTTTTGACCAAGTCAGAATTGAAGGGTCTATTGGAGTATGAACAGGAGGCCCTAGTACATCTTATCTATATGCAAGAGGGGCCTAATACAACCTTATTTGGGCCATGAGGTGAGGACAACAAAGGAAATAAAAGAATCTTACAACTTGGAAACAACATGAGTGGCTACCTTTTTCTTTTGTTTGTAGGATTAATGGGCTGCATGGAAGGCTATAAATAAGCCTTGAATCGGTTCTATAATATTTTATTTCCTTCTCTTCTTCTCATGGAAGAACATGAATTTAATATTAGGGGCTTTATTTTATTTTGTTAGCTATAACCCAAGGCTTGTTTGGGCTTAAATAATTCTTTGTTTTCAGCTAAGATCCATGGCTTGTTTAGATGGTTATAGGCTTTTTAGTTTAGGGTTTTTGGGCCAGTTTTGAGTGGACATCATATAAGTCCACATAAAAGGTTCATTAGGGTTAATTTTTCAAGAACTATTTAAACTAATGTAACCAAATTTTCCAATGTTCATAAAGCAAGGGAAACATGTAATGTTTCTATTCCATGACAATATCACACATTCATCAAACATTGTTAAAGATGAACCATCACTCATTACTATCTTCATGAGGGTCTTTCTTTGTTATCCTCTCTTAAGGTGGTCGAAGCCTATGTCATCATTCCCCTAACAAGTATATTTTTGTGTTCTTCATGTGACAACATCAAATTCTCATTCATTATCGCGTGGCATAAGGTGTTATACACATTCCAATTACGAAGTACTACTAAATATGTTCAAGGATCATATTCTTTTCCATAACCTCATCAAGTTCATCACAATGTTGTCAAGTAGTATACAATTAAGTTCAACATGTACATTCTCAAGGATTCTCCCAACTAAATTTCTATAGGCTTCATGGGCATTAACATTAAGTGTTCATTTCATCACTTTTTACTACATCATTCCAAGTGTTAGAACCTTTTAATCAACAACAAATTCCAAGAAAAGATTAAAGCTTGATTAGTGCTAACTGTTTAGTCCACCCAACCCGAACATTGTTTGGTGTTTTAAACGTAATAAAAGTTTCAAAACTCTTTTTTTAGCATGGTTTGTCTCTATGAAAAGCTAATACATATGGCTACAACTTTCATGAAGAACATAACACCCAATTGTGCCATTATAATAGCATAAGAAATGTCCAGTACTATATCAGTCTGGACCCTTACTCAGTGTGTTTCTCGTATCTAGAGTTATAAAACTATAAATAATTCGACACTAGTTCCAAATAAGTCAATAATGTTATATACAACAGCTCTAAATTACATCGTTTTAAGGCTCAAAATCAATAATTATAGTAGCACCAAAACTCTGTCCAGTATTGATGAGGATCAACCCAACAGCAAGGGCAATTGTTGCGATGTCGCAATCGCACAAATTAATTACCCTAACTTCAAACACAACACACAAGATAATATGCAATTTTAGGGGGGGGTTTGGACGTTATCTAGGCTAAAGCAAAAGAAAACAGAAAACTATCAAACGAAATTTAATAAAATCAGAAAAATATCATGAGAACAAACATTGGTTGCAAGTAAACATCCACCTACAGAAATTAGAACTGATCATGAAAACGAAACATCAATTTATATTCTGAATATTTATCTCTTCTTAACATTGGTTAGTTAACGGATCCACCGTATAACTAACCCTAACCATCAAATAACCACAGTATCTGCACTAGAAATTTAATTCAATGGCAGCCTTAAGAACTAGATAAGTTGATTAATTAAGAAAACATAACTGTCCGCAGTCTATGTTTGCTTTGATTGAATGTTCTCCTTAAGATTAATAACGTAGATCCGCCATAATTATTAAACTCAGTTGCTTCACAAGTTCATATACCACAACTCCGGTTTTGATATCAAACTTAGCAATAGATTGTCTACGATAATAACTTAGAGTCCGCTCTAGCAATTAAAATAAACAATCATAGAAAAAATAAACATATAAGAACAAACATATTATAAACTGAAAAGAAAAGGTAAAATAAATCTCACAAATCTTGAAATTCGAAGGTTTTCGTGTCCTTGCAACCAAGAAAACGAGTTTAGCCTTGCATGTTTGTTGAATAACTAATCAAAAAGAAGGAGGAATGCATGATTTCGGGTTTCTTAGAGGAGGGGGGCGTTTTTCTCCTCTTGGCTGGCTGCCCCCCTTCTCTTCTCTCATTCTTTTTAAGTAGACACTTTACAATTAAGTACTTCAATAACTATTTTCCTACAAAAGGAGAAATAGCCTTGCATGAAATCTTCATGATTTGACTTAGAGGAGCTAAATTGATGAAATAAAAACTTGGATATCAGTTTAGATGCTTCAGAACATAATTTGGATTCGTTTCTTCACGAAACTTGTTTGCTGGCAGAATTCAGTTGTCATCTTTGAAAAATCATATCTCCCTCATATGACATCTTTTTGGCTGAAATTGGAAGCGTTGATAGGCCTTTGAGTTGGGAATCCAAAACAATTGAGTTTGCATCAATTTGAATTCTGTAGCTCCAGATATTCAAGTCAGAATGGATGAAGGTCAACATTGGTAGATTGCGAGATTTGACTTTGAAGGCTGCGATTTCCAGGCTCTTCCTTATTTTATTTTCTTTCCTTGGATATCCAGAAAGGTATGGATGTTAGCTTTTTAATGCCACTAGAATCACTTCATTTGGACCTCTAGAGCTCACGCTCTACACAAAACATCGACTGAAGGTCAAATCTGCCAATTACCTCCAATTGACTCATTTTTGCATCTTTCATCTAAAAGTGCCTTCAAAACATAAAACAAAGAATATCAAGGTATTTTATATATAAAACATAGGCAAAACACTAGTTAAATGTGGGTGAAACTATCAAATAATATGATTGAATCAAATACCCCCCACTTAGCTCTTACTTGTCCTCAAGAAAAGATTGGTAAAATCAAATTGAAATTAAATTAAATCAAATCACTATGACTAATCTCCTAATATCCCATTAATATCCAAGAATATATGCAATATAAACAAGAATAAAATCAAGAAAGATAAAAGAGTACAAATTTTCATGAATTTATTTACATGCAAACTTCAAAACTCAATTAATCGTCAAGATTTAAATGAAATCTATGTCATGCCAAAGTGATAGGTCCTCTCATTGATATACACTCCAACACTCACGTGTTTAGGGCTTATGTGTTTAAATCTCTCAAATTCAATCAAATGAATATGTTCTACCATAAGCTTGCTCTTCAATCTCATCTCCATTACTAACATATTACAAGCAACGCATGAATCAAAATGTCATATTTTCTTGTTGTAATGGGGCTAAGGTGAGGTAAAAGAGAGTAAAAGAAAAGGTTCAAACCAAATAAAGTAGAGTATTCTGAAAAATGATATTTCAAATAAGATATTGCATCAAAGCACATAAATTTTCCATCTTTAATCACCAATGCTTAACTTCTTTTGATTTCAAGCTCTTTCAACATAAAATCTTAAGAACATAAAGGAACACTTTTTTTTCCTTTTTTTTTTCTTTCTCTTTTCTTTTTTTTTTTACCTTTGGCAACTTTGCCCATCTTTTCATCAAGCATCACTTCTTTTTCCTTTTCACATAATTTTCAACCATAATTCCATGAGATACACAAATATATGCTCTACTAATCCTTGGCCAGGGGAAATGGAAAACATATAAAAAGTTAAGGCTTATACATGGATAAAGCAAAGAAAAGATAAACAAGCTCAAAAGGGGCTCACTAAGGATAATATGTTTTAGGTTGACTTTTTGGCTCA
>Ga0307517_10006214_pt1 | contig 17775 bp, 19 predicted proteins | sample 23_EM_MG_FD_194515 | JGI IMG/M metagenome (GOLD analysis project Ga0307517, IMG submission 194515) | Populus trichocarpa ectomycorrhiza microbial communities from riparian zone in the Pacific Northwest, United States - 23_EM | ecosystem: Host-associated > Plants > Roots > Unclassified | place...
AGTATCGGCCATTCACCTTGGCGAGTGGTGGAGTTGATAAGACGGTAAAGATCTGGGACTGCCGGATGGTGCGGATACCCCCGCCTGGTGCTCCTCCTGTGCAAGAACCTACACAAGAGGTTGGAGGAATTTGTGAGATTACATTGAGCGGTCATGAGTATGCGGTGCGCAAAGTTCAGTGGAGTCCTCATAGGCCAGATGTACTGGCAAGCGCATCCTATGACATGTCTTGTCGAATGTGGGTGTGTTTCCCTTGATACACAAGCACCTAAATGCTGACCACCAATGTGTAGCTGGAGCACGACCCCGATACCCGGACGCGGCCACATGCTGCGGATTCACGATGTTCATACTGAGTTTGTTGTTGGCTGTAGTTGGTCCCTCTATGATGAGGGATTACTTGCGAGTTGTAGCTGGGATTGCCGAACGAGCGTGTGGCGAGTATAACTGAAACCGTAGCCGTTACATAAATTCATTCGTTGTTCGATGGTACATGATTAATCATTTGTAGTACGGCTTATTTGTTGGCCTCTTGCTGAACAAGGCCCTTGTCGTGTTTGACATTACCTGTAATGGGTCGTATGAGGTGATTGCAGAGAAGATATGACACGCAGAAGTGTGAACGTACCGCTGATTTCCTGTTGACGATCGCCAGTAACGGCGCCGAGGACGGCGTCCTTCTTGCCGGTTAAGCGGTCTGCGGTACCATCGACATAGTCCTTTGCGCGAGCCGCGTTGTACTCTGCCTCGCCGGCAGCGTGCTCTTCGCGACCGGACTGTTGCCAGGAGGTCGCCCCCGTGAGATTACCAATCGTCTCAACGACGGTACCTTTGGTGGAGTGGAACTGGCCGGTGCTCTGGCTGCGAATGAGGTTAGCTGAGAGAAATAGAGGTAGGGCTGAGTGAAGCGAACTTTGGTTGAGTAGAAGAGTCGGAAGACATTGTTGTGAGATGATGAGGATTTGTGAGATGATAAGGATTTGATTTTCTGGGGCAAATTTACCTGTGGTTATATAGTGCATGGGGAGCGGGTGATGTCATTGGCCATGACGCACTTTAATCTTCGATCTTGATGCCGAGGAGTAGCGATCGTGGGAAGGTGGAGAGGGCCCTGCTCCGCTCACCACCCAGAGTTTGGAATGGAGAGACAGCTCGCATCGCTAGATCTGACTCATGTCCTATGCAAGTTCCGGTCAGAGCGTGGAACCTTCTGCAGTTCGCTTATGTTTTCTGTTTTCTCCACAGATGACGCGGACTCCCACTTGTCCTTTGGGTTAGCCCTCTTGACGCTCTCCCCGATTCTCCTCATGGCGTCATACGCCCCACTTGCCGTCTTCACGCGAGAGCTCACCATCTTGATCATGTGTGCCGGTCAGCTGTTATGCGAGGCGTCGAATTACCTCTTGAAGCACGTGTTCAAGCAACCAAGACCGAACGGTTCGTCCCGTGTTTCCGATGAAACCAACGATGGCCGTCCTCGACTGTGGTTCTAACCCCCCCTCTTTTTGCGCGAGCAGCTGATTTAGGCGACGGATACGGATTTCCGTCGTCTCATAGCCAGTGGATGGCGTATTTTGCCACGTTTCTCATCTGCCACGTCAGATTTCGTCATCGCTTCGCTCCCACGGGAAACAGATTCGTAGACTCATTGTTGCGTGCGGCTGTTGCCCTCGGTTTGATTGCATGGGCCGGTGCGGTAGCCTACTCTAGGTGGGTCTTTTGTTTATGGGTTATAGCCCGGCCGTAAAAGCTGACCGCCTGTATTGTCTGGCTATGCATACTCCAAGATATGCTCTGGGTTATCATTCTGCCTCGCAAGTGTTGGGGGGTGTTGGGGCTGGGGTCGTCTTTGGGACCATTTTTTACACCCTGGCCGAATTGGTCCCGACGAGACGGCCTAGGAGTTTTCTGGGGACAGTTAGAATGTGGATTTTGACAAACGAGGTGTCGACATGGTTTAGACTGCGAGACGGCTGGCTCATCTGGGATGACGCTGGCCGTGAGACGGAATGGCAGGCGTGGCGTGCGCTCGCTGTCACCGGCGGAACAAAGTCCGAGTAGAACCTGCCCTAAACCTAGGACACGGCTTGACCTTGTCCGTGGTTGAAGAATACCCCGTCCATAATCCCACTTACTTATTTCCCTCTCATACCCACAAATCTTCTAAAAGGCATCTTTAACTAGTTGCCATCCACCCACACCGCCCGTTTTTTTTCTTGTTTATTCTTCCTCTTGACACCACGTCATCAACAAAAGGCTCCCTCTCCTTCATCTAATCTCCAATGGGTCGCCCTCTCTTCTCCGCCAACTACGCCCAACCGCGCCCTGCGGTCCACGTCGAACCAGACCTCCCCAACGAGCACCCGCCGGTTTGCGAGCGCTGGTCCTATTCCAAGCCTTTCGACCCAGACTCGGAGGAGTTCTTCCTGGACGAGATATACGAGGCCCCAGTTGACCCCGCCACGCTCGAGAACAGGGAACAGGCTCCCCTCTCTCCCATCGACGACGCCAGTTCCTCCGAATCTGGCTCCAGCGCGGACGAAGCGGATATAATTAGGGCGATGAGGGATATCATCAATTCGGACAGCGTCGTTCGAAGGGTCAACCAAACCAGCGAACAGAGGCTCAGGACTGAGGCGACCAGCGATGAGGGCGGAAACCAGTCCACCGCTACTCCCAGGACGATCATTCCAATTTCCCTCAACACCAACCCTGGACACCCACAAGCAGTCGCGATCCCGTCACCCCAGACGCCTACGTTCACCAGCCCCTCCACCCCTCCTCCGGCATCTGTCATGACCACCCCGGGTACCTCGTTTCCCTTCCGCGCTTCTCCCCATGACGCGACCCCTAGACTCTACACCTGGGAACGCGACCATCATGACCCCTATTGGGCAGTCAGGTCTTCTCTCAATCACCTGCCCAGCCCTTCCCCCAGCCGCAGGCCCGTCGGCAGCCACTGGCATGTCAGCGCCCGGGAAGTGAGGAGCGTCGCATTTTGAGATGCTCTCCAGATTCTACCCCCTGACCAACCGCCGCACGTTCGTTCCGCCGTTCGTTCCCCACCACCCTTCTATGTTAACCCCTCTCCGTTCCTTGCTGTACTAGCCCGTGCTTCGCGTTTTGCAAGACCACCTTTGTTTGCTTTATGTCCGGCGTCCCCCAATACACACGAACACATGTCATAATACGATACGTATCCCGAAGTACTAGTACTTGACACAGTATCATCCTCTTGTCTGCTATACAGTCTTGCTTTCGTTTTCCCTTGGTTCTTGCGGTGGATTGTAGGTTTTACAATAGACTTGGATCTATATTCTTTGTTCCGCATCCTCTTCCCACGATTACTCCCGCCAACGACAAAGCAAGTGCTCCGATCGACCGATATATGCACCTCCGTTTTCCGCGTCCTCTCGTCTCTTCCTCTCTGCGACTAAGATCCATGAGTTCCTTAAACCTTCCGGGGTCCACCATCCCGCTGTTCACCAGCCTGTCCAGTTGCAGAGAGTGGAGACGACAAGTTCGGGACGACCGCAAATCGGTTGGGTTCGTACCCACCATGGGTGCCTTGCACGCGGGGCATCTCAGCCTCGTCCATCACTCGAAGCGAGCGAACGACAAGACGGTCGTGTCGATTTTCGTCAACCCGGCCCAGTTTGCACCCCACGAAGATCTCTCCACCTATCCCCGAACAATAGAACAAGATTTATGCAAGCTGGAAGAGATTGGGGGAGTTGACGCTGTATTCCTGCCCGGATTGAAGGATATCTATCCGTCCGGGATCGTGCAGGATGTCGAACAGCAGCGAGGGACCTTTGTGGAGGTCAAGGGGTATGGAAGCGAAATGGAGGGTCGCAGTCGGCCGACGTTCTTCAGAGGGGTCACGACCGTGGTCGCGAAACTGTTCAATGCAGTCGAGGTACTTTCAAATTATTGATATCGCGCCTCGGGTGTTCTAAGCGTTCGCTTCGTGCTATAGCCTACGCGTGCATATTTTGGGCAGAAGGATATCCAGCAAGCGCTCCTTCTAAGGCGGATGTGTTCCGACCTTCTTCTCTCTCATCCTGAACCACGGAACCTGCACATCGTGCCGACGGAACGAGACGCGACGGACAACCTGGCTTTATCTTCGAGGAACGAATACCTTAGTCCGGAGGAGCGCAAAGTCGCAAACACCCTTCATCGCGCTTTATCCGTGGCAAAAGAAGGCTGGGAAACCGGGTTTTCGAAATCAGAATGCGTCAAAAGGTCAAAGGAGTTGGTGGGGAGTGTCCGGGTCGAGGACGGGGTCGAGATGAGGTTGGACTACATAGAACTCAATGATTCGAATAGCTTTGAGGTGGTGGGAGACGACAAGGCCAAGGTGGATTATGGGACGCAACCGGTCTTGTTGAGCGGGGCGTTGTGGGTGGGGAGGACGAGGTTGATCGACAACCTCATCCTCGGTGACCCCGCCCTGTTGGGAATCCTCGGCTCTCATGTCGAGGTCAAAGTTTGATTCCGGCTGTCTGCCTTCTCAGAAGCTTTCGAATTTATCTGCATGTCATCCTTTCGCTCAGCAGGAATGTGAAGGAATGCGTCTCTGGCTCGCCTTGAGAGCTGACCTGGGCTATCGGTCACTTCTAGGTTGACATCGTGTTCCCCGCTTCTACGAGACTCGAGGAAGCTCTCACCCAACACACCACGACCTATGTGCATACAAGATCGAAACTCTTACCTTTCCTTGAGCTCGTCCAGGACAAGATCAACGGGCCGGAGTTCAAAAGGTTCGTATTCCATAGGCTTATTTTCCTCGCCCTAAAAAACGGTGCACTTCTCGTTTGCTCCAGCGACGTGATCGCTTGTGGGTTTAACTCTCGCGGGACGGATGAGACGTGGTGTATCGACACTCGAGGTGTCCTCACCCTGTCAATCGATCCGGAAACGTACCAAAGGCTTGGGTTGTTAGGCACACCATTACCTTGGAAATTCCACCAGAACCGGTATGGTTAGTGGATCATTCTCACTCGCCTTCTATCTCTCTGAAACACACTGAACGCGCTTTTTGTTGCGTGGTAGTCGTTGTGCTTTCACAAAAAGTTCCGAAGGGGGAAAAGCATTGGAACCCCCTTGGTCCCAAACAAAAATCTGCCTTAAAGTTGTATGACGACCTCCGTGAAAAGGCCGGGTTTGATGCTTGGAGTGTGGTTTATCATTCCAAAAACAATGGTGCGTCCGAGCCCTTGGGTGCAGAGGATGCCCGACGAGATGCTTGCGCTTACAAAGACCGTCAGCTGGAACAGCCAACCAGCCGGGTTTGATTCAGGTCCAATCGCACAGATCTACTCACGTCAACGTCCGCATCCCACTTGTTAACCTGTCACCGCCATCGAGCACCGACAAAGAAGAACATGAAGATTGGAAGATATCCTTTGACGAGTTCCAGGAATGGCTTGGGCTTGCGTGCATAGGCTCTCAACGGTAAATCCTTTGATCCAGATTTCATATTAATTTCCAGTTTCGAATGTAATGTTTCGGCTGATGTATGAGCCCCCACAGACTGCTGGCGAACGATAACGTGGATCCTTATGTCGCTTCGTACTCCCCGCCTGTCCCAAACACCATCGGGGCAGTGAAACATCTCCAATGGAGCGGCCTCTTGCACCCGGATTTCATACACGCACTCCTCCAGACCTCCCTGTAAGCGGAACTGGCATTAACACTGCCAGTAAACTCAACGCTGACGATCGGGGCCACTCCATTATTAAAGGGATACAATCACTATAGACGGATCTCCCCCATTCATCGGCATCATCACTCATTCGAATACGAACACACCGGTCGGCTTCTTGAATGCCCAGAAACCAGAGCGAGCGGCACCAGTCAGGCTGACAAGGTGTGATGGGGAAGACACGCGGAGTATCGTCTTCACCTCAGATGGTCGGTGGTCCTTGAGAGAGATTATTGGACAATGGGATGCTAGATGGGGCTAAACTGGACTTTGCTTGACACTCCAAACCGAACCGAGAACCGAACATCGATATCGATGTCAAGAGGAGGTTATGGTACTATTATCTCAAGTGTGTAAGTGTGCCATACATAAACGATTATCCCGTTCTAGGGGCAAGGAAGAAGGGGACAAACAAAAAGACTCTAGTATGATGGTCCGAAACATTGATACCCTATCTTTTCATACGACAAACTTAACCCGCTTCTCCGAGAATTTTTCCTCCAACTCGTCGAGGCTCATTAACTTCTCGAGTTCATTAGCCGCCTCGAGCCGCAACTCCTAAATACCAGAGGCAGGTTAGGCCTTGTACTCTGAACGTGACTGAACACATGCACCTCAGATTGCAACAGTGCAAGCCGGCTATATGCCCCAAATTCTCTACGTGGAATATTAAGTGGTAACGTCGGGACGAAAAGTTCTCCAATGATTCCCAAAACCAGGGCGAGCACCAGGATACTTATCAGTTGCCACTGCTTGTAAGTGACATATGCGAGTGTCTGATCTGGGTACGATTGCGCGACTATCTGCGCTGACCCTGAAAGGTATGGTAGAACGTTAGCCGCATCGGCCCGGGCGCGGATAACCGCGAATCGGTCTGGGGATAATTCGGTGTATCCCTCGGGCCCAGCCCCATCGGTGAAAGTAATGGCCTGTGAGGTAGGTCCAGGTCAGGAAGAATGTAGTTTGTAAGGGTACTATGGGACTCACGATAGGAGTGGGGGTGTAGAAACGGTCCCGCCCATTCTCTTTCACCATCTGATTGATGATATTATCGTGAGCTAAAAAGAACGCAGCGTTCTTTCCAGTCGTGTTGAGATTCCTGGTGTTCGCGATAGGAGGTCCTCGGATATTACCATCCGGCAACAGTGATGTACTTCCGTAACCCTCCTCGACGATGCGCAGAACAGTGGGAGATCCGACGGATGTGTTGTATGTTTCGATGATCCAAGGATCGTACCTGTGCACGCAGACGGCGACGTCGTAACCAATCCTAGTTTCCACTCCGTTGCTATCGGGGAACGAGTAATTCGAGTATACGGGGAAGCGGCCAGAAGGCGTGAAACTGGTGTTGAGTCGGATGAGGACTGTTTCAACGGTAGTCCATCCCTGTTCACTGGTCAAACCCGTGGCAAGAACCGTGCGTGTGTGGAAGCTATGGGCTACACCATTGTCATACCATGCGGCTGTAGTGGACGGGTCAGACATGAGTAACTTGGAGAGGGCTACAAGAACTCGCCGACGTAGGAAATCGTTGAGGGGTCGATGTTTGACGGGATAGTGTCGTTCGGGCCCAGGAGCCTAAGACTCGGTACCGTGAGCGACTTCGGTAAATCCGTGCCATACATGGCAAACAATCCCCGAAGGAGACCTTGAGGAATGAAAGCGTAGGTGAATGATTGGTTCGATAAGGGTATCCTGTATGGGGAAAACTTCAGTAAATTGATTCAAAGAAAGATGTGGTAAGTTGTTTTACAAGTTGACCCCAGGGTCAGGCAACTTCTCGCAATGACTCCTAAGTCCCCACTGGGGGTATCTAGAGAAGGTGGATATCAGAACATCGAACCGCGTCTTTAACAAAAAGGACATCCATACCGTAAAACCACGCCAGTCTCGCTCTCAGGAGTGTCCTTACCCATCAATACAAGTGTGTTATTCGGAGCATCCTTCAGACTTATCGACACAGATTGATTCGTGTTGAAAGTCCCAGCCCCGGAACCGCCAGGGACGAATTGTGACGAACTCGGTTGGGGAAAAAAGACAGTTTCGTTGTTGTGAACAAACTCAACGGTGTCTGGTGCGCTTTTGCCATACGGGAGCAAGGCCCACGTTTGGGCAAAATCCTGGAGATAGTGTTAGGACGGGCGGGCTCAGGTCCGGTCACTGTTTGCTAACCTGATATGCCCCAAGTTGGGAGATCGCCCGGTCAACATCCTCCTGGGACAAGTCTCCAGCGATCAAAACTTCTCGATACACGTTGCGTTGGTTCTGTTCGGATATTAGGAAAGCACAAGGAAGAGATAGGTTTATGACACGCACGCGGACAAAGGTTTCGATCACCATGATACGCCCAAACAGGAAGGGTAACAGGGGAACTAGGACGGCGAAGACAATAAACAACCCCAAGAATAAGGACCATGGTCGTTTGCTACAGGAATATGAGATTGTGTGGAACAGAGGATGATCTGAAACGAACTCGTATGATCTACGCGAATCCCTAGCCGTCTCCCGGCTCCTGAGACGAGACAGAAGGATCCAGAGGGCAGGCAGAAAATTTGTCGGATTACGCGAGTTCCTGGCCAGATCGCGGAATTTTATTCCGCCACCTTCGTAGCTCATGTGAATCACAGTGGCCCATGCTATATAAAATGCGATCTTGAACAAATGACGACACCGAAGCGCTGGCGTGAGCTCACTCGCTGCCTCGAAATGTTGCATTCCGATCTTGAGAAGAATATATCCGAGGGCGAATCCGACCGTCGAACACCACAGGGCAACGATGAGACGCACCACTGTCAATGATCTATCGTTCGCCACCAGTGTGAGAATATAGAGCGCCGGGTATGCGGTGAGACACAGGACGATAAGGACAGTGATATGGACGAAGCTCGGTTTCTCGAAGCCTCGAAACAGTGGCTTTGACCGTGGCAGCTCAAAAGTGAGGCCAGTGAGTTTGGGGTGGTGTAGCCGTCGACTCGAAGGCTGAGCTTTGCCGGTATACTGGAAATTCGTCGTGGGCGATGATAAAGAGGACCAGGCCGGATATTCAGCATCGAACTCTTTCCTGTTCGGCGTCAGGAGAGAAGGCTCAGAGCTGAAGTGTGTGAACGACTCTGTGCTGCCAGGGGGACTCTGGCAGTTGACCCTCATGTGAATATGCTCCATGATGAGACCGCAGGGGATGGACAAATTTAAGGCCGTCTGGCGTTTGTCTTGACTCGATGTGCAGATATATGCCTAATCGGAGGGGCTATGTCACCTGAAGCACAGGGTGGTATTGATACATAAGCAGGACCCCGCCTGGTTCCAGGCAGACCGGTCCAACCATCACCACATGTTCCCGTGTGCCGCCGGTTACTGGATGGCTTTACGTAAGGACTTAGATATCTAGGACTTGAGAGTTTGGGGCTACCTCCGGAATGCGAGGTCGGAGAACAAGGCCCACCTGAGTTTTAACCGACCGTGGGCTGGTTGGCTAGCACTCCGCCGTCATAGCCTCTGATTCCACAACGACGATATCGCAACCCAACAAACACCGGGCAGCCGACGATCACGCTCCTGCGGGGGTTAGGATTCTTCCCTAACTTCTAGATCCTAAGCCATTACGGAAAGTCATCCAGACACAGCCCATAAAGGGGATTCACCGTCCGGTAACGTGTAACCCTGAACCACTCGGCGCGAGGCCCCATCGAGGAACAAATCAAGCAACGAATTTCGGCCGCTTGCAATTCAATGGCACATTTCTGAAAAACACACAGGATTTTCTGTCTATGTGCGGAGCTTGGGCCCACCGATATGCTCCGTAGCCCATCACTTCGGAAATCGTGGCGCTCACAAAGGAGGATGCCCGACGAGATGTTTGCCCTTACAAAGACCGTCAGCCGGGACAGCCAACCAGCTGGGCTCGGTTCAGGTCCACTCGCGCAGATCTACTCACGTTAACGTGTTAACGTCCGCATCCCACATGTTAACCTGTCACCGCCATCGAGCACCGACAAAGAAGAACATGAAGATCGGAAAATATCCATCGACGAGTTCCAGGAATGACTTGGGCGTGCGTGCATGGGCTCTCAACGGTAAATCCTTTGATCCAGACTTCATATTGATTTTAGCTTCGAATGTGATGTTTCGGCTGATGTATGAGTTCCCATAGATTGCTGGCGAATGATAATGTGGATCCCTACGTCGCCTCGTACTCCCCGCCTGTCCAAAATACCATCGGGGCAGTAAAACATCTCCAATGGAGCGGCCTCTTGCACCCGGATTTCACGCATGCGCTCCTCCAGACCTCCCTGTAAGCGGAACTGACATTAACACTGCCCGCAAACTCAACGCTGACGATCGGGGCGACTCCATTATTAAAGGGATACAATCACTATAGACGGATCTCCCCCGTTCATCGGCACCACCATTCATTCGAATACGAATACGCCGGTCGGGTTCTTGAATTCCCAGAAACCAGAGCGAGTAGCACCAGTCAGGTTGACAAGGTGTGATGGGGAAGACACGCGGAGTATCGTCTTCACCTCAGACGGTCGGTGGTCCTTGAGAGACTTGACTTGACACTCCAAACCGAACCGAGAACCGAATGTCGATATCGACGTCAAGAGGAGGTTGCGGTACTGTCATCTTAAGTGTGTAAGTGTGCCATACATAAACGATTATCCCGTTCTACGGGCGGGGAAGAAGGGGACGAACAAAAATGCAGTATGATGGTCCGAAAGATTCATGCCCCATCTTTTCATACGACAAACTTGACCTGTTTCTCCGAGAATTTTTCCTCTAGCTCGTCGAGGCTCATTAACTTCTCGAGGTCACTAGCCGCCTCGAGCCGCAACTCCTAAATACCAGAGGCAGGTTAGGGCTTGTACTCTGAACATGGCTGAATACGCGCACCTCAGATTGCAACAGTGCGAGCCAACTATACGCCCCAAATCCTCTCCGTGGAATATTAAGTGGTAACGTCGGGACGAAAAGTTCTCCAATGATTCCCAAGACCAGGGCGAGCACCAGGAGACTTGTCAGTTGCCACTGCTTGTAAGTGACATATGCGAGTGTCTGATCTGGGTACGATTGTGCAATCACCGGCGCCGACCCTGCTAAGTACGGTAGAATGTTATACGCGTCGACCCGGGCGCGGAGAACCGCGAACCGGTATGGGGATAGTTCAGTGTATCCCTCTGGTCCGCCCCCATCGGTAAAAGAAACGGCCTGCGAAGTAGACCCAGATCAGGAAGAATTTAGCATGTAAGGGTACTCGCGGCGGGACTCACATTCGGGGAGGGGACGTAACGACGGCCCCGCACATTATCTTTCATCATCTTATTGATACTACTATTGTGAGATAGTAAGAACGCAGCGTTCTTTCCAGTCATGTTGAGATTCCTGGTGTTCGCGAGAGGAGGTCCTCGGATACCGCCGCTTGGCAACAGTGATGTACTTCCGTAACCCCCCTCGACGATGCGGAGAGTAGTGGGAGATCCGAGAGATGTGTTGTATACTTCGGTGATCCAGGGATCATACTTTTGCACGCAGACGGCGGCATCGTAACCAATCCTAGTTTCCACTCCGTTGGCATCGGGCAACGGCTCGCCGTATACGGGGAAACGACCGGAAGGCGTGAAACTAGTGTTGAGTCGGATGAGGACTGTTTCAACGGTCGTCCATCCCTGCTCGTGAATTGAACCCGCGTCAATCATGCGTGTGTGGAAGCTGTGGGTATCACCACTATCCGGCCATCTGGCTGTGGTACGCGGGTTAGATGTGGAGGAACGTGGGAGAGAGTTACGAGAACTCACCGACGTAGGAAATCGTCGGGGTGTTGATATTTGGTGGGGCGGTATCGTTCGCGTCTAAAGGCTCAAGATCCGGTGTGGTGAGCTGTTCCGGCAGATCCATGCCGTACACCCCAAACAATCTCCGAAGGAGATCTTGAGGAAGGAAAGCGTAGGTGAATGATTGGTTCGATAAGGGTATCCTGCATAGGGGAACTTCAGCAAATTGGTTCAAAGAAAGGTGCATTAAGTTGTGTTACAAGTTAACCCCAGGGTCAGGCAACTTCTCGCAATGAATCCTAATTCCCCACTGGGGGTATCTGGAGGTAGGTATCAGAACATCGGGCCGTGTCTTAAGGAAAAGGAATCCATACCGTAAGACCGCACTGGTCTCGCTCTTAGTAGTGTCCCTACCCGTCAATGCAAGAGTATTGTTCTGGGTATCCTTCGGGTTTATCGACACAGATTGATTTGTGTTGAAAGTCCCGTCCCCGGAACCGCCAGGGACGAATTGTGACAACCTCGGTTGGGGAAGATAGACGGTTTCGTTGTTGTAAACAAACTCGACGGTATCTGGCGTGCTTTTTCCATAAGAGAGTAAGATCCACGATTGGGCAAAATCCTGGAGATAGTGTTAGAATGGGTGGACTCAGATTCAGTCACCGCCGGCTAACTTGAAATGCCCCAAGTTGGGAGGCCGCTCGGTCAACATCCTCCTGGGATAAGTCTCCAGCGATCAAAACTTCCCGGTATACGTTGCGTTGGTTCTGCTCAGACGTTAGGGAGGCACGGGAGGGAGGCAGGTCCGTGACACGCACGCGGACATAGGTTTCGATCACCATGATACGCCCAAACAGGAAGGGTAACATGGGAACCAGGACGGCGAGGACAATAAACAACCCCAAGAATAGGGACCATGGTCGTTTGCTGCAGGAATACAGGAATATGAGATTGTGTGGAACAGGGGATGATCTGAAAACGAACTCGTATGATCTACGCGAATTCCTGGCCATCTCCCGATTCCCGAGACGAGATAGAAGGATCCGGAGGGCAGGCAGAAAGTTTGTCGGATTACGCGAGATCCTGGCCAGATCATGGAATTTTATTCCGCCACCTTCGTAACTCATATGGATCACAGTGGCCCATGCTATATAAAGTGCGATCTTAGACAAATGACGACACCGAAGCGCTGGCGCGAGCTCACTCGCTGCCTCGAAATGTTGCATCCCGATCTTGAGAAGAATATATCCGAGGGCGAATCCGACCGCCGAACACCACAGGGCAACGATGAGACGCACCACTGTCAATGATTTATCGTTCGCCACCAGTGTAAGAATATAGAGCGCCGGGTATGCGGTGAGACACAGGACGATAAGGACAGTGATATGGACGAAGCTCGGTTTCTCGAAGCCTCGAAACAGTGCCTTTGGTCGCAGCGCCTCAAAGGTGAGGCCAGTGAGGTTGGGGTGGCGCAGTCGTCGACTCGAAGGCTGAGCTTCGTCGGTATACTGGAAACTCGTCGTGGGCGGCGATAGAGAGGGCCAGGCCGGATATTCAGCATCGAACACTCTCCTGTTCGGCGTCAGAAGGATAGGGTCGGCCTGGCTGAAGAGTGTGATCGACTCTGTGCTGAGGGGATTCCGGTAGTTGTCCCTCATGTGAATATGGTCCACGACGAAATCCCAGGAGATGGACAAGTTTAGGGTCGTCTGACATTTATCTTGACGTGCAGATATATACCCAATGGGAGGGTCTATGTCACCCGAAGCGCAGGGTGGTATCGATACATAAGCAGGTCCTTGCTTAATCTCAGGCAGACCATCGGATCTAACCATGACCGGATGTTTCCGTGTACCACTGCCGATGACTGGATGGCTTTCCACCAGTTTGGGGGATGCGAGGTCGGAGAACAAGGCCTACCTGAGTTTGGACCGGCCACGGGCTGTTTGGCTGGCACTCCGCCGTTACGGCTTCTGGTTCCACAACCAACGATCACACCGGTACCGGGCGGTCGACGATCACGCACTCCTGCGGGAGTTTGGGTTCTTTTCTAACTTCTAGATTCTAAACCATTGCGGAAAATCATCTAGACACAGCCCATCAAGGAAACCCACCGTCAGGTGACCCTGGAACAGTCGCCGCGAGGCTCCATCGAGGAAAAGATCAAACATCACTTCATGAAACCCAAGGACAACTCTATTTACCGGAACTAACCATCATCACGGCCCGCCATAACAGGTCTCATGGAAGCGCAGAAATCTCAACAGCATTTTTAAAAGCGCCAAGCATAGCCGTTAGCTGTATCTTCTCACTTGCGCCAGCCGCCAGTCGATGCCTAATATACAAGTTAAAGTAGACGTGAAACGAACGAAGGGACGACGTACTCGATAGTCGCCAGCATGTCCAGAAGGTACACCCGAGCCGCAGGTTTCAGTTGAAGCCCATCAACGAACTCGAACGCCCCGTTAAGTAAATCTGGCAGTGCCAGGCCTCGCTCTGTCTTTAACGCAGAGATCGCTTACAACCAAAAATCAGTGTTCGTCGCGGTTACTGCCACACTCGCACCCACTGTTGTATGCTGTGGTAAACTCATCCGTGAGCATCGATGTGACGATCGTCTCAATATCGGAGGGGTGCGGATTCCCGGTACAGTTGTAAACCTCCGTCTCGCCGGTTAGGTCGTAAGCGGCGTGACAGGCCTGAAGCACATTAAGCGCACGTCGCATGTCACCTTTCGTGAGCTTCAATAGTGCCTGCCTCCCTTCTTCCGTCATCTTCACGCTGGAAACACGATCAATGACCACCTCTTCTGCCAGTGGATAAGAAAACCATACTCTTCCGCCTTGAGGACATGATTGAGCTTCTTCTCCACTTCCGAGATAGGGTGAGGAGAGAACCTGAAGCGTGTACACCGGCTCTGCACCGCAGGTATAATTTTGTTGACGTAGTTGCATATGATGCAAAACCGGACGTTCTTGGTATATTGTTCAATCACACGGCGTAGAGCTGCTTGGGCCGCGGTGGTCATCATGTCCGCTTCATCAAGGATGATGAGTTTGAAGCCAGATGAGTACAGGGTCCTCGTCTCCGCAAAGTTCTTGATTTGCTCGCGAACGACATCGATCCCGCGATCATCGGAGGCGTTTAACTACGAAAATCGGTAAAATCGGTAAGAAACTCTACAAACGACTTAACAAAGCGACCACACCTCCAAGATCTGTTTCTTGTAGCCCGGACCGTATATACGGCGAGCAACAGCCAGGATCGTCGATGTCTTACCCGTTCCGGGAGGACCGTAGAAGAGGAGATGGGGTAGCCGGTTCTTCTCGATGAACTTCTCAACTGGGCGCGGCTCAAATTGAGTGAGACCTTCAACGGGACAAGGAATAAACATACTGGTACTGATGATATCCTGGTGCGACACGACATCATCCATGGTCACTGGGCGATACTTTTCCACCCTGAATTTATGAAGCCGCATTAGAGGTCCATCAAATACAAGAACGAGCTGAGGTACCAGGGCAGCCCATTGTCTTCTTCTGGCAACGCGGGCTCTACAACCTTTCCCTTGCCCTTCTCCATAGTGGAGAAACGTGGGAGGTCGACATCGACCATCTCTACGTCGTCGTCGGATGCCATCGCGTCGCGTCCGTTCTCGAGGTGGAATCGTCAATGAGGGCGCGTGACGGTGACGCGGGTGTGGCTGAGCCGGGTGTTGCCGCATCGGAGTCTGAACTTTATTCTTGTGGTAAACAAAACTGTGCAGGTGGTCTTGATTACTCACCAATCTACGCTTTCATCGACGATTCCACCGTTCGTCTCGTTGGATAGATAGGAGGCGCAGACATGCAGATCTTCGTTAAAACGTGACTTCTCTCTCCCAAAAGCCTTTCTACGCTTTTGTTCTGACTTTTGTGTAGCCTCACGGGTAAAACCATCACCCTCGAGGTCGAATCCTCGGACACTATTGACAATGTCAAGGCCAAAATTCAAGACAAGGAAGGGTGAGATTCAGCCCAGCTCCCACCATTGACTGTTTTCCGACCCGTAATTCAGAATCCCCCCCGACCAACAACGATTAATCTTCGCTGGAAAGCAGCTGGAGGATGGCCGCACTCTTTCTGATTAGTAAGTCTCCTCTAGCCCGATAAAACTTCGGCAGTAGTAACCCCTCGACTCCCAGTAACATTCAGAAGGAGTCTACTCTCCACTTAGTCCTCCGTCTTCGAGGTGGGGCTAAGAAGAGGAAGAAGAAGACCTATAACGTCAGTCGATTTATTGCTCGACCTTACAGTCCAATTCTTAACACGGTCCGATATCGCAGACCCCCAAGAAGATCAAGCACAAGCGTAAGAAGGTCAAGATGGCGATCCTGAAGTACTATAAGGTTGAGTCGGACGGGAAGATTAAGCGCCTCCGCCGTGAATGCCCTACTGCCGAGTGCGGTGCCGGTATCTTCATGGCGTTCCACAAGGATCGCCAATACTGCGGCAAGTGCGGTTTGACCTACACCTTTACGCCCGGTACCAAGCCTCCTGTATAATAGACAGTACTCTTCGTCCGTTGTTGTTAGCATTTGTTGTGAATACGAAGGTTCTGCACTTCCGGTTCTGGTTCGCATTCATTTGAGCGGTAGCCGAAATTCATAGTACCCTACCCACTTCCAGCGTACTAGTTCTAATCAGACATCCAAGATGCAGCGTCCTGATATTTTAATAACACTGACTCAGTCACGACAAGTACCGAGGATCTCCGTCCATATCTACTCGATAAATGAATGATGGAAAGTAGACGAGTTATATGAACCTCTTCTTGCAGGACCTGCACGAGGGATCGATGTACTCCCGTATGTCCCCGCAGCCAACACACTGCATATAGCAGTATCTACACACTGGACAGTAGCGGCGAGACCCAGCAAATGAGTAGAGCATGTGCTCGTTGTATCCTGAACAACTCTGGGATCTGCATCGCAACATGACACCATCTATTACGCCAGCATGAGGGCCGGGTTTCTTCAAATCGAGGGCTGCCCGCAGCCCAAGCTTGAAAGCGCCAGCACGGTGGAGTAGATGATTACCGGGCGTGTTGCCAATTTTCTCTTGCGCGCGGGTCATTGTGACCCCGTTCCAGAACTTCGAGAAGAGCAGACGGCACTCCATTTCCACAACTTGCTGTTCACTGTTATACAAGACCATCCATTAGTTTAATCGTGGTCCCCACATTGACCCTGGGAACTTCACTTAGCAGTAATGCATGAAAAGAATTCTTCGACAATGTTGTCCTCGGATAACTTGCTTTCAATATCCTTCAAGGCCAGGTCGCGGAGGGGTTGAATGTCCAGCTTCCAATGGTGCAGAGTCAACTCCACGCCACGACCCGATATTTGGGTTGATTAAAGGAAACTCACCAAGTTGGCAAGAATGTAAATGCTCTTCGGTGAACAAGGAGGGGGGGCGTTGGCCGCTGCCTTCTCAAGGATGTACCCCAGACGGAAGTCGGCCCCCTGCGATTTAAGGGGGGCGAATGTGACTTGGCCAGTACATTGATAGAAGAAAAGGGATCTCCATCTGGGGGGAGGACGAATCCTCGATTATTCTTTGGTTGTGGGATAGGCGAAACTTCAACCCACGCAGAAAACGATCCGGGGGAAAGAACCGCACGAGTTCCATCGTTCCCCGTCTCTGTACAGTTTTGTGTGGGCGCCGACATACTCTCCGTGGCATCCACATGATCATTTTCGCAGTCACTTTCGGCATCCATCTCCCCCGTGGGATCTCTCGCCGGAGTATTTTGGCCGTTGGAGTGTGTAATACCTTTGATACTCCTTCAGTCACAAGTACGTACATTTGTTGTGCGGTTTTACTCACAAGCCTCCAGTCCATTGCCAACAATCATGCTCGAGAAGTGAACAGCTTTCAAGGTGCTGCCTTTTCTTGTATGCCGAGCCCAATACTTCCGGTCAAAGAAAACCCCTTCGCGGATGGATTTCATTATTGCAGTCTGAAGGACATCCCAGCTCGCGGGGTTGTGGATACGTGGAGGCTGCTCGAAAAATGAGAATTGGACCTGACGCCAAGTTGAACGAGGAATAGGCGAACAGAAGGTGTGTCGCTAGACGCCATGGCAGTACCACTGTCTTGGTTGATAGTTTGCCAAAGCGAGGAGAGGGTGCCCGTCACACGTTCAAGATCTCCTTCGAAATTACCATCAATTATTTCGCAAACCTTCATCCACGTCGTCCTCTCTGCAGTATCGTTCTGCAAGGCATACACGAGCTGGGTGATGCATGCCCTC
>Ga0307517_10006215_pt1 | contig 17772 bp, 22 predicted proteins | sample 23_EM_MG_FD_194515 | JGI IMG/M metagenome (GOLD analysis project Ga0307517, IMG submission 194515) | Populus trichocarpa ectomycorrhiza microbial communities from riparian zone in the Pacific Northwest, United States - 23_EM | ecosystem: Host-associated > Plants > Roots > Unclassified | place...
ATGTCGGAGAAATCTATTTTTGATGGTAACGCGCTGTCACGCGTAATAACCCGCTTAACGGTCCGGGTAAGGTGTAACGCGTTACAACAAGAAATAAAATCCTTGCACATCGACTCTCTGCGCATTAAAAAAAATTTCTTTCAATCTAATTTACTTTGTTATTGGTTCAGGTAGCCAACAATAAAAATTTATACCATTACGGGACGAGGGCCTTAGGGCCCAAAATCTTTTAACTCCCTGTAACTCCCGTTACAACCCTGATTTGGTTGTAACGCTAATTTTAAATGTCCGACACATGCCACGACTAATTTCGGAAATCCCATATTGAGTCTATGGGCAGAGATTCTGTTGTGCAACAAACATGACACCGACGTTCAAGAGCGCATGAAACCGTTACACCCCAACTTGAATATACACAAAGGATGCAACCTTGTATACGTATGGCTTGGCACTCGCTGATTGAACCGTTTGCTTGACTTGGCGGTTGTCCAAAACTATTTGGTACCCTAGCCTAGCCTATCTCCGCCAGCCTCGATGAATCGAGGTGCCCGAAGGCGTTTCCGCTCATTCATATTCCCAAAACTGGGAATGACAAATGACATGTTGAATATAATTACTCCAGGAACCTATAACATCGTTCATCCTCCCGCCCTTCGTTATCAGCGATACTCCAACAATGGTCAAGGTGAACAGAGACTACTTCATCAACTTCGATTTCATTTCTCTGTCCGCCTTAAGGGCCGTCTTTGGGGTATGGATCAACATCTGTATTGCAATCATCGCGATTTGCATTCGTTCCATCTTTCGTTACCGGATCAAGAGAATCCTGTTATCGGGTCGTCAGAGGGTTAATCTCTGGCGAGTTTCACCAGCACTGACAACGTCCGAGGTTTTCGAACTTCGACATGTCCTGATCCGAGCCCTCATTCACGGCCACTATTTCTTCGTTCTCGCCTCCATCTTCTGTTTTGTTGTAGCATCAGTGGGGGCGGCAAGCACCGTCATCAGCAACTACTCCGTCGTTATAAACCCCGTCATTCGCAATGCCATCGTCCCAGGCCAAAATGTTACGCATTTCCACAATTCAGCCAGGGGTGCGCTACTAGAAGTGTCAAATAGAGTTAAGGCTCTGGACCGCGCCAACGCACCGCTGGACGAGCTATTTGATTTCGTTCCAAACGACAATTTTCATTGGGTTTATAGAGCGAGCCAATGGAATAACACATGGAAAGGGACTTGCACATTCACGAAGCACGAGGCAGTCGAACTCGTCGTATATCCTACGAATTCAAGCCAATATCAAGTCGAAGCTCCGTTACTTGGCAATTATATCCCTCGTTGGGCCACCGAGAATGCGACGAAGCAAGGCACGGACTACGCCGGATTTTATGAATCAAATGCCAACATTAACAACACCGGATCGTGGACGAATATACTTGTCAGCTACTTCTTTGGTTCATCACCTGACAACGATGCCACATTTTTGGCAAGGACTTCCAATATTTCCATTGTGAATTATTTAGCCCACGGAATAGGGATCTCGGCTACTGGCGCGTATGTTGAAACCGCATTCAGGTCTGACATTCATGTTGTGGAATGTGGCTTCGTCAATACGTTGGAAAACGGCACGATATATCAGGCAAATGGAGCCGGAGGGTCGTACACCAGTGCTGTTCAAGGTATAACTGGGGTAATTTTCTGCATTCTCTTTCCCTTCGGTCACTCTTGAATTATCATCCTTCAGATGTACGCTCGCGGGGTTGTGATGAACTCCACTGCTAAATTGCCTGTCATTCAACCGACCGGAATGCAAATGCTTCGATACTGGCAAGCGTACATGTCTGTGAAAGACTCACAGTACCCGAATCCGGCTGTCAGGAGCCTGGCCGTAGTGCAGGATACGGTGCAAATGCGGCTTTCATCGTTGATGATTACCGTTGGAGCATTTCTCCTTGCAGTGATAACGGCTTGCGTTGCGAAATACCGTGGAGTTAGGAATAAAACGCACCAGGTTCAACTTCCGTCGTCGCAGCTAGATTGGATGGTGCAAGCCGCGCGAGAGCACGCTAAAACCAAACCCGAGACTGAAAAAACTCGCAGACGAACTAAATCACACGACGAGTTCGCTATTCTTCATCAAGACAACTTCTACATCCGAGTCGTCGATTCCAATTTCGATCCATGTATTGCTATGGATGACGAGCCTGATCTGTCAATCCTCGAATCGCTGTCATCGACTCTACAATCTCCAAACGAAGAGGATGATTTCGACCCTTGGGTCGGTTACAAAGAGACTCACCCTTTCCCGATGTCGCGAAGCTGAAGTTATAAATCATAATAGATGTTGGAATTACCGAGGAAAATACGCCACGAGACTCGCTCTCGCGACGCCGCCGGACTATTTCGTTGCTGTCCACTGTCTTCTTGTCTTCTTCCGTGCTAGACATTTTACCTATGGACTTTCTACAGTATATATGCCGTCGTATTTCGTACTGACCCTCAGTTGTTGTTCCCACCAACTGAGGTATGCTATCCCATTTCTTGTCATCATACCCTACTTATGTCGTTACCTAGCACGTCGTTCTCTAGGTATATCTTGTCTATATAAAGTTGTTGTTCCCACCAACTGAGTCACGGTATTCGTGACTTATAGGTGGGGAAAAGGGATATCCTCTCGTTTCTTCGTCTGTTTCTGACTTGCTAGTACCAACTTGCTACTGGACTCTGGTGATGAGAATGGCGATGGCAAATCTGTCTAAGAATGGACTTGCCAAAAGATTCGTATGTCCTGCGGTCCATTAGCCTCATTTGGCCAATACTGGCCAACATGGCCCCTAATAAGGTTCTGAGAATTTGGAACCGAGAGATAAAGGAAGGACGGAAATGGCAATGCAACTCGGTCCATCGTCGCTATCGAGTGGACATTTATTATGGGTGCAGTGATTTGAAACCCAGATTACATCGTCAACGCGTCAACCATGAGCACGGCTAAGAAAGCCGGCTACCTCGACGACAGTCGGGCGCCCAACTCGGCACGTCGGCGGCAACCAACCATTTCCACAACCCTGTTCAGTCATTCTGGGCTGCCTTTTCTTGAGTCCAAAGTGCGTACTGACGGCGTCTCTGAGTAAGCCTTCCCAAGCAAGGCTGGATACAATACCCACAACACCGCCAACACAAAGCCCGCCTGCTACGGTTTACCTCCAGGTCTTCCGTCATGCTGATGTCGATCGGATTCGCCCTAACTCTATTTGTTCTCGGGTCGATATTGTTTCCCAAGTCCGCGTGGTAAATATTCTCAAAAGCTGAGACGGAGGGCATGAGAATATTAGATTTCTTTGCTTTTCCCCATAGATTTCCCAATCTTCCTTCAAGTTGGATCAAACAACTGATTCAAATTGCACACAATCTTAGATTTACGACCATTGATAAGGTTGGAGCCAAATTAAGTCTCATCGTGTACTACTCTCTGATTAACCTAAATTGATATAAGTGTCAGAAGCCTTACATCAGAATTGGATTCAAATACCGTGACACCATATGCTGTTTCTCTAGCTTGCCCTAAGCTACCTGCGGCGACTGGGATGGAAATTATTAATTGTTAGTTAATGAAAAATGTAGTACATACTGAACACATATCCAAGTTTCCCTTTAGTTATGCCCCAGCTACAGAAGACGTCAAATGTCATCATGAGAAGCTCCAAACGGACGAGTGCTTGCCTGTTTTGCACAATCCAGTACCTGCATCAAACAGAAAATATTAATGTGATATTCTCATTTAAGCAAGTTACACGTACAAAAGGTCTTTGCCCTTCCCACCCTTTTTGAAATGGCCGTAACCAATGATCGTCACTTGCCGCAAGTGTTAACAACATATTTGGTTACAGGATGCATAACAGTGATAACGCACTGGCATGGCCCCCATAGGGGCAACCTGTCTGAGGCCAGTCGGGATGGCCATCATCTTGTCAGAAAAATAATCAGAAGACGTGGCGGTGGGTCAATGTGTAGTTGTAAGTCTTACAGAAAACCTCGTCTCCGCTGCGGCTTGCAACCTCTTGAGAGTATCGTACAAACCCCGTAGATAACTGGAACTGGTGACAATGGAAGAAAAAGGCGATCAACGACATGTCGATATCACTCACAGCGGAATATAGCGGTCCAATCGTCTACATAAATCCAATCAATGATGCTCAATACAATGCAAAATCTGCAATACGTACAGAGAGATGAGTCTTCATTCGTTCCCATACTCTAAATCCCGCATTGGTTGCTTCTGGGAATTCAGGTGCATCGGTGACGTACGGAAGTGCGCCGTACGAATTTACAAAACATCCGTTCTGTGAAAGGCCGAGGCTCGATCGTGTGGGATGACACATGGATGAACTTGGTGACGTACGCTGCATTGAAAAGAATCTCTTGTTGACCAAGGAACACATGACTCGGTGGCCATGTAATCACTGCCGAGCTATGAACAGTATTAAATCCTCGATTATGATTAAATATGGAAGTGGACTTCACTAGGGATCGGACACGACTAATCAGGCAGGTTCGATGTCAGAGGTCTTTGTGTACGCATGCGCGCTGAGAAAGGAAATAACTCTGACGTACATAAATTGATTGTCTGGGTGGTGGTCGATTATCGTTAGGAGACTGATAATGTTGCCGAAGATTTAAGTTTACCTTCATATAGGGATCCTTGTTTCGCCTTGCACATGGCCAACCAAAGTGGGGAGAGCTCCATGACTGCCTTCTTACTATACTTTGTCATAATAGATGCCTGAGATAGCAGAAATTGATAAGAAAATGAAAGCGAAGGATAAGTGGAACACTACCTCCACCATGGTTGTGATTGTGAACGAAACTTAAGTAGTTTGAGTTTCATGTGGCGTCTTGGTCGATATAAACTTACCACACAGCTTCGTGTCTCCTTGATTCTTTCTAGGCGTCTGGAATGTCGTCCGTGGGTCGAAGCTATCGGGACCACGACGCACATAGTCACGAAGTGAGTGAGCGTTGGCGTAGGCTTCCGCCACCTTTGCACCTGCGTCCATGGCGGCTTCGAACTGGTCTTGTGAGATTCGATAGCCTTCCGTGATAGGGGGACACGTGTCGTCACTATTGGAGTCTTACGATATACGTAAATCAAGGTTTTATTTTCAAGAAATAGAACAGTGATGCTTACCATGAACTTTGCGAAATGAAACCCTGCCGTATTTCACCGATTTGGAGTTCTTCATCGTGTTATATAGTATGCATTGAACTGTCGCTCCATCAATATTCGTTCCCACGCTAAATCTAAACATGGCTGGCGTCAAGCTTGAACAATTTCGCATACGCCGTAAGACGCACCCAATGCATGCCTTGTTCGAACTGCAATTCGTGCGACATTCCACAAGGTTATTCATCGTCGCTGTCGGCACTAATGGCTGATCTGTGTAGTAAACAAGATTTTCTTGCTACTAGAAGTATTAACACCGATCAAAACGAAGGGGTTATGAGCAACCAACCGTGTATCTCAGAGCATCGCATTCACAACCGTCGGTGTTGATCTTGTAGCACAAGGACGAACAGCCATTCATGCTACACTGGAAGGCACCTTCTCCGATATTATCACGGCAACTGGTCATTTCTGTCAGTTAAGCCGAGATAATGACAAGAGCGAGTATTCACCTATTGTCGAACACTCTATTCCCTGCAGAATCATTAAGAGATGTGGAGATAGTGGGATGTGGTCAACGCACCTCCTTCCGAGCAAAGGGCTGCCGCGTTTGACGCTAAACTACCACACGAACTCGAAATGTACAAGATAGCGGAACACTGCGGCTCAGGAGTGTAAGTCTTATCCCAGAATGCAATTCCAAGATAATCAGACAGATGGGAACCACCCGCATCCGCTGTCGCTTTCATTCTGCTTAGGACGTAAGAGAGTTGCGCCGAGCTAAGGCCAACAAGACCGGGAGGGAAAAGAGTAGGGAGGTCGCCTAATTGAATTTTTTTTGTTAGTGAGGGATGAAAAGCATGGGTGGGTAGTTTATTACGTCGAATTAATGCTTGACCGTCGCTGCCCGCCGTTTGGATCACCTTTTGGACTTTGTACGCCCCGAATACGTATTCATTTTCGTCCACCAGTCCATCGCCTGGAAAAATGGTTCAGCGTCTATTTGGTCCACAAGAAGCTCTTTCTACCATTCAAATCCAATGCAGCCATCGTAGTGTCCGTAATGTTTTCCGGAGAGTAACTGGCGTTGATGTGACCCATTCCTCGTAACAGTACCGGGTATAGGTTCAATAGGGTAGCCATTTCCGACCTATTGATATAACCATCACCGTTGATATCAACTGTAGAGAAAACCTTGCGGTGCTGTGAGTCGACTGTCATACAAAATTAAGCTATTCTCAACTATGGTGTTCAAAGGAAATGACGTACATTGGAACATAGTTTGGCCGATAAAACTGCGTCTCGGATCCTTAGTGTTGAGGAAATCGATAATGGGAGATTTCGTCAACGTGCTACCAGGAGAAAGGACGGGATATTCAGAAAAGGCCGAGAAGTCAAGGGGAGATGGATTCCGTGCAGGCACTGCAGGTGGATCTTCAACGCAAACGATTTGTTCCGGGGCGAGCTCGCTGCAATCGAGGGAGGGGTTTAGTTGAACAAGTTTTCCGGTAGGCAGATGGTTCATTTGCTCGATGGAACTGCATGAATTGTTCGGTTGGACCTAATAAATACATCACAAAAGGTCATTATGAGGGTATTTGGATGGGACTTGCTCGGTATATCTCTCCACATACGGGAAGGACGCACACAATGTCTCCAGGTTGCAAATTTGAACAGTTTATTTTCGGATTGAGGGCCATAAACTGGTTGAGCTGTAAACCATTGTTTGTTGCGAGATCATAGCAGATGTCTCCTAGGGTAACGCCGATGTCAGTTTTGCAAGGAACAGATGGGACGATAGGTTCGGGAAAAAGAGGGGGTAACGTTGGTATGGGATCACTATTAGGTGCGGATTTGGTGGGTGAGGGATGACTCGGCGCTGCGACGCAAAGAACTTGACCCGGGAATATGGCGCTAAATGTAGGCAAAATGTCAGCGAGCAAAACTGAATTCCGACAAGGAATACGTACGCGCAAGATAGACCAGGATTTAGTGACATGAGAGCAGCCTCCGAAACACCTTGAGAGCTCTCAATCCTGGCACACCAGTCTCCCGGAGCAACCACATATGTTTTGGTACATGGGAGTCTGAGACAGAGGCCAGTTCCGATAGAAAGCGTTGCACAATTGAGACCTGGGTTTAACGCTGATAGCTGAGCCTGCGTTATGTGCGCCGCACTGGCAATTAAAAAGCAACCTGAAGAAAACCTGAGATGGACGGCCAATTGGAACGAAGAGACTCACTATCACCAGTTACAACCTTGTATAGAGTGCCACACTCGTCTTGTAGTTTCGCGACTTGTCCGTCAGTCGAGGCTCTCACGAAGGCTGGGGTGGATTCAGTAACTAGCAAAGTTGGCAGATAGTGTATACGTACTCGTTGCGATCCCAAAAGCTAGAAGGGATAATTTCATCAGTTCTCTTTCAAGTGAGGAACAATGCGCACATCCGAGTCATAAATATACAAACAGCCCCGTCTTCCATCCTAGAGCTCACAAGGGGTTGGAGAAGATGCCGGTTGAACGTTGAGTCGCTCGGACCGTGAACCCGTGAACCTCCAACACAAGTACTGCAAAATTCCAAGCCAAGTGCCACTGTGCTTTTGAGATGTTCATCCAAAGCGGCACAGGAGTAGAGGATCCCACCATGACTTGGCCAATTGGTCTCTTTGCAGACGAGGTCTCTTCCGATTCCCTAGGGAGTATCGCTCTTCTTCTCGGATGCTAATAACAGCTCTACCTGGGCCTATGGGGCACTTGGGGTGCTTTATTTTTATGCTCTTTACACATCAAAGGACTTGAGGAAGACTCGGAGGACTCCCCTTCCTCCTACTATGTACAGACCATCTCTCGTCTATCTCTCCGTTATCTTTGCCAGCAGATCAGTATTAGCCGAATTTTTCTGTAAGTATACGGTAGCGATCTCCTTTTTATGTTTCTCATGGCTTGTAGGGGATCAGGTCGGTTTCGGTCTGCACTTGCATGCAGACTGCAAAACAATAGCCGTCCAAAGTGGCGATGGATGCGCCAGTCTTGCCGCTCGCTGTGGCCTCAGCGGCAATACGTTCATGTCCTACAACCCGAGATTAGACTGTTCGAAGCTTGTCGTCGACCAGGTGAGCGATTTGCTTTTGTCCAGGTCTGCGATTCTGATTTTGACAACTCAGTGGGTATGTTGCACACTGGGGACCTTACCTTCAAAGTACGGTCGGTTGACTAGCTTCCTTCTCCAAAGATGACACGAACGGCGACTGATTTTTTAGAAAACCTCACCAAAATCCTGACGGATCCTGCTATTCCGAAAAAGTCGTGAGTGGCTCGACGTGCGTTGCTTGGGAACGGAAATACGACATTACTCAACCTGTGCGTACCACCCCTCCATTTCTTTGTACGCTACCTGCTAATGGGAACAATAAATCAGAACATCAATGAATGGAATAAGAACACTTGGCGGTAAGCCACTTGTGTTTTCTGCAAAGTCGACGAATCTGGATGTTTGTTCGGAATAGCTGGACAAATTGCTCCGCTTTGCAGATTGGGATGAAGGTCTGTCTCTCGCCAGGAAAAGCTCCGTTGCCAGCTACAAACTCCAGTATGTGATGTCTAGTTCTGATTCCTGAAGGATTTGCTTTCTTTCTTTAGGTATTCCTTGCGGCTTGGAGAGTGTCGGGCACAAGAAATGCCCGCTGAAGGGCTGCTGTGGAAAGTTAGTCACACCCAGCACTCTTTGCTGACCCTTCGTTTACTTTTTTTAGATGGGGATAGTGAGTGTCCTCGCAGCGTCGTGTCCTTCACTTGCTAATCTCCGCTACAAAACTTCAGTTGTGGACTTACGTGCGTCTTATTTCCTTCCGCCAATATGATCTAACATTCTTTTCGAATTCAGTGAGGAATTTTGCAGTGTAGTCAAGGGCGGAGCCCCTGGAACAGGGTGTCAATCTGACTGTCAGCCACTGAGTGATTTCGCAAAAAGCACTGGTGGGGTTCCATCCCGAAACGTCATCGGGTATTACAGCAACTGTTCGTATTAGCTTCTTCCTACTTCCATGAGATAACAATTGTGATTGACCTCAGGGGCTTCTAAACGCACATGCAATGGGGTTCCGAACACCGTGGTACCCGCTGTTCGTCCCAGAGACCTCGATCCCTACGCATATAGTCATATTGTTTATTCGTTTGCGGGGGTGGCACGAGGAAGTTGGGCGCTCACGGAGACTCAAGCTAACGATAAGGAACTTATTGCGGAACTTCAGGCGCTGAAGAAGCAAAATCCGACTTTGAAGACACTGTGGGCTGTTGGCGGGTGGGCCTTCAATGTACGTTTCTTTTCACCTTTGTTATTCTGACTTCTATCTCGATACCGAATCCATCGATCTTTGGGTTCGGGAATATACTCAAAGAGCTTTTTTGACATGTAGGACCCTCCGACACAAGATGTCTTCTCGAAAATGACAAGCACTACTGGGAATCGTGCCGCCTTCATCAAGGGTGTTCTCACTCAGCTACAGTCGTATGGGTTTGACGGCATCGATATAGTACGTCTCTTTTTTCGTGTCTTTTTCCTGATTTTCTGATTTGCCGCAAAGGATTGGGGTAGGTGCTAGATATTCTACTACTCGCATAGGCCGCTCATTGCTCTCAATCAAGAATACCCGGGCACAGAGCGCGGAGGTGCTGAAAACGACGGACAAAACTTCTTGTCGCTTTTGAAAGAGTTTGAAACCGCGATTCACAATGCTGGTCGACCGATCCTTATTAGTATCACTGCTCCAGCATCGTACTGGTAGATGCCCTTATTTTTAACAAAACGCACAACATCTCATGCATCATTATTAGGTATCTGCAACAATTCCCCATTGCTGAGATGGCACAGCACCTCGACTGGATCAATCTCATGACTTATGTACGTGATATTCTTTATTTCCTCCTTCGTGCCATTTCTTCATGTGCTTCCATCTCCTAGGACATTCATGGCTCTTGGGACATCAAGTTCGGCACCGGAGTCTTGCCCCACACCGCTATTCCTGAAGTCGACGCTGCAGTCAGCATGTTCGCCAAAGCCGGTGTTCCGTTGCGTGAGTCTATGCTATCAGCACCTATTTTTTGTGTAATTATTTGAGTTGTCCAGGCACTGTAAACCTCGGGATCGGTTTCTACGGACGGTCATTCACCCTCGCCAATCCCAGTTGCAATACCGCCGGTTGTCCTATGAAAGGCGGTGGCACTCCAGGCCCCTGCACTGGTAAGAGTTCAACACCCCTCGCAAACCTGTTCAATCTGATGCGGGTTTTGTGCAAGGCGAATCAGGGTTTCTATCATATGGGGAGATTGATCACCTGATTCAAACAAAGAACCTCAATCCGCGGTACAACAAAACTTCGCAGACCATGGTACTTACCTATGATGATCAATGGATAGGGTGTGTCTTTTACTCCGCACCAATAGTAAGACACTTACTTCCTTTCTATTAGTTACGAAAACCCCGAAACAATTGCAAACAAACTGAAGTATGTGATAAAGCGCTCGATGCCTGGAGGTAAATACCACACGCGTCCGATTACTATTGAAGAATAACGATCGTCTCACATAGTCTTGATTTGGGCAGTCGATTTGGATCTCAACAATCAGCTAACCAATGCGGTAGAGTGGCTTTTTCCCATCCCCCATCCTTATCGCGCAGTACTTATCACTTACCCTTGTACAAGGTCATCGGGTCATCGGGAAGACCTGTTCTGGCATCAACGGATTGCCCTGCAGATGGCATTTGGCCTCGCACTCCCCAAGGAGTAACAGCGAGTGTCCCTTGTGATATGTCGAATAAGTCGGGTCTGCAAAGGACTCGTGCTTGTGGGGGGCCAGCATGGGGCCCAAAGCCGAGCGATAAACTGTGTGAAATGGGTGAAGCTATGGGAGCTGCGTTTGGGAAATGTGGGGGAGAGCTTTAGTTTTCCGAACCATCTGCCCAGAAAAATATCATCGTTACCTGTAGTTTTATAAACTCTACATGCTGTCAAAATTGCAAGTAAAATTACGGGCGAGATACAATGCGAAGAGTGCAGAATGCAGTCTAAATTCTGTATTGGGAGGATTCGACCAACAATCTACTGTCAACTGAACATTACACCGAAGCTATTTGCCAATGTTTTAAGGATTCCCAGATAGGGCCCGCATGGATTGCATGTTATACACCACAGACTTAGATGTGCTTGTAGGTATTTTCGAGCAAAATTATGGCGGATTTCTAACTCTCTTTTCCTCAAAGTCGATGTCGAATACACGACCTGTGACCTATTTTACTATTATTAACTCTCGGGTCGAGCCCCGACCTGAGCGGCAATGGAGTTGTTTCCGCAGGTTGTATTATGTATCGACCACAAATATTTCTGAAGAGAATATTAATATGGATTCGGCTGTGGGAGGATGCGGGCGAATGGGGCTGAATGATGCATATTCCTGCGCAGAAACGGATGTACTATTTGCAGGAAAGTATCCACTCGCTGATTCTGAGCTTCGCGACTTGGCTTGGAAGGTTTTTGGGGAGCACTGCGAGAGAGTTCGGCATTGCGAAAGAGAGTCAGTGCGAGATAATACAACCTATATAAATCGACAGTCTCTACCTCTATTGCCATTTCCCTAGTCGGTCACCGGCTATGGAAACTAATTAATTATTCACTTTTACTTTCTCGGGGTGAAACTCAGAGAGCAATAGTCTTAGGACGGCGTTCACAAAGGTCTGGATCTGTCAATTTTTGTGAGTTTGTCCAAAAGCGGTTCGATTCGGCGTGGTTATGTATCACACCCACGTGACAACACCGTGAAACTTTGGGAAACGCGAGGGGACAACTACACAACCATCATCACCTCGATCTTGCCGTCCCTAAGCACCCATTATCATCCATGACAGACCTAATCTTGCTGAACTAGCCTGCAAAGACCAAGCTTTGGAGCTGTGTACCGCCTAGCTCGGATCGAATACGAAGCTTGTCCAGGATACGTTGAGATTTGAGAGGATGATCATCCACAGTAATCGAAGTGAGAGCCGGAAATGATAGAGATTTGACGGCGTTGTTGTCCTCGTTCGTCAGGGCTAAAGCTTTCCAGAAATTGGAGGTCGTGGTCTCGAGGTAGATTTCGTTCAGAGTTTGTATTGACCCAAAGGCAACCGTCCAAAATTCAGGGGAAAGGTACACGTTGAAATCGGTGACCACGTCCAAGAAGGCTAAACCTTCAAGAGGAAGTAAGGAGAGGATGGTTTGCAGGTTGAAACTGATGTTATCGTCATCGTAAGTCCAAAAGAAAACGAACTTGAGGACGGGGTCTGCCGTCTCCATCTGTTCATGCGAGAGGATGTCGGAAAATCCCTCGACCGTGAAATCCGCTTCGTCTGGATTATGCAGTAAAAGGAAGCTTCGGATATATTGCTCGCCGGCGTTCGAGGTTGGTAATGGTGTCGTGACTAGTCTCCGGTATGGAGGAACGACGAGGCATGGGAGAAATTGGGCCATTCTGGTGCATTCGACAGAAGGTGTAGAAGGTGAACCTTGGCAGCCTTGAAACCTTCGTCGGCCTCTTTAATGAATCCACAAAGATCTATTGTTTCCAAACGAGGAATTTTTGAAGAACGCGCAAGAAATCGTGGCATCCGAATTTGCAAGCGTCTGGTATATCCGCTAGCCTGATGTGTGTGACGCCCTGCAAAAACTTGCTGTTCCCATCGACGGAGCATAAACGGAGGGCCAGTTGTCCGATACACCCCGCACGTACGTGGGAATCGTTGAGGATGCTCCAGGTCTCTTGCAAACGGAAAGTCATCAGAGATTTCCAACACCTCTAAATTCTGAAACTTGGATACGAAAACCTCTCGCAAGGTTCCTTCACTAGGAGTATTCAACACCAACTCGCGGACACGCCCAAAGTGTATTTTCAGTTGCTTGAGGATACCGTGTTCAGGTGATGGTGCCCATCTAATGATTAAGGTGAGTGGAGACTGCTTCGAGCGTCGCAACGGTTCGGGGATCCAGGCATGAACTAGATCCTGTGCCTTCGGTTCGGTTACAGGCAGGAAGTCTATGACACCACAGTAATGACGTGTTAAGCGCGACCTCTCTCCACGCATGGCAAACATGGGTGACGGTAATCCAATCCTTGAGTCCATGACGAACCCGAATATAGTTACCCCTCAAATTGCAGAAAAAATTGGAGAGGATTTCGTTTGGAATGCAATCGTAGATTGTGTTGACGTTTGGGAGCTCCGCAGAACGATGTCAACTCCCGAGTGGCAGGATTCAGGATTGTTGAGTCCAATGAGTTGTGTTTGTTAGGTATGACCCTGTTATCGATTTTCGGTTGCTTTGCTATGTCTGGGAAAGGGCTGCAGTGGCGAGTCCCATTTAATTTGGCGTTTCGACAAAGCATTTTCAATACGGGGAACGCAGACTGTGCAAGGTTTGATTAATTGACACAGGAAACCCGGGGAACACGTACTTCTCTGGTTCAAGTTTGTGCACTTGCCGACCGTGGGCAGCAAATCCCCCAGCTGTGTTGAGCCTTCTCGGACGCATTCAGCCGCTTTGCTTTTTGACGATGCGTCACCACTGTTAAAAGAATTGAGCACAAAATCATCGCCTATTCAAGAATTCACAACCTTTTCATCTTCAAATTCAAGTTCACAATACCAGCACCATGGCTGGATAAGCTGAGAAAAGTAAACGTCTGTTGCCTGCGATAGTAGTGCCGTGATGGGCATGAGGAAGGTGCTTTCCAATCTCCGCTCTTCGTCATGCTACACCGATGTTGCATGGCTCACGCAAGAACTCGGTCGATGAGCTCGAAACTTGGGCAAATAATTTATGAGCAGGCACCAAAGGATCGTCCTCCAACAAAGGAGGTCCGTATCCTGAGTGACTCAAGTACAATTTTATTGTTGTATCATCCGTAACTTTCTGAGTGTTTCGTATAGAGCACATCCATGAAGCCGGTGTCGACGATGACAAAGCACAAAACCTACAGAAAGGAAAACAAAAGTCTGAAATTCAAACTGAACATATTCTGAGCAGGATAAAAACGCCCTGGAAAATCGGTGCTCACGTCTCATCAGCTGGTGGAGTAGAAAACTCAATTGTCAATGCTTCGTCTATCGGGTTTGCAAATCGTGTTTATTACATAAATCGTCAAACCTGCTAATAAATTATTACAAAGTGCCAACGCCTTTGCTCTCTTTTTGAGACCACAGAGAAAATGGACAGCCCCACCTCTGACTGAACATTCAATCCTGGAATTCAAATCACGAATGCAAATATTTGGTTATGAGAGTCGGTACATTATCCCTCACGGCAGCTATCTCATAAATCTTGCAAATCCAGATGAGTAAGTAGCATATCACATTTTAGATTCCACTCTAATCATTTATTAGTACGAAGCGCGCGAAGTCTTACGATTGCTTTCTGGATGAACTCAAACGCTGCGAAGCATTAGGGCTGGAGATGTACAATTTTCAGTGTGTCTACTGTCTGACTGTGTTATTCACGCCTCATGCATTCTCTGGCTGCTTGGATAGTCCGGGATCTACAGTTGGTGCTACTACACTCGAGAACTCTATTTCCCATATCGCAGAATGTATAAATTGTGCCCACCAGGAGACCAAAGGCATTACCATTCTCTTGGAAAATATGGTACGATTTTCGACCTGTACTATATTTTTCGGTATTATGTCCTGCAGGCAGGAGCGGGGAACATTGTTGGTGGTAACTTTGAACACCTCTCAAAAATCATTGACTTGATAGCTGATAAATCGAGAGTTGGCGTTTGTTTCGACACCTGTTCGTGTTTTCTATCTTCCTTTAACCCATTGATTTCATAACTCCCCATAGGCCATGCATTCGCCGCCGTATGTCTCGCCGTTTTCTTGCTATTGCACTGTCCATGTTAAATTTGCGTTTCCGCACAACAGGGTTACGATATTAGGACAAAAGATGCTTGGGAGTATGTCAATCGTTTTGCATTTTCTTTCACTCACCGATTGTCCCAACGATAGTGATACAAGTGAGAACTTGATTTTGCTCATATGAATGGGGCTGAATCATCCTCGAACCCTAGTTCAACAATTTTCGTCAACAATCGGTTTGCAATACCTTCGTGCTATTCATCTCAACGACTCGCTCTGCGGATTTCAATCACGGAAAGACCGACACCAGAATGTGGGGTTGGGTGAAATCGGCATAAAAGCTTTCCAGCATATCGTAAGAGATGAGCGGACCAAAGGTATCCCTATAATTCTAGAGACCCCTAGCCTCGGTCTTCCACAAGAAGTTTGGGGTGTTGAGATTAGTGTCTTGGGACGACTTAGTCTATTGCAAGCAAGCAACTCGGACGGCGGAAATGTGGAAGAATTCGCTGAGGAGATCAGGCTTGCTGTCAACAAGGCTAAATGTCGAAAACGGAAACGGGAGATGGATCATTAACAATCCTCGCTTGACTGTTATGTATCAACTTCAGTACTAAATTTTATTATCATATTTGAATGAAATCGATCCTTCCGAAGAAAACGAGGATGATTTACTACTACGACGAAATGTACCATTAAGAATCACTACATCACGTATGTGGCATATAAAGTCTAGAGACCTTGCAGAAGCCACATAGAACTCCAGGCAAGGAATCACTAATAATTGTGAACCTGCGAAATCATGTGAACCTTGTGCGAATAAAAAAAGGAAAAGAATCTCACCTCCTCCCTCTCGCGGCCTCTCATGAATGGTGGCTGGGTATTTTTGTAATAAATGTCGGACCACAGGTCGACCGCAAGGGGTTCCGGGCTTTCTTTCGCCTCTGCTACAGCAGCATCCACCTCCGCTTTGGCCTCCTTATCAAATTGTTTGAGCTCCTGCTCCGTTGCCAGGCCCCATTCTTCAATGTAGCGTTGGAGCCCGCGAATGGGGTCTTGAGTGCTTCGCATACGTTGAACTTCTTCACGGGTACGATATGTTGTTCCTGGGTCAGACATGCTGCATGAGGTAAGGTAAGAAAGAAAGTTGAAGGTGAGGGTCAGACTCACGAATGACCGCCATAACGATAGGTAACGAATTCAATCAAAAGTGGACCCTGCTGATCGTCAACCGCCCATTTTCGTGCATACGCTACGGCCTGTTTAGCTGCAATGATATCCATGCCATTCACCTAGCACACTCGTCATTAAAATATCAAGCGAAAAAAACTAAAGACATTCACCTGAATACCAGGAATCTTGTCGCCACGGGTGAAATACTCTGTATTAGAGGAACTGCGAGCAGAGGAAGTACCCATTCCATATTTGTTGTTCTCGCATACAAAAACGCATGGAAGATTCCATAGTTTGGCCTAAATGAAGTATTCAGCCAGGGAAAAAAAAGAAATGTGGGATGAATGCACCATATTAAAGGCTTCGAATACTTGTCCCTGATTGCTGGCACCATCACCGTACAAGGCAAACGTGCAGTGCTTTTCGTCACGGTATTTCTGAGCAAATGCAACACCAGCGCCCACTGGGACTTGAGCACCAACAATTCCATTCCCACCAAAGAAGGTAGGAGTAAAGATGTGCATTGAGCCCCCCTTGCCATGAGACATACCGCACTGGCGGCCAAGCAATTCACCAAGAACGCCTTTAATGGTACCACCACGCATGACGGCGAAGGGATGGCAACGGTATGCGGTGATGACACGATCGTCTTTTTCAATGCCATGTTCAAGACCGACGGATACAGCTTCCTGGGAACAATGGAGTCAATGAGGTTCATTTGACAGGTAAGCAGAGAAGGGAAGCCTTACTTGACCTATAGCAAGGTGGCAGAAACCACGAATGAGTTTGGCTTTATAAAGAGCATCAGCAGCCATTTCCATTCGACGCATCGTCTGCATCTCCTTATACATGGTCAACAGCTCATCCTTCGTCACCTGAACCTCCAAAGACGGTTTGTCACAGTTGTAAGCGCGAAACGATTCCTCGTGAAGTTTGAGAGTAATAGGCTGTGACAGATCGGAAGGCTTTTCATGCAATTCGGTTGTATCTGCTGTTGTGTGTACTCGCCGTGCACGAGGCAAGAAACTGACAGGCTACCACAGGTGGGTAAGTGCATAATCTGACAACAATGAACAATGCATACGAGTCTCTTTGCCAACCCAAAGCGTGCCAAAGAAGCCATGACGAAGGGTCAACTGCAAAATGTGGTTCGGGATTTTTTGGAGGAAGCGTGCGAATATGTTCGCCGAATCCCGATCACATGCTGACTTTGTATCGGGCCGCAGGTACAGCATGGGCTGATCACTTGGGTGCTCGGTACTTGCCCTCATCAGGACGATCGTCCTATATCAAGTCCCTTTGTTATGCCTGGCATCTATCAAGTCAGTACCAACCCCGCTGCTGCCCGCTTTTTATATGAATGGTTCCTCCCGTTCATCCCTTAAGGGCTGCTCTGAAGTCCAAAGCCGCAAGTAGTGATGGGCACGGGTTTGAGAATTGAGAATAAAATTGACTGACTACGTTACATAAGCAACTCAGGTGCCGAGGGTGCCCGAGACCTCGTCAGCTCATAGTAAGAAAGAAAAGAGAAAAGAAAGATAGTAGACCAAGAAAATA
>Ga0307517_10006216_pt1 | contig 17770 bp, 28 predicted proteins | sample 23_EM_MG_FD_194515 | JGI IMG/M metagenome (GOLD analysis project Ga0307517, IMG submission 194515) | Populus trichocarpa ectomycorrhiza microbial communities from riparian zone in the Pacific Northwest, United States - 23_EM | ecosystem: Host-associated > Plants > Roots > Unclassified | place...
GAGACCGATGCCAACTCGCGACCGGGCTTGTCTCCTGTAATGAAAATGGTATCCTCATATCTTCATCGTCACGTATGACGGCATAGGCGCTGAACGCGAAGATCCGGTCGTCCGTGGTTTAGCGATGAAGCACGGAGTATCGCTCGCCGAAACCGTTCTTGAAGACGTCGTCAGTGGGGGGGGGAGGTAGCCCGTGTGTTCCGAGTTCCAAAGGACCCCGTCGAGAGAAAGCCCCAAACGTACGTGCGCAGTGGCTTCGGGCGTCGCATCGTTTCAGTTGCTAGACATTTGGCTTTTCATTTTGTGGCGCCCTGCAATCCCCACAGAAGCTGATGCCAAGACTATCATGGCGCCCGACAGGAATAGATTGGACGTTTGACACTAGGCAAGTGTGGGAACGACAATGTGTTAGACTCGCTAGAGCACTTTGAGCGGACTTGGTTCAACACCAGGGCCGCCGGGCCCTGATATAGATCATTGGAATGCAAACCGACTTGTATTATGAACGTGGAAAATCTTCTAGAACAAGCGACCTGCGAGGAATGAATGGGTGGTAGGCAACAAGTGCTGTGACCCACTGATACCCACGCTGCACCACAGCTCTGATAGAACAGGTCATCCGAATAGGATCAGTCCATGAGTAAGTACGTATATACCGGGCGAATCGGAGTGATTGTGATCACCTGCAATCATTGCACGCCTTCTCCACGCACTCACCAAACTAAGGGACTTGTGACGACGTGCGATGTTCGCGTCCACTATCAGGCCAGATATAAATAGTTGCTTGATCCTACAGCTTAGATGAAGTCAGAAGACGCAAATAATGATACCATAACAAGGTACGCGAGTGTGATAAACAACGGTCCAGATGAATAATGAGGGCAAGAAGACCACGGGAATGTCAACGAGAAGTACTACCGACTGCCTCCAACACCTTGCAGCTTTTGTATTGTCTCCGCTCTAAGCGGCGTATCTGAGAACAGGGCCGTAACGAGCTTGATCAGTTCGTCAATTTCGAAATCCACAAGGGCTCCTTCCTCGAACAGGTAGGTGATATCCACCATGGAGGCTTCAAGAACTTCGGAAAGATACGAGAACTTGAGCCACGAGGGAACGTAGGTCACCACCGCTGAGGTCTGTTTTCTCGTACATCAGCACCCGTTATATCGGTAGGGGGGACTCTAGCGTACCTGTTCGGGACCTTCGACGAACAGACCCTCCAAAGAGTTCAGCATTCGACAGAGCTCGGAGAGTTGATGGGATTCATCTGCAGTGATATCCGGTAGTCCAGTGATGTCCTGAAGCATCCTCGAGAGAACAGCGTCGACGATTCTGCCAATTGCGGTCAAGTGGCGATTGGGCGGAAGTAGACCCTGTGATCGGCGGCACGGTTGAGAATGAAATTGAGACTGAGGGATTAATCACCGACCTTCCAGACCTGGCACACTCTCTTCACCTTCTTGACAACAGCATTCACCGCTTCTTCGCAAGTATCAAACCTGTCTTGGTTATTCGTGTCCACGAAACCCGCTGTGGCATCCAAAATTCCATCAATCTCGTTCACATGTCTGTCCTATTAACCATCACCAAAATCTCAGAGACCGTAAGAGACATAAAGGGGAAATAGGGGACGTACGATGGTTTTAGTGTACCAGCTATCACCGTAGACCTTCACTCGCTTCCCAGCGTCTTTCACCTTGGCGCCCAGGCCGGGGTCGATGGTCCAGACATCTGAGGGGATTATTGTGGGCGTATTAATTGGTTTGGGTGACGAAACAGGAACGAGTTCCCGGATCCGTTCTTCAAGGTACAAACAATCGTTGGAGAATTGAAGCGCCTTTTTCATAATCCCCTCCGTGGTGACACCCTTTCTAGCGCCCTTATGAAAGTCATTCCCGCCTTCAAGGTCGAGTCGGAGTGTCATCGGATAGAGGGCCCGAAATAGATCCAATATTGAGGGGACGGTGTTCAGAATGACCGACCCAGGCTTATCTCCGGATGTCGATGAATTGGACGAGGCGGAATTCGGAGCGGGGAGATAGGCAGCAAGCAAAGTCGATCGTGAAAATTCGCAAGACTCAAGCATGACACTCTCCACCAACTCGAGAATGTCCTGCATGCCACTTGAGACCGAGTAGAACTCCTTTGGGGATTTCGGCTGCACGGTGACCGACGCGGGCGTGGGCGGGATGGACTGGAACTGCTGGCTCGGGGTGCTGACCGTCGAGGACCATGATCTGGATAGGGACGTTGGAGCGTCTGGTCCAGGGAAGTGATCGGGATTTACGTGGGTGGATGTATTAACAGGAACGGGGTGGAGCCCGGGCTCAGGGGGTTGAGTGACGATCTTCGGTGGCTTAGCGCCTTGCTTGCCCTTGTTCGAGAACTTCTCGAGGTTCGTGGCCGGCCTTGGTACGACCTTCTTTGTTGGAGGGGAGGGGGGAGCATCATCCCACGCATCCCAGAGGGGATCATCGCCGCTAGCACCACGCCCGGCGTTTCCGTTCCCATTCCCCTTGGGTACCTCGAGCTTGAGCATAGGAGTAGGTTCTGGATCTTCTTCGTCGTTCCATCCCCACGCATCGTCATCCACCTCCTCGGCGGTGTGCGCATCCTGATCTGTGAACGGAGGGGATCCATTCTCGCCCCGAGACCCCTTTACTTCCTCATCAGGCAGCGTGTCTTCGCCAGTACGATCGTCATCGCCATTGAAACCCCATCCATCGTCATCGATCTGCTCGATTTCCACTTCCTTACTCGCACCGTTTGCCCCATTGGCGATTGATGCAGGGGGAGGTCCGAAAGCGGGATCCAACTCGGGGAGCGTGGGACCGTTGACGCCTGTGGCCGCCGGGGCGGTGGTCCACTCTACTTGGAAGGTTTCATGCCAGTCAGATGAAACGGCTGTAAACATCCCCCTTGCTTGATCAAGGATGTCCATTCTCCTCTTCTTTTGATAGTGTGACACAATACCCTCGACCCAGCTCTTAATCTCACTCTCGTGATGGAACTCAGTGCCGGTGGAGATACCGGAGGCGGGACCGAAGAGGATTCGAGTCAGGACCTCGTCCTCGAATTTTACCGCTCGTTCGAGCAACTCGAGATATTTTGGCAACCCAGACAGGGAGGTTGGAAGTGCGGGGACCAGGAGGTGGTTGAGTATTCCTGAGGTAAGGGGCTTGGAAAAGGATTTGAGGAAAGCCGCTCGTTGTGGGGAGGGTACGGCGCCAAAGAGGTGGGTGTCCAGGAACACCAAAATCTCTGAGAGATTATCGAGCCTGGACGCGAGAGCGGCCGAATTAGGGGGTGCCGGAAATAGTTCCAGCCTGTGCTCGATCAATGTACAACAAGTGTCGGTATTTTGTACTTGGGTGATCGAGAGGGGCTGGGTGAGCACAAACCCAATGAAGTGGGTGTTAATGTCGCGTCGAAGCACCGCAAGGCACTCAGACAGTGATGCTGGGGACAAGGAAGAGAGGATCTCGGAGAGGGAGATCAATTTGGATGACTTCTGGACTAGATGCGCTGATGAGCACAAAACTGGCACGGTCGGCGCGTGACATACCTTGGACATGTGGCCATATCCCGCATACGGTTGGTGTGAGGACAATTGAACGTGCATAGGCATCAACGAGCAACTCTTCGGCGCGGTCGCGGAGGTTTCGGTGTTTCCGCTATCGTTGGACTGAATAGATTGATCACAAGAGCGAAGGGAGTCCTGTCACCTTGAATGCGCCGGCGAGCGCACTATTCCCCAGCGGTATCGGCGCTCGTTCCAATAGGGCGGACAGTTGGTGCGACGAGTGAACTGCCTCGGGTAGATCACCACTGTATACCAAATTGGAGAATGAGCGGAACGCTGAGTTCAGCTGTGAAGTGTATTGCAAGTTCCGGTGCTTGGTTTCGGCATCGAGGGCGCATTGGGCTAGTTGTGAATGTTTGGTTAATGTTCGGACGAGGTTCGGTGTAAGACCAGACTGAATACGGGACTACTGTAAACACCAACGCTCTCGGACCAAGTTGTGCGGACGCACCTCGGGATTGGCAATTGTGTCCGACAATTTATCAGTGTTGTGTTTAAGGGCGCAAAAGCGAGAGCGAATTGACCCGGCTGCCGCAAGTTGGGAGTTGAAAGAGGGGAGGTCTCTTTGGATTCTCTCGTGGATGAATTGCTGGGAACGAGTTGAGTGATCAGAGGTACACAGGTTTGACCAGAAGCTTACCTTTGCCGCTCGGATCGATTCGTCGAGGTCGGTAATCCAGGCCTCTGCCAGAGCAGCGTTGAGAGACTTCGAGTCAGCATCCGAAATCCTGGATAGGATGGCAGAAGAAACGTCTGTGGGCTGTTTCTTCGGCAGGTGGGGCGGGATGGGGAAGGCCATGCCACAGCAGACGTGTCGGGAGGAGAGGTGACGTTTCGACCGGCAACATCCGATCCATGGCCGAAGATCACTTCCGCCTCCAAGCGACCCCTCTTCGCTCCGGAAGCAACCCTGACCTAGCCAGGAACAGCCTGGAATTCCCGACAGAACATGAGGCGACTAATTTCAGACAGCCGTGCGCCGGTATCAGACGCGGGTTGGACGACAGCTAAGCTTGCTTCTTTCCCGCGACAGATGAACCAGATGTTCGATATAAATACTGGGCGACCTGGTTCAATCCCCTCCTTGTGCCCCTCCTCCTCTATCCTTTCCGCCCGCCAACAGCCTACCCCCACACAGTCCGTCCTTAGCTATGTCTCTCTCCTGGCTTGCGGGTCTTGTCCTCGCCGCCGCCACCATACTAGGACAGTCCGTAACCGCAAATAACCTCTGCGCCAAGCCCGCCGTGCGGCGCGAATGGAGGAGCATGAGCCCCCGTCAGCAAGCAGAGTGGATCAATGCCGTCAAGGTCAAACACCAGCTTTGCACCCCTCCCGCATGACTGACGCTTCCGTTCCGTGCCTAGTGTCTTAACTCATTACCTCACGACCCCTCCTTGGTTCCGACCTACAACACCACCTACGCCGCGATTCCGCCTGTCAACACAAGTGGTTCATACTTCGATGGTTCGTTAACATTCCCGGTTGTCGCAGATGCAACTTAATTCATGCCGAGACAGACTGGTCTTATGTGCATATGGATCTCAATCGCGCTGTGGGTCCCTGTTACGTTCGACATGCCGGCAGCAATCTAACACAAATATAGATCCACTTCACGGGCCATTTCTTGCCCTGGCATCGTGCCTACGTCAAGGACTTTGAAACCGCCCTTCAGGAGAAGTGCGGCTACAAGGGCACTCAACCATACTGGGACTGGACACTCGGTAGGATTTTGATGCGACGTTTTCCATGTCGCCGGACTAACATCTCATGACAGACTCGGCAAATTTCCAGAACAGCACTTGGTGGAATCCCGATCCCATCAGTGGTATTGGGGGTTGGGGAGACCCCAATAATGATTACCAGATTACCACCGGTGCATTCGTCAACTTCACTGTCTCGTATCCATCGCCCCACAGGCTCCGCCGCCAGTACACTCCTACCGTTGGCGACGGCCGCCCCTTGGCACCCTTGTTCTCGCCTGAGAGCCAAAGGGAGATGGTAAATAGTTATGTGGGGAATTTTATTGGTTTCCAGACGAGGTTTGAAGCGAGCTCACATGGTGCCGTTCACCGCATTGTGGGAGGGTATGTCAACCTTCTCACCGCGTTGTGATTCTGCCCGCTCACGAAGCCCGCGCAGAGACCTCGTGGGGGATTGCCCTGCAGGCGCCGTTGATTGTATACCCGGCCCCAAGTGGTCACCTAACGGTACGTCCGTGACAGGTGTCCATCCCTGATCTCCACAATTCTGACCTATTTGTAGACCCCCTGTTTATGATGCACCACTCGGTAAGGGGGATAGACCCGAGTAACTCAACCTTCTGACACATCTTCCCCTCCAGATGGTTGACAAGCTCTGGTATGACTGGCAAAACACTAACCCTGTCAATTTCTGGTCGTTTGGTGGAGGCGCCACTTCCCTGGTTCGCGGTTTCATTCAGGACGAGACGTTCCCCACTGGGGCTCCTCCCTTCTTGAACGTGCGTAACCTATCAACAATCATTTGTCCAGTTAACTCAAGCTCTCGTAGTTCTCGACCCCGGTCCCGACGGATGGTATTATGAATGAGTGGACCATCTATGAGCTGATGCACACCCGAAACGAGAGGTTGTGCTACATCTACAAGTAAACTCGGGGTTATAGTCGAAGGACCCCGGCCCGCTATCCACATACGGACATTCTTGCAAGCCACGAAGATTTTTTTAATTTTGGAATTACGGACATTTGAACACACCAGCCTCTTCGTTCCTTATAATAACACCATTTCTAAACCATAAGACAACGAGGCATGATTCATAACGACACGCTATGACAGTTAATTCACTTGTCGTCATCGGTATCACCTTCATCGTCGTCAGTAACACCGATGATCCCTCCGCCCCCCTTCTCCTTCAATGACCCGCCCGCTTTAGCCAGTTTTGTACTTAATGCCTTCCTGACATTCTGGTTGGCGCCGACGTCCCAGACTTGAAGTTTGCCTGTGCTACCTCCGGCCGCGAGGGTAAGGGTGTCGTCTGGGGACCAGGTGGTCGAAAACACTTTACCCTGGAATTAACGGAACGCGTTTGTATGGCGAAACTGATGGACGAGGCAATGAAAACTTCTTACCACTCCAAGATCTCTGCTTGTAACCAGGGTAACCCCCTTCTTACCACCTCCATCTTCTGTGATGTTCCAAATCTTCACACTCTTATCTGTCCCTCCCGTCACAATGACTCCCCTCACGTGGGGGTTGATGTCTAACGCAGACGCGGCACCATCATGTGCCGAAAGTGTGAACCGAGAGGGGGAAGGGCTATTCAGGTCAGATGGAAGAGTCCGCGCGTCGAAATTCAATATAAGCCCGTTTTCCAGGGAGACGTAAAAGCCGTATGGATCCCACGGGTCCCAACGCAAAGCCTCGACGTCGCTTCCCACGACAGCACCAAGACACGATTCGGGTGCCCGTGAATCAAAGGTCCTGACTGTGCGATCATAGCTCCCGCTCAGAAGGACGGTGGGTTCTTTGTCGTTCCATTGGACGGATTGAATCTTGTCCTTATGCACCCCATCGAAACTCCTTATTGCCCCTCCGGCTTCCTCGCCATCTCCGGTTGTCGCGCCTGCTGTCCTACTCAGGTCCCACAATTTTATCGTCCGGTCAGCGCTGGCAGAAGCAAGGAGGTTCCGGTGGGTTTTATTCCACGAGAGACTGAGAACGGCGTCGACATGGTAGTTCGCAGAGCAGGCACGGTGTTTGGCCTTCTTCTTCTTTTTCTTGCCCGTGCCGAGGGGGACGGGGACGTGCGCTGTTGTTTTGTCTGGCCGACCCAAGACCATATCTGGGTACATTCCCTCCAGCATGTCCAGAGACCATATTTCAATTTCGGGGTCCATTGTTCCGACTGCGATGTAATTCCCAAACTCCTTCTTCGGCGAAGCCGAGGAGGTAGAAGGGGACCCTGCGGGCGGGAAGTCGAGCCATTCCAGGCACAGAGGGAAGTTCGGTAGCATTAGGTCGTGGTGGACGTAAAGGTTCTCCTGGGATTCGTCATAGACGTAAACCTCAAGTTGGGAGATTTCGTCTTGTGTTTTGGCGACTACTACGAGGTTGTCTGTGGGCAGAACCTCGAGCTCTTCTCGTTCGTCCTCGTCCTCATTGTCCTGATAGCGACAAAATGGGTAAGAGTTGGGGGATCCTGAGGTACAACGATTGAACTTACATCTTTGAGGGTAATGTATGGGTCTTCTTCGTTATTGCGGTAGTAGGTCAGGCCCTTGATATTCGTGAACGGGCCAAGTTCTGCCTCATTATCCTCATCATCGTCATCGTAGTTGTCGAGATTATATTCGGACAGGTCCCCAGGCTTTTTCGTCACGGGTTTTGTTTGACCCTCTGGCAGATTTTCGTCCATAGGTACATCTCCGTCGCCGTCTTGGGGTTCCTCATCTTCACTTGAACGGCCCTGTGTCAGCGTTTCCGTGAGGGGGTTTAATTGAAGGAACAATGCTCACTCAACCCAGGCACCGTCGTCCCCGTCGTCATCCGCATCCTCGTCGACCCCAGAAACGACGCGGTTTTCTATAGCATTTGCGGCCTTTTGTGCGCGTTGGAGTTCAGTCTTTGCATCCTCGAGCTCGATTCGGGCGAGTGCAGAAACCCTCTGAAGTTCCTGATCGTCAAGAACGTATTTCTGGGGGCTTTGTTGGGCCGCTCCCCTCTTCACCCTGGTAACAAAAGGGCCATTTATAGAGTGAAAGGATATAGCAAAAGCGAGACTTACCAGGCCAGAGAGGAGATTAAACCGGACATCTAATCGAAAAACAAGTCTGTGGACGATCGGATGCCCCGAAAAGGAAGGAGGTGGGACTGGGTGACCCTCTGGGCGTCTGCGCGGATGAGACGCCGAACATCAGCCTCCCTCCTCTCTTCCATCCACCAACCCCCGCCAGGCTCTCAATCACCCCGGATTTTCGCTGATAACTTGGGCATCTGTTTTCCACAATTCCTCACGATCGCGCTTTTTCCCAATGGAGGTTCGTCTTTCTCCCACCTTTCCAATGACACCCGACACTCAATCTAATCTCCCAAAAACATACAGGCAATCCTCGATTTCTCCCAGCCCGAGTTCAACGTCGCGCTGCTCGATCAGGTCGTCACCGCCTTTTATTCCGGATCTGGCCAACAGGTGCGTGGTCGTGGCGACGCCCTTTTTTTCGCGGATTGACTGACATGAGCAATCACGATTTCAGCGACAACTCGCGCAGCAGGTGCTGACCCAGTTCCAGGAGCACCAGGAGTCGTGGACGCGTGTACCCTTTATCCTTGAACAATCATCCAATCCCCAGTCCAAGGTACGCCCCCGCGCTGCCCATCCTTACCCCCTCTCTCTCGTTCGCCGCCCTTGATCGGTCGCCTCCTCGAGATCCGGTCCACTCACGCCTCATTTTTGCAGTACATTGGATTGCAGATACTAGAAAGACTCATCACCACAAAATGGAAGACCTTACCAGAGGCCCAGCGACACGGTATGTCCCCCGTTCACCTGATATTTGCTTTTTTGGCGCGTGCACTTTTTGGCGGCGCTTATTATTGGTGGAGTGAGGAAGTGACTCTGATATCGTGGGGGGTTAGGTATCAGGAACTTCATCGTCGGCGTCACTGTCAGGATCGCCTCCGAGGAGGTCAACCTACGACGCGAGAGGGCATACCTGAACAAGCTCAATCTGGCCCTAGTACAGGTATGCGGCCGCAGATTTTTCGCTGTTCACTTTCAACGCGATTCTTATGACTGAACATGGACTTGGCAGATCCTCAAACAGGAATGGCCGCACAATTGGCCAAACTTCGTACCTGAACTTGTGGAATCATCCAAGACGAGCCTATCGCTCTGCGAAAATAACATGGTCATCCTGCGGCTCTTATCGGAAGAAATTTTCGACTACTCAGCAGAGCAAATGACTCAAGCAAAGATCAAGAACCTGAAGAATCAGCTAGGCGACGAGTTCAGCGAGATCTTTAAACTGTGTTGCGAGATCCTGGAAGAGGCCCAGAAAACCTCGTTGATCAAGGCTACTCTGGAAACACTACTTCGGTTCTTGAACTGGATCCCCTTGGGGTACATCTTTGAAACAAGTATCATCGACCTTCTGATAACGCGGGTGAGTTTCCCATCCGTCGTGTTTTGCCATATTGTATACTCAAGTTATCTGTCTCAAGTTCCTGGAAGCTCCGGAGTTTCGGAATATCACCCTCAAATGCTTAGCGGAGATCGCCTCCCTGGAAGTTGGTCCTGAATACGACGCCAAGTTCGTCATCCTGTTCACCATGGTCATGACCGCCATCAACCGAATGATCCCTCCATCCACAAACATCGCCGATGCCTATGCTAATGCCGGTGACTCCGGTCAGGAACTCGTACTCAACATGGCCCTCTTCCTCTCCAATTTTCTCTCCAAGCATCTCGCAGCTGTTGAGGTCGAGTCGCAGCGGGACGTCCTGCTGAATGCGCACCTATATATGGTCAAGGTCAGTCAGGTCGACGAGCGGGAGATCTTCAAAATTTGCTTGGAGTACTGGATTAAGCTAGTCTCGGGGCTATATTCGGAGATCCAGAGTCTGCCGATTGGCGAAAATGGTATTCTCATGGGTCTCAACCTCGGTGTCCCGGGGACGCAGAACGCTTTGAGCGGTATTCCTTTACGAAAGGATATTTACAAGGACATTTTGAGCAACCTTCGGTTGGTTACAATCGAGAAGATGGTTAAGCCTGAGGAGGTACGTGCGCCGGGGAGTTTGTGCTTGGTCCGTATTGATTCCCCCACGTAGGTGTTGGTCGTGGAGAACGAGGAGGGTGAAATTGTGCGCGAGTTCATGAAGGAGATCGACACTATCGTGCTTTACAAGTCCATGAGGGAGCTTTTGGTGTTCTTGACCCACCTGGACGTCTTCGATACCGAGGTCATTCTCACGGAGAAGCTCGCGAAACAGATGGATGGTTCAGAGTGGTCCTGGAACAACCTGAATACCTTGTGTTGGGCTATTGGATCCATCTCTGGTGTCATGAGTAAGTTGTTCATGCTCGGACTTGCCCTAAACCAGTCTGTCTGAACGTTTCCGCAGATGAGGACGTCGAGAAGCGGTTCCTCGTCACTGTTATCAAGGATCTCCTGGGCTTGACAGAGATGAAGAGGGGCAAGGACAATAAGGCCGTCGTCGCCTCCAACATCATGTACATTGTGGGGCAATACCCAAGGTTCCTTAAAGCCCATTGGAAGTTCTTGAAGACTGTGGCGAACAAGTTATTCGAGTTCATGCACGAGACTCACGAGGGTGCGCCTTGATTCCTCTACCCTGAACTACGCTGACAGCTGCTTGCGAGCAGGTGTACAGGACATGGCGTGCGACACATTCATTAAGATTGCGAAGAAGTGTCGAAGGCACTTCGTAATCTTACAGTCACAGGAAACCGAGCCTTTCGTAGAGGAGATCCTTCGATCGTTACACCGGATCACCGTGGACCTTTCGCCCCAACAAGTTCATACGTTCTACGAGGCTATCGGATATATGATTGCCGCTCAGCCGAACAAGTCCGCCCAGGAGAAGTTGATCACAAAGCTGATGGAACTCCCGAACAATGCGGTAAGTTCTCCCGACACTTGTGAGGTTCATACCTGGCCTCTGAGCACAGACCTTCTAGTGGGATTCTCTGATGGCGCAAGCCAGTCGAAACATGCAAGTACTCGATAACGTGGACAACGTCAAGATCTTGGCCAATGTCTTGAAGACAAATGTCTCAGCCTGTGTGTCCATTGGGCCGTTCTTCCTTCCACAGATCGGACGGATATTCCTCGACATGCTTGGGTTATACAAGGTTGTTTCTGGCGTCGTCTCGGAAACCGTTGCGCGCGATGGCCCGATCGCGACCAAGACACCGAAGATCAGGCACTTGAGGACGATCAAGAAGGAGATCTTGAAGTTGATGGAGACGTTTATCAAGCAGAGTGATGATCTAGAAACGATCAACAATAACCTGATCCCCCCGCTTTTGGATGCTATCTTAGGAGACTATAACAGGAACGTGCCTACCGCTAGGGACGCCGAGGTGTTAAACGTCATGTCGACAATCACGATCAAGCTTGGGGTGTGTCATCCGCTTCTCTAGCCTTCCGCATCAGTCTTTCCGGGAATGCTGACTCTTATTCTTACGTAGGGGCTGCTGTCCCCCCAAGTCCCTGCGATCCTGGAGGCAGTATTCGAGCCGACGCTGAATATGATCAACCAAGACTTCATGGAGTATCCTGAGCACAGAACAGGGTTCTACAAGTTACTTACTGCGATTAACAAGACATGTTTCCCAGGTTTGCTCCCCCTACTCCGGTGTTCTCTTTATCGTGACGCTGATATATCACGAATAGCACTTTTGACTCTCCCGCCGACCCAGTTCAAGTTGTTTATTGACAGTATTGTTTGGGGAATGAAGCACACAATGAGGGATATTGCGGAGATCGCTTTGAACCGTATGTTATACGCTCTCCCAATCTTCCGAGGTTCCCTGATCCCACTCCCTCTCGTCCCCCAGTGTCCTTGGAAGTCGTCAATAATTTCTCCACCGCGGATCCTCAGGTGTCAAACCAATTCTTCCAGCAATACTACCTGGGCATCATGCAAGACGTATTCTTCGTGTTGACAGACACGGATCACAAGAGTGGATTCAAGCTCCAGAGTATGGTCCTTGCAAGGCTGTTTCAACTTGTACAAACCGGGGCCATTGGGGTTCCGTTGTTCGATCCCTCGACGGTACCAGACCCGAACATGTCCAACTCGCTGTTCCTACAGGAGTACACTGCTACTTTACTCAAGAACGCTTTCCCACACCTGCAGCCGTACGCTCAATCGTTCGTTTCACCTTTCGGTGGGGTTTTAACCATTTCTTTACACAGAATCCAAGTCACGACGTTCGTGAGGAACTTGGCCGAGTATCACTCGGATATCAACAAGTTCAAGCTGTCCCTTCGTGACTTCTTGGTTCAGCTCAAGGAGTTTGCGGGTGATAATACGGAACTGTACCTCGAAGAGAAGGAGACGGAAGCCCAGATGAAGGCTCAGGAAGAACGAGAGGCCGCGATGAAGATTCCTGGAATGCTGAAGCCATCACAAATCCAGGATCACGATGAGGAATTGTGAGGAGGGCCGATCGCATATACGAGAGGAAACGGTGTGATGCCCAACATCACCTCTCTTTGGGAAGGGGACGGAACGATAAAACGCACGAACCTGGGATGTCTGCATGGATCGTGGGCGGGGTGGGAATAGTGACGGAGCGTGGACTTTGCTATGTTTCTTCGACCGTTTGCTCTTTCACGCGTGTTTTCTGATGCTTCGTGGTTATGACTATTCTCTTTCTTTTATTTCTTGCTGTCGTGCGCCCTTGATTCTTGATCCTCTTCGCCCTATCTGACCTCTTCATCCCCTTCCCCAGCCCCTCCCCATCTCCCCCCTTCACGTTTTTTCCCTGCTCTTCGCTATTGTCTCACATCTCAGCTCGATAACTAGCCTTGGTTTTCCTTCTCTCTCTCTCTCTTCCCCCTCTCGTCCCCTACGTCATGGAAGTCGGAAACGCAATTATCTAATTTGTACTTTAGAATAAATGGTTTTTGTATCTGGTTTTTTGTGGCTCAATTTGGATCCATACGACGGTGTTTGGACGGTGAAATTTCGCGATCGCCGTTTAAGTGCAAAGTGACCAGCGCTGTACCCCGGATCCCTTCCTCTTCTAGTGACGCTGTGGATGCTCCAGGGGACACCCCATTGATTCCGGAAACGTCATGGGGTGAACGTTGGGGTCTTGGTTTAGCTTCTTAGCTACCAGCAGCCGTTTGCCCATCTGAGCGACATCCTGCGCATCCTCTACTCCTTGAATATTCGATGCATTGTATATCTTACACACCCTCTTCACGTACATAGCCACAATCCGCGTTACGCCACTTCAAATCACTACCACATTACTCGTTCCTGAGAGGGGTAACCTTGAGGGGCAACTGCGGCCCTTTGTGTTCTTCTCCGGCAACCGCCAGGAAGACCATCGTTCGCCTCAACTTCTTGATCTCCCGCCCGTCGTCTGGAAGGGAGAAGTCAAATTGCCTAATGAGTGTGACCAAAAACGTGTGCATTTCGATGACGCTGTCAGCGGGAAAGGAGCAGGCGATCAGTTTTGATTCGGTTTGTTTGACCGTAAAGCGAAGTATGGGGCTTACGCGAATCTCCATCCGATGCAACCCCTGGGACCTCCAGAGAAGGTAGAACTATACCCGGGGACCTCAATATATGGCACAGGCGACGGATGTAACAGCATATTACTCACAGGTTCCCGTAAACCCCAAAACGTGATTCGGGTTCTCCGTTCATTTTGAGCCACCGCTCTGGTCGGAATTCATAGGAGTCGGGTCCCCACATATCCTTGTTACTGAAAAAGGTAAGGCCGGCATCAACCCAATCGGTTCCCGAGGGTATATGGATCGAGAGGACGAACGCACAAGTTGTATCCGACTGTGGAGATGTACACAGACATTCCTGCGGGAATGGGTAACTGGTTGTGGACCTTTCCAGAAATCCCCACGATGGGTTTCGTCAGAGGCAGAACGTCATCTTTCGTGGCCACACGTATGATTTCGATTGCGACCGGGTGAACTCTCAAGATTTCCTGTGCAGATTGGGGGGTCGGTACTTTGTTCAGCTCGTCAACGGATAGAAGGGTTCCAAACAAACCTTTCCCACAGCGAGCAGGTACGGCATGGAGTCGAAGTCATTCACGCCGAAATCGCTATCGCCCCTGGCCTTGATCTTCTTCAGGGTTTCCATGATTTCCGCTCGGAGTCTTTCTTGAATCCGGGGGTTCTTGGCAAGCTCCCAGAGACCAAATGTCAACTACGGAACCGGTTATGATGGACCGCAAGTGATATCATTGAAAAAGCCGACCGATTTTGCCGTGGTTTCATGGCCCGCGAACATGATCGTCCTACACAACGGATGAGCACGAATTATTTGGGCGGGAGGACACGGATGTTGCCTTACCGAAATTGGGCGACAATCTCCTCATTGGTAAGTCGCCATTCCGGTCGTTGGGTAGAACTCGCCTTGACTAAGGAACTAAACGTCACAACACATCCCAAGATTCATGGGGAACGACGCAAGACGGACCGAGCAAACTAAGGAGATCCCTTCGAGAGGTTCCGTCCTTCAGCTCTTGCCTCTTCTCTTCGATCAGCTTCGCGGCGAGTTCGTGAGCATACTCCCTGTTCTTCCGAAGCATCACCATTCCCGGACGTTGATCCCTCTCGAATATCCATGTAGCGAACCCCGTCGGGACCCAATTGAGAGCATTTACCATGAATAAACGTTCCTTGGAGAGCACACCAAATGCTCCAAAGCTACAATAGGCATGTCACAGCGGCTCTTGCGATTAGAAGGGAAGGGAACCGTACGCCAAGCTCTTGAATGACCTCGTAAGTTTGTTGTCAGTGTTTTCCAAAGCCCCGAAGTCATATCCAAAAGCGCCTTCCCCGATGCTGGTCTCGGATCAGTAAGCATTGCAAAACTCGTTCTTGATTCTCCCACGTACGCATCTAGCGTTGCTTTGCTGAACCACGAATCCACGTCGATAATCACAGCTTGTCCTGGCTCCCCGTTTGAGATAACCTCGTTCCATTTGTCTGCAAGCTATTGGCCAGTTTCGCGTTCAGCTTCAACATCAGGTGTACAGATGGAACAATGACTGACTGAATTGGAACATTGCACGAAGTAGGGGAACAAGCCCTTGGCTTCGACCAGGCCGAATGCGGGAGCCATGGCTCGTCTCTGCCGTTTGTGCACGTCGCCTGTTTCCAGAATTAGGGTTATATCTACTAGATAGCGTGAAAAATGACCCACCGTCAGCCCAGAGGAGACCTCTATCGACGAGTGACACGATCAATTCCCTCCTGCCCCTTGGTCTCTCGTACAGGTAACCGCTGCTCTGGAGAATACGGTGGATAGCCTTGGGGTCCGCGATCCACAAGCAATCTTCCTGCGTGACAGCATCGGCATAAGGATCCCACCACGCTCGACCCCGGGGGTTAAACGTACCCCGAGTGGCCCATTCCAGCGAGCTATGTTTCCATATTCCTCCAGAAGGCCCTTTTCGACTGTATTCGCCTCTCCGAGTTGCCAGTACCACCGGTGTCCTGTTCCAGAACCGGTGAGATGTTGTCATGCAGCGTGTGGGGGACTTAGAGATACCGTGTATCCAAGAAGGATTCTTCGGTCCTGGGACGTCTCTGATCGCAAGACTGCGATAACGTTGATACAATACATATGCGGCCGTGGCTCCGCAGATTGCTAGGGTTGCTTGCTGGACGTCCATCGTGGGGGATCCCTGGTTTACATACGGTACAAGGTTCCTGTTTTATATGGAGGTGAACCGAACAGGGGCAGGGAATCTATTTGAATTGAGTAGCCTCACCGTCTAGTCAATCTTGGCTAGAAGATGGCAAAGGGAACTGCATATCGAATCAAAATTGCATGGCGCCAGTTCGTGTGCTTCAGGTTTATACGCTAGGTGTCTAATGACGTGTCGGAGAAACATGCTCCGCTTATGTGGTCCCGATATCACAGCGGGGACCGTGTTCCATTCGCGTAACGGGGATGGCGCGCCTGAAACCACAGATAAATATAGATAGAGGTGAGACGGGTGCTTGGGTCAATATGGAGGAACACGTACGACTCAGCGCCCTTCCCGTTTCCTCCGCTCAGCCCCCACACCCCAAAGCTTTCTCGATCTCACCGCCCTAGCAAGCGCGGCCAGCGAGGCGCGGGCCCGGTAGACGGGAGTGAGACGTAGCCGGGTGAGGATCACGAGGCCGATCGGCGTCTCGTATGTACCTGTGCTTTTGAGAGGTCATGAAGAGTCAAGACTGTGAGATCGTGGAAGACAAGCAGAGGCGCGAGCCGGGGAAGAATTATCGTTTTACGTGGTACAGTTCAGAAGAGCCCATCGTTTCGGTGAGGATATCGTGAACGTTGGGGTTGGGTCCCCCTTCGTAGCCTGCGCACAGGTGGGAACACCAGCTACGGCCAACCGTTCCGCGCGCCATGCAGGTTATCAAATATTGATTCTCGTACGAGGCTGGACTGAGTGTATTCCGCTTATAGGTGATCTTCGATTAACAAAGAACCCGAAGAGCACCAGTCGTCCTGGACGCTGAAGTCATTCTCTGGCGGAGGAAAGAGTAGCGCAAGTCCACCTCCTGCCATCCCGAGGCCATCAGCATCCCAGCTTCTGTTCACTCCTCTTATGAAATCTTGCCATCCGATTGTCGTTGCAGAACTGTCTCCATTTCAGAAAAGGTGAGACCAGAGTCCCGATCAGGGTCTCCGTGGTCTAACTTGTCTGAGCTGGAGTAGCCTTCCTCGATAACAGCGCCGCCCTGATAATCAAATCAACGGAACCCTATGCCTGGAGGTTATGACTACCTCCTTGGGATTGGGTGGACGAGGATGGGGCGGCGACGTTGGGATGTTGTATCGATGTGTGGGGGGGGATACAGGCGGAACCGCCGGAGATGAAGCTTGATCCTGAAGCTGAAGTCCGTCGGAGACAAAAATACGGCACTGCTCGACGATTTGGCTGTGGATAGCTTGGCGAGCAGGGGGCTGGGGGGGTACGAGGTGTCGGCGATGGATGACACTGCCAAATCGGTTGTGCTAGTCACGAGAGCAGTCATCGTTCTTGCAGACGATATCTCACCGTGGCCGTTAGGAATATTCACACGGAGCTCTCATCACGTCTCTGCACCCGGTCCTCCCTGCACCGATTAGAACCTCGCATTTGTTACTCTCGTACCCTTTGGGACCGAGGTCTCTCTTGACCGTATTCCGCGGGGGGACTTACACCGATCATCTGAACAAACTCATCAACGACCCTCGGTCAAACGTCCTTGTCGTTCATGGGGATCGGGATGAATTTACTGGTGTAGGGGCGTATGAAGGGTACCGGTGGGCGGCTGAGTTGCGAAAGAATGAGGGCGAGTTTCGTGTCGAGTTGGTTCAGGGCGCCACGCACTTTTGGGCTTCGAGATCAGGTCAGAGATTGAACGAGATCATCAAGGGCTGAGTGTCCAGCCTTGTATAATACGTGAATAAGTACAGATGTACGCCCTCTACCAGTACCAA
>Ga0307517_10006218_pt1 | contig 17768 bp, 22 predicted proteins | sample 23_EM_MG_FD_194515 | JGI IMG/M metagenome (GOLD analysis project Ga0307517, IMG submission 194515) | Populus trichocarpa ectomycorrhiza microbial communities from riparian zone in the Pacific Northwest, United States - 23_EM | ecosystem: Host-associated > Plants > Roots > Unclassified | place...
AGAAGAGGCCCAGTGGCTCCTCCATGACATGGGCGTATCCCATGTCGTTTCAGCTTCCTCCTCTGTCTTACAGACTGCAAAAGAAAAATTTCCTTCACACCGCTATTTTGACATACCCGACGACAACAATATGGACGCATTGATGGTTGTGCTCCGTCGTATCTGCGATTTCCTGCACACCGCTATCCGGAATGGTGGTCGCGTGCTTGTATATTGTTCCTCTGAATCTAGAGCCAGCGTAATTGTTTGTGCATACCGTGAGTTATCCAGTCGTCTCGTCCTTTATGAAGAATCCGCTCACCCTCCATTGTCTGATAGTCATGTTCTCCCAACATATTTCTGCCAAAGCCTCTGCCAATATTCTCCACACAGGTTCGTTTGGATTGATTCGTTGTCGGTAGTGGAATAATACTGATGCTAACGTCCAGTGCTTCCGTTTTTCGAACCGTCGAAGAGTTTCCGTAACCACTTGCAACTGTTCGAATCGCGTCAGTCCAACCATCAGCCGCGCAGTGCAAGCGTCAAGGGTACGAACTCGGTTACCTTCTCTTCTCCTGCGACGGAGAATACCCCTTCTGTCTCCCCAACATTCAGAACCACTTTCAAGCCTATCGCCAGGAGCATAGCTTAGAGTACTGTAGACCACTACTTCGAGTGTTCGCTTCTCTTTCGATTTCTTATGACGAAAGGACATTCCGTTTTGCTGTACATATACTATGCGACGCACATTTCAACTTTCCCAAGTGCTGGGAAGTAGATACGATACCAAGTCATTTTAATACACTGTACCACTTCTGTGCCCTGCTCAAGTGTCCCTTTTGACCCTACAATATTCTCGATATCCCCATGAGCAGGGCGGATCGTTTTAGCCTTCCCTCGGCAAAATCCGATTGGCCCAGAAAAGGCTCAAACTGTCACGCGAAAATGCCTCATTCCCCCGAGTTGCCTTGTTTGTCAACTCTCACTTGCCTTTACCCTCCACCTGCGGCTGGCTCACGCCGTCTCAGACATCCCTCGCCGTCGAAATGCCCCGCTCGTTCCCCGTCTCTCCCACCCACCGCAACTTCTGGATATTCCATTCTTGGGCTGCAGATAGCGAAACTGTGAAAGTGAGAGCGCGGTTCTCTTGTAACTTGTCTCGCAGGTTTCGCTATCTTCAGTGAACTCTCCCCTACTCAACTCGCGACCGCCCCGAGGAAACATCGCCCTACCTGCCCGCAGAGCAACCCCTGCACTCACTCACACATATAGATACGTTGGGCCCAACAGCATAAACATAAATTAACCCCAGGACGAGATGTCCCCCTCATGGCGGCGTCCTGAGCGACGAGGTGGTTCGGCGATCCTCTCCCTGTCTCTCGCCGCCATCTCTTGGCGTTGCCGCCCCAACTATCATTCCCCTGGGTCGTTTTACGTGCACCGTCCTCGCCAAGGAACGCGGCACGCTGGGAAATTGCATATCGTGTCCCCCTGTCGTCAACCACAGGCGACGTTCACGACAGATCTTCGATTATGACTAGGGCCGAATTATCGTCGAGCCTAGCCCGCACTTTGGCCGGTCCGTAGTCCGTGGGATGGCTCTCACGACCGTCAGTTTTTTCGGGGGGTGGGGAAGTCAGATGCTCAGCGAGTCGTAAAGATGTCCCTACCCGCCCCATTCTCGCATTATCCCGCTGTAGGGACATCCGCCTCGTCGGCTTGGCATCGTTCCCGAGCTCCAATCGTGGGACCGGGTGGGTTCTAAACCTAATCGATCGTGCCGAAACTTTCTAGGCCCATCTGTCCTGCATGTTTTTACACTTCCACAAACGCCGCTGTCCGATCTCGAGCAACATGGGAAAAAATTGCTGTTAACGGTATGATACAGGAACAAGAGGAAGGAGTTTTCAATTCTTGTCTGGACGTGTGGGTATTCAAAGGTGAGAGCTAGTCACCCTGTTCGCCGGTGGTGAACAAGACAAACAGGAGCAAACTAAGGGGAAAAAGTTTTTTCTGTAACGGCTTAAAGTCTTTCGCTCGATGTTGGCCTCTTACCCTGGGATTTCCTGTCGGCCTTGTCTTGCTCCCTCTCTCATCCTCTTGGACTCTCCGACTTTCACGCCCCTTCCACAAAATGCGTCTTTATACCACTCAAGTTTTGGCCGGAATTTTGGCCATGACCTCTGCCATCAATGCCCACGTCAGTATTGTTTACCCTGCGCTGAGGGGTCCGAACGTATCCAAAGACCAGATCTTGTTTTGCGGTTGGTGAACCTTTGCCATGGTTCATCTGGTTTCGATTCCCCTGACGTTTACCTTGTACTTAGGTGGATACAATAGCACCGGAACCCGTGTGCCCTTCCCCCTTGGCAACGCCTTCGTCCTTTTTACCACTGGTCACCCGCACTGGACCAGTTAGTCCATGACACCCGCGCGCTCCCGTTCTGTAACTCATCCTCGTTTCACAGTTGGAATCCAGATCTCTACTGTTGCAAACCCTGATTCGTTTGATGACTTTCACACCTCTAGCGGTAGCGACCAACTTGCTGTTCCCTACTACGAAGGGCAGGGTACCCAGGGATGTGTCCCCATTAACATTGGTGCCCTGGGACTTTCAGGAGTCGGCGATGGATCCAACGTTACCCTTCAATTCGTTCAGGATGGGTCTGATGGCCAACTCTACCAGGTAAGACAAATCTTGCGTCCCTTGATTTCCTTAATTTGGTTCATCATCCTCATGTATTTTGTAGTGCATGGACTTGACCCTCTCCTCCACCTTCACAATTTCGCCTAATGTTCAATGCGTGAACGTCACCACCATACCCAGCTCCACGAGCAGCGGTGGGCCTAGCCCCACCGGTCAGAGCGGTGGTGCTTTGAACCTGATGCAGATTTCGGGTCTGTTAGGCTTCTTCGCGTTCGGATTCTTGTTATCCAACCTCATGTAGGAGGGTTTCGTTTTAAGATGACCTAAGATGGTGATATCGGTCGTAACGATCTTGGTTCCTTGTTCTCTTTCTCATTGCTCGATCCCACGGGCGGATGTCGGATTTTGTCCTCACAATATAAACCATGATGATTTTTCTCCTAGTTTGTTTGTATAACAGGTTGCTCCCAAAACCTTGCGGGCGCAGATCCACCACACCATCACATGTGACCACGGAGGAAAAGTCTGATCGACCGTTGAATATGATGAATCCCAGTGTCGTGTGTCCTGCTGCCGAGCAATTCACGCCGGCCGTCCTTGAAGTTTGAGTCCAGGAACCAGGCCCACAACGTCAAGAGAACGTACCATGGGACCACGCCAACCTTAGTCGTGGGGAATTTGACTCGGGATTTTTCTTATGTAGGGTCGACTTTATCGATTATCAATGCCGTCAACGTTCGGTCAATACAATGTCCTAGTACTCTATAGTTTAAGAGCCAACACGGGAGTGCATGCGGTCACTCCACTGAATGACGAGAATCTTTGACGCTTGTGAACCCCATGACCATCGGAATTGCATTTAACCCTGAGCTTGAGCAACTACGTTCGTACGTGGTACCGAGCGGATGACTGTCCGGCCGCTCGGTAGGTGTTGTCGTTCTTTTGGTTCAAGCCTAAGGATTTAATCGTTAAGATCTCAGACATAGCCGGGTCATTGAGCCCAAGGGAGTTCTTGAAACACGACAGTCCCTCAGTGAGGGAGGGGAACCGGACACAGTCGTGGAAAAGTTGGGTATTTCCCAAATTTTCAATTCGCAAGTCGGCATCATACGCGGTTACCAACGTGGACCGGAAAAAATGTGCACGTATATTTTGAAGACGTATCGCAGAGAGCGAGAGGAGAGCGGGTAGTCACAAGGTAAAAGACGCAAAGGGAAAAGCCTAAGTAAATCACAGCAGTACGCGAAACAGGGCGGAAGAAGGTATCGCAGGAGGATAGGGTAACAATATGAGACCAGGACTGCAACATGGCATGTGAGAGGCCCTTGGGAACCGTGACGAAATTACCGTGAGATATATAGAGAATAGGGGATAGGGAATAGAGGATAGCGTGGAAGCCTGTGGAAAGCGCAAGGTAGAGCAAGCGAAACCGAGACCAGAGGGCAGGATAAACCAGAACTACAAAGTAAGATGAGGAGAGAGATAAAAGGGTAGGACGCATCAGAGTGGTCATCGAGGTCATCTTCTATGACGGTCGTGATGTTCTGCATAAAGTACAATTAGCGTATCTTCGTCTTCGTATACTCGTCATCCTCGAAGTAACCGAGAGGGTCGTTTAACTCGGACGATTCCGAGCCACGATCCCGGCTTGTCGTTATACCACGTACGGTATGTCATAGCATTTTCAGGGTCAAACGAGGCTATTTCCTCAACTGGTGACGATATCACGTTAGACTTTAACGTTTAGCATGGCGAGATCGGGAAAAGGGAGACTCACGTAGAGACATAAGCCGGAATCGAGAAAAAGGCTGCGGTGGGGCGTGGTGTAATATCAGGTGTTGTAGATCTTTGTACCTGTTGGGCGTATGGTGACGGCATAACCACCTGAGGCCCAACGGCTCCGGGTATCACGCGCCCACTGTATGTCATCCCAGGGATAACAGCTTGACCTGGTGTCGACTGCATGGGATACCCAGGACTCCGAAGCGTAGGCGAAGACGAAGATTGGGATTGTGACTGGGATTGTGACTGAGACTGAGACTGGGACTGGGACTGGGACTGGGACTGGGATTGCGGTTGGTTAGGCACGTGTAGAGGCACCACGACCCCAGGCACTGAAGGTAAAATCTGTTGCGGAGGGATGGGAATGATGACGGGGCCGTTCGCCTGCGCGGGCTGTTTCGAGGCTGATCGCTGACGGCTGTGGTCCGACTTGCCAGGTCTAAACAACCTCTTCCATAAAGAGTTCTTTTCCTTCTTTGGGGGCGGGGGTGGTTCATCAACGGCGGTCGGGTCGACAACAAGGGCTGTGACCGTTTGCATGGTGGGAGCTCTTATCGTGCTCGCACCATTAATCATTTTCTCCCTCTCCTCCCTCTTCTCCTTGATTTTTTTCTCCCGTTCCTCGTCCTGCTTCTTCCATTCCTCATAGGCTCGGTGTATATCCGTCTTCTCCTTGTTCTGAATGATCTCGAGGGCCTTGTTCCTGCTACCCGGCGTAGGATGGGAAAGGGACGACAATGGCTCCCTGTACGGCGCGAGATCCAGTTTCGGTGGAGGCGTCGGAGGCCTAGTCCGCGTGATTTCCGGAAGTGGTTGGAACGGCTTAAATGGCGGAGAATTGAGCGGAGAAAACGAAGTGCTCGTTGTAGGTTCAGTAAAAGGTTGAGGCATAACGGGAGGATTGACCGGCTGAACGGGTGGACGCGACTGGCTGGGTCCCCGATAGTGACCCTGCGAAGGGTGGCGGTAGTGGTGCGAAGGTGTCCCTCTCTTCCAGTACTCCGAATCAGCTCTGGGCGAGATTAGATGCTGCGGAATGACGGGTGGATTAACCGAGGGAGGCATGTACCCTTCTGGAATGTGAAGGCTCCCGTATTGCATCGTTACCGGCACTGGCATCGAGGGACCTCGCTGGTGCTCGGGAGGTCTCTGGTAGGCCGCTATATCGGATAGTTCGCCGACCCGGACCGCACACATGATATAGAGATAAGCTTTTAGTTGTCAAAACGGAATGGAGAGGAAAAAAAACGTACCATACGGGTTCGGAGTGGGGGGTTGTTGTCCCCTAGGACTGACGTAGGCACTATACCAAACGTCCTGACCTCTGTGGCGGTCTCTTCCCGGACCAAACTGGTACCATCTCCTCCTTTTTCTACGTGGGATGTCGTAAGATAGGGGAGTGGACCCAGAGGCGTAGGAATTCGCATGGGTCATTTGGGACGGAGGGGGAATCACAGGTCCAGTAAACGGACGATAGTCGTAGTGTCGTGAAGAGTATTTCGAGGTGCCATTCCCCATGTCGAAAATTGGGCCGAAACGCGTTCAAAGCGTGGTGTGATCGTCGACAAAGTTCAACAGGCGCCACGTGCCGCTTGTTTCCGATCCGCGCCTGAGCGTGCAGGTGAAGGAAACAAAAATGAGGAGCATAGTATTCTACCTAGCACGGTCTGTTACAAGTATACACTACCGTAGATCTTATATCGTCCCAACGACCTGCCAATGCGCTAGACGCGTGCAAAAGCCCAACAGACCACCTTACACTAAAATCAAATTCTCGTTCTGTCCGTTGACCGTTGATTCTCCGCTCCCACTACCCACACCCACACCCACACCAGAGAATTTACCAAAGGTCTGGGACAAGAGTAACTCGACTCGACTCCTGTCATCGTTCAATCTCTTCATCTCTTCCCTCCACCTGTTTTCTCTCTCTTCGTAGATGTTACCGAGCGCATCGAGGCTTCCGAGAGCAGCATCCAAAGCCCTCCTCAAGTCATCCTCACGGCTCTCCGAAGATCCAACGTCCGAATGCCCCATGCTGTCCACAGAGATCGAGCCAGACCTAGAACGAAGACCAAGTCGATCGACGAGGGACATTCCGTGGCTAACCCGAGAAACTCGCCGTTGGATGGCCACCTCCCTGAACGACCTTCGAATGTTGGAAACAGGATCACCGTTGAGGAGAGCAGAGTCCCTTCGGATCGACCTTGACATGAGGGAGTAGAGTTTTCGAGTGTGTGGCGGGGAAGCGACGAGGACCATGGTCGTATCAGTTTGTCTATCAAGTGCGTGGAACTGCGGGAGTGATCAAAATCGTTCCTAGATCCGCAAAACTACAAAATGAAACATACCGCTTCAGCGAGAGCTTCCCATTTGTTTTCCCAACGCCTCCTCCTCTTGTTGTCATCCCTCACGTAAGAAGGATGGTAGAGGAGGTCTAACAAATCGTTACCGTCATCGTCCTCCTCATCCTCATCGATCCAATCGCCATCGTCATCTCCGACGATCTCCTGCACTGCATCCGTCACGTCCTTCACCTCGACTTCCTTGCCAACTCCATTCACACCATTGACATCCCACTTATCCGCATCGCCCTCAACGTGTGTGTGGACCTCTTCCCCGGCGGTCTCCTCGCCAGCATCCGACATCTCTGGACTCGTGTCTCTGGGTTGTGTCGAATCAACCCTGGGAGGGACGAGCTTGCTCCTCGCAGACCTGCCCCCATTCATCAACCTCTCCTGGACAGCCTTGAGATTCACCGACCTCTCTCTCTTCCTCAGCCTACTCTGTGGGCCTTTGGCCATCGCAGGAGGGAGCGGGAGCTGAACGGGCTCATGGCTCGGGCTGCTTCTCAAACTCATCGTCGAGTCCCCTCCTCGGCCCATACTCAAACCCAATCCAGGGAACCCACGCATGGTCGGCACAAATGCCCACGGATTATAACCAGGCGCAGGGAATGGAGTAGAAGAAGGCGAAAAGCTGGAATCCGCCGACGAAGCAGCAGCATTGTTGAGTGCGTAAATGTGCATCTGCAATGCCATCTGTTCTCGAATTACATTAGGATCGTTAGGATCATAAGCGATAGAAGGCGTCCTCGCAGCAGTGTAGGCGTTCCTACGAACGTGGGAGAACGGGTGGGGGTAGGGTGAGCCGACGCTCCTGTGTGGCTCGAGGTCATGCCCTCCGGCGGCTAAATGTATATATGGGGAAGGTGAAGGAGCTGTGGTCTGACTGTGAGGAGTGGGCGGAATGGGGGCTTGAGGACGATTACCAGGTGACTGAAGGTAGGTTTGAAGATAGGCAGCAGTGGGATCATAGAAATCTTCTGGATACAGGTGAGGAGGATAGAACGGTTGCGTAGCGACTTGAGGTCTCTGGGGGATCTGAGTCTGGTTTTGACGTGCTGTCCCAGGGTAACCTTGATTGTCTTGGGTCTGTTGGGAGGCCGACTTGTCGTCCTTGGTTTGGGGTGGCGCGATGGGGGGAATGCGGGGAGGGTTGGCGGTGGTCGTAGACGCTGTAGTAGCAGCCGCTGGGTTTGGGGCTGCCCTCTGTTTGCTGTCGGCGGCCTGGTCAAAGATCTGCTCGAATCCACGCATGTTAAGTTGATCAGTGACACCGCCTCGTGGACGGGACCTGAGCGTCGCCTGATGGTAATCAGACCGCTGGTTCGGGTCGGGTAGTGCGACCGAGGGAGAGCGCGGCGTGAAACCGGAGGAAGAGGACTCATCCCGTTGTCCAGGCTTGGCGACGTGGTCGTCATCCTCATCGCTCAAGTCTTCGTTGAGCGTAGCAGAGTCATCATCCTCGATTCTTCGGCCGGCGCTATTGCGCCCTCCCCGAGCCCCCAAATCATAACCAGGTCTACCTTCAGGGTAAACGTCCGAAGAAGGGGTAGGGGAATTGTGTTGAAGGAGGTCATAATCATCATGGTGGTCCTCTGGCTCTTCTTGTAATGGGAGGGACCTGTCCGGGCTTTTTGCTTTCACGGACTGTAAGGGGGGTGTGGAATTGGATAACTTGGTCGAATTAGAGGGGGGCGAGATCGTCTCGACTTTTCGTAGGCCGGAAGGGGTGGGAACACGACCCTGGGAATAGTCATAATGGGAATACGGTTGCGGAGAATCATTCCTCAATGGGTAAGAGGGGGATCGGCGGTGTTCTGGCGTTCGAGAATGCGGGGAGCCGCTCGAGGGAATTGAGGGAATTGAGGACTGAGAGGTACGATCTCGGGGTTTTCTGGTATTGGCGCCGGTCTGTGCATTCTCGATGAATTCCTTGGGGCTCACTCTCTCCGGGTTATTCCTGACGAGTCTTTGTATGGGGATGTCTTTTGGAGGGGAAATGGGGCCAGACTGGGCGCCGCCGGCGTACGCCACGCCATGCTTACCACCTGGGCTGGATAATTGGCTTTGATCAGCACGTTCCATGTCAGCAATGATTTCATCTGCCAAATTCCAGTTTTCCTCGTTCGTCTGGTATCCATCCTCGACCGGCTGAAACTGCTGAGTGAGGAACTGGGGAGGTGGACCACGGGGGATGGGTCGATGGGGAGGATAATGAGCGGGAGCGTGGATATTCGGCTGAGTGAGTGAATGCTGTGGAGGGGGTGGCATCTGGTGGTGGATATTAGGTTGGCTCATCGTATGAAGGCCTGGGCTAGGACGGCGATCCGGGAGAGCTTCAACACGCTCACGATCTCGACCATCGTGGGGGGATGATGTGGTCATCTTGGTTGTCAGCGTTGTGGGGGAAATTCGTGACGGCTGAGGGGACCTGCGAGATTGGCGAGATCCGGTGGATGAGGTGGGGCTTGGAGGCTGACGGGCGGGTTGCTGCTGGTTGTAACTCTGCTGAATCATGGCTAGTTGAAGCCTATGCTTCTCCCTGACCGATAATGAGGGTGATGGAGTGGATTCTCTAGGAGAACCGTTGTGACCTGCGGAGAGCGGGGGGACAAGAATGAGAACTCTGCGAGGCAAAAGGAAGGAGGATGGTGGAGGCTTTCGCTCTGGTTGGAGGGACTTGGACTTTTTGGATCAAAGTTCCCGGAGGACTGGGGCGATCTCGGGCAGTGGACGTACCTTGAGAAGGGGGACTTTTACCGAGGGAAGGACTGAGAGTGATTTTCTTCACTGTGCGCTGGGAGAGCTGTGCGGGCATTGGGACGAAGGTGAGATGGGGATCTGGGTGGACGGAAAAGACGGTTTTAGTGAAAGAGGCGTCACCTGTTATCCTCGCGAAATCAACGTGTTCGTCGCCGGTGGACGAAAAACGGCGAGGGAGGGAAGGAGAGAGGGTTGAGATCAAAGACGAAAGCGTGTTGGTACAACGAGGACGGTTTAGATTTGTACCCAATAAAGGTATCAAGCCTCAAGGCGAAATCATTTCCGAACAATGGGGTCATAGCCCGACGACGCCCTCTGCCAGGCAACTCGGTCCGATACGTAAGAGGCGTCCTTTGACTGCGGCCCCAGCACCGCGGGTCACAGCTCAGGGAGCGGACGAGGAGGAGGAGTGAGGAAGAGACGTGTGGTTCCCGTTTCAGCACGGTGACGGAACGTTACGCTCAGCTTTTTCTCTCTCTTTCCCTAAGGACTCTAGTCTCTAACGTCTAACCACGGGCCTCGTGTTGTCCTCGGGTGGGCTGCAGAAATGAAATGACGATTATCAGACCGGGCCTGTGATCAGGACGCCGTGTTATTGTCCCATTGTCCCCGTCGTATCCACTCGCGCAGATATACCTCCGCGTCCTGGCGACGAGCACCTGTGAGAACAATCCGGAAACAATCCACGCCCGACGGGAACTCTCGAAAAGGCAATGCACCCCGTTCTGGGCGACTCGGGCGGGGATGAGGCGCACAGCGACGCCGGCGATGGAGAGGGAGACGACCTCGACTCTCTCTTCGACGAACCGATGGGAGAGACCGGCGACGACGACTCAACTGTGTGGAGGCAGGACCCTGCACGGCGTTCACCACCGCGCCCCGGGTCGCCCAACTACGTGCCCGGTCTCTTCTTCCACTGGCCAACGATCAGCGTTCCCCCCGATCTCGAGCATCAGGTGGTCGTGGATTGTTTAGCGGCCTGGTTCCTCGCCCATCCGCCCAGCAACCGCGGCCGACAATTGGATCTCGACTCGTTCCTAGAATCCTCCTCCTTCAACGACATCAACCAGATCATGCTCTTCAGTCGCACAGACGGTGTGCCCCAGCCTGCGCCGCCAACTCGGTCCACCGCACCCGCTTGGCTCCCTTGTCTCACCACCCTCCTCACTTACGTCTCAGAAGCGTTGGCCCCGCCAGCTCTGGACCTCACGACGTGGAACATTCTCTTCTCTTCAGAATCGTCACAAGTCCCCGAGGATGCCATTAATACACTGGGTGGACCCGAGCCAACGGCCAGGAGATCTCGACAGGCGATAATCAACCTTTATCACCCAGGAGAGGGCATATCTGATCACATTGATTTGCTCGACCGCTACGACGATGGCATCGTAGGTGTCAGCTTTATCAGCGGCTGCGTCATGAGGTTTCGAAAGCCCGATCACACTCAACATCGCGGTCCGCAATCGGACCAGGACCCCCGATATACCAACCTGTATCTCCCTCCACGAAGTGTCGTCACGTTTGTGGGAGACGCAAGGTACAAGTGGACACACGGGATACCCTCGCGCCGTTTGGACCTCGTACAGGACGGGTTCGAACAAGGGGAGGAGTCGAGCTGGCTGGACAGACAGCTCAGGCTGAGCGTAACTTTCCGTTGGTTGTTACCCGGGGCTGATACCGTGGGGCCGACCGAGAGTTCAGATATACCTTCGGACTGAATACCGGAACTTGGAGATAACATTCTTCATGAGGTGACTTGTAATGCGAAATATAGTACTCCAGTCGTATCTTCTACATCCCCGTCGCGTGCAGTCGAGAAACTAGGGTCGCTAGAGCGTCCCCCCACGAAGTGCGAGAACCAGATGCAGAACGGATCCTGCGGAGATGTTGAGTTCGCGTGCTGTCTTGTCGTCTGGCCTATAACAGTCGACAGTCAGCTCCGCGCCACACACCCCATCGTGTATACACACATTTGCCTGCCGCTAAAAATCAATCTCTGCTGCTGTGGAGGAACACCCGATTGCTCCTCGACTTTCTCCTTGATCCTAGTGATCTGGATACCGGGGAGGGGCAGAAAAGGGTTCATGATGTCGCCGAATACGTGACTAATACGTGAATCCACGTACCTTGTCATCTGGATCGATATCCAGCTCAATCTTTGAAACGGGAATCGCAAGACCAGAAAATCAGTCCCCGTTTATCCATCGTGGACGTATCGCACAAATGAAAGATGCGACCGGCCGCCCAGATGTACATCAGATAACACGTACTTCTTTGCCAGTAAGGGTCTACGTGGATAAACGGGGATCAGAACGTGGTGTCTTTTGGGATTCTTCCCCGAGCACCAGCACCCGTTGATAACAGAGAGATCAGGGGTGCGGAGTGTCGGGGTACGTACCTTGACTTTGATCAGCATACTGCGAGACGGTTGCGAGTTATTAAGCGGAGAGCAGGGTGGTGGACGCAGGGGGAAGGGTCGGATGCGGTGCAGAGGCTGACACTGACAGTCACAGTCGGTTGAGTCCGCCTACGCCACACCGCACTTCCCGGCCCGTGGCGCACGTGACAAACCGGTTGAACTTTTATTTAAGTACTGGGTGACTGGGTGACTGGGTGACTATCCGTAGGCTTTTTATCCTCGGATAAACGGATATCCAGTGAGTGCCTTTTAAGCGAACTGTCAGGACCCCGCCCATCATGCCAGGTTGCAGGCAGCGCGAACCTCGGTTACCGGCACCCTTCTACGACAGAAATGACATTATCTGGTGGTATGGATAGTCACCCACTCTTTTTGTAGCTACTTTCCAGTCATCTACCAGTGTTTAAGGGTAGCCATAGATCTCCACAGTTACACCGTTACAATCGGACAAACATGTCGGGCACGGGTTTACAGCAGCGTTGTACACCAAGTCCGTCCTGCCACTTGCAGTCGTGTTCTGGCAGATCGACCACCTATCAGTGTATCCGTTTACGGCGAGGAGCGGTTGACCCCCGGGCGTTGGGTTCGGCTACGCAAGTTTTTTTCTCGTCAGAAAACGTATTTCCTCAACATGAATACTGAATCAAAGCGACTCACTACGCCACAATACGAAGCAGACCCAGGAGGGAGAGGGTTCTGCGCAATGAACGGAGGGGAAGCTCCATCAACCACGGGCAAAGAAACAGTCTGCAGAAACGTGTTTCCGGGGACCCAAGGTCTAAGCTTCCCGCTGATCATAGTCATGTACGTCTTGGACGTAGAGCAAGGCGTGCTCGTGCAGGCCTACATTCCGGTCACTTTCCTTCTACGACAAATAGAGACATTTCAGATGGACTCACGGATAGAATGTCGTATCCGACGTGAGGCACGGTGAGCACGTTCTTGACGTAGATGGGAACTGGGGTGGGATTCCCGGAATAAAATGCCTTCAGCACCAAGTCCGTATAACTAGTGAACACCCCAGGGGTACTGCACGCAGTCTGACCGACCACGGGAACTGCAGAGACGGCAACAGATGTCAAAAAATACGCGAGCCTCATCTCGGGATATGCTGGGGAAAAAAGACTGCGTCTCTTGGGTTTTATACCACGGAAAGAAAGAGTGCTTTCAGGAGAGTAACATTTTCTCAACACTCGCGAACATGAGTTCAGGGCATCGCAGCACTATGTCCTCAGGGGTGCTGGCCTGTCAGCGGAATTAATCGTGATTTAATTTATTGGCAGGAACGTGGGGGATTTACATACGCACAGCGGGTCACAATTGAATCCCTTGAGAAATTGATGCGCCATTAAGGAGAAGCTGGCGGCCGAATACCGTCTGGCCGCTCGGGCACTTGCCAAGAGAGTCACCGACGATTGTGCGGGGGAAGATGAAGAAATGTGCTTGTATGATGAACCTCGAAAAAATTACTACAGGCGGTGGACAGATGTTTCAACAGTCGAACGGGGGTAGACCGACACGCGTCTATCAAGTGGTGGCGGCCAGCCGCACAAAGTGACATGTCGTCCAAGTCATCAATTGAGTACAAAAAATGTCGTACAGGTCGCACGACTGAACGTCCAAACGACCCTATGAAGGCTTGGTCGCTCGCGAAGGTAACGGAGGAGGTTTCTTCACGATGGAAGGTACGGTCACTTGGGCGGGAGTTAGCGGGTCCTGCAGAGCCGCGGTGTACAGCTCTTCATCGGATAATGAAGGGGAAGATGACAACGGAGAATCCGTCGGTGAGTCGAATGGGTTCGCCGACCGATACCGCGCCTCTTCCGCTTCCGTAACGATGAAGACACCATTCGGATGATCTATTTGGAGGGATCGGCAAATGAGAAATCGATTGACAAGAGTAGTAACACGGACCTGGACGGTCCCACCATGCATTATCTTCTGTGCTGGGTGGCGGCACTGGATAGCTTATCAGATCGTATAACCCCAGGATGGACTCGAACGACGCACAGTCATTAGTTGACGGGTGCAAGGTCAAAGCCGCCAGTTTCTCATCCAACTTCTCACCAGCAGAAGTCGATGTCACGTTCTCCAAGAGCAACCTCGCCAACGCGTCCCGCTTGGCCCGATCCACAATCCACACCACTGTTCTAAATAGCGCAAACACAGGTCGGTGGTCGGAGCTTTTGAGCTCAGCCCGATTGTATACAGCGAGATCCATGGATCCCTGGTAGAGGATACGATCTGAATCGGTAGTTTTGCGTTGGCGTTATTTTATAAGACATTGGGCACGCCATAACCCACCTGTCCAAGCCGGAATGCGCATCTTCTCGCTTGTATCATAAGTATCGACACCAAGGTCGTATCGGTAAGTGGGACGGAATAGAATAGGTCCTTCCTGGTATCCGGGAAATGCGATACCGGCGTCCATAACTTGCTTCAGCTGAGGAAGAGTTAGGGTCGCTCGTTTCCGAACGACTGGATTCAAACCTGGTCCGCAGCAAGGAGTGCATCATACTCGTCACGTAGCGCCAACGAACGAACTACGTCGTTCTCAAGATCTATTCGGTAGTTGGTGTCTGCCAACCAGATCACATTCCTTACGGCATACCAATTACTCAATACGTAGTAGGATAGGGAAGGGAAGCGACTTACTGGTGGCTTCCAATATTCTTGCCCTTCTGGAAATGGAGTTGATTTACGATCGTGTGGTAGTCAGAATTCCGTTCTTCCACGTTCGAATGTCCAGCTGCGAGGTGGGCCGTGATGAAGCAGAAATTTGTGTCATGATACTGGAGCCGGATGGCGACGGCTCCTTTGTTCCCAGACATCCCTCGCATCCCCGTCTAGGGGTAATAAACGTGGATTGACGCGATGAATCAACACTCCAAGCATCAGGCGCACCTTCCGGGTGGTTGCTTCCACGTTCCGTATGATAGAGGTTAAGTCTGACTTGACAAAAATCATCAAGGCGGTTCCGACAAGCTGTAAGGACAATTAATCCCCTCACAAAAGTAACCAGAAGGAACGATTTCACCTGTTCGCTTCTAAGTAGCACGTAGTCACATGTTTTGTTCCCTCGGTGGTCGAATACATCCATAAGCCTCGTCTCCCATACTCGTCTATCATGACAGAAGCTGAATAAGAATGGAGGTAGATCGCTCGGACACGAACCTCTTCTCAGGGTCAGTTTGAACTATCTGTTGCGCAGTGAGAGGGACGATCTCCTGGAATCCCAGAACAAATACGTCCGGTCTGGGCCTCGTCAATTCAAACGTATATCAATGAAGTCAAAATGGCACAAACTCCATATCTATAGATCACCTTTATTAATAACTAGGTGACAGCTGATGACGTGAGGCGTACCAGGACGTGGGAATAACCAAGGCATCAGTGACTCCGTGGATGGCGGCTGACGAGTCTCAGTAGTAAGATGGGAGAACTCATCCCAACGGGGAAACTCCTACCCTGCCGTTGAGATTCCAGGTACCCGTAAATATCGTACAGTGTTTTGATGTGGAGTATTCCGTTCGTCTATAACCCGGTGAGCACCAAAACTGACCCGATCGCTAAGAGGGTACCTCTGTTCTAAGGTCACTCGTACTGTGTCGTGAATTGGGTCAAATATTGTGACGGGTTGTTGGTCGCTGAGGTTCCCCTGGGCGTGGGTGTCAGTACGGGGGAGGTAAGGCGGGAACGCCAACGTGCCAGGAACATGTCGATTGCAATCTGCTTGCTCTTGTCCTGGAAGTTGTTGATGTATGCTCTTGATACACTTTTCGTCGCGTCAGAGAGGACACCTTCATGACCCTTGTCAACTGGCGGCTGAAGTCCACGGATATCACGATTGGTCCCTACCGGCCAATGTCCGCTTTCCGCTCCTGGTAAAGCTGGTGTTCAGCGCCCCAGTGCCGGCGTAGATTTTCGATAGTGCGTCTCCATTTTCCGCCCATAGCTCGCGATGATATGACCATAAACTTCCAGAATGTATCCACTCGCGTCGTAGCAGAAGCAGATACTGTTCAAGGGATGTCCTAGAGATGATATCTTGAATAAAGTTTGTTCGATCTAGACTGAGGTACGATTTATGAAACGTCCGGATAAAACGAGGAAAGTACTTGCCAGTCTAGACAGTTGGTTCTGAAAACACCCTTCTGACCAATCACAATCTCATTTGAAGCTATATCGCACATCGTGAATCCGAACCGCTCGATGTTTTCGGAAATAACGTCCATGCGTCTGTAGGTGTCCTTCAATGTTCGAGTTCACGCTTGGAGGTGAAACCTTACTTTAGATCTCGAATGACACTCTCATGACCACCTAACCGAACGGCATTATGGAAATCAAAGTGGGTTATCCCGATATCTGAACCCCATATAGACTTCGCGACTTGTAAATGCCTTGCGTAGGCGTGCGTGAGAGTTGCCTCCGCGTCCTTGGTTCCGAGGAGGTTGATCGCATGGACTGAGCCGTACTCATCGATGATCTGCGCGAAATGACGTTCGAAAGCTGGTTGCGAGGCATTTGGCCTGGTGATCTGAACTCGCTGTCCAAATGTTTGTAGACCCTGCTGCTCCCAGAACACTAGGAAAAAGGTTATATCCTCATAGCAAGGCAGAAATAATGAGAACACCGACGAGGGACGCTCCCGCGCACTTGGACATAACTGAAACAATGCTGATCCGTTGAGAATATTGTTTCGGTCTGGATAAACGATAAGATCCAGTACGCCACGAACGGACGAGCGGCGTACCTCGACGAAGTTGGCTGTATTCCCGTCATCATCTATACCACGGGTGTTAAAACGTGTACCAGCGCGCTTCCAACCCAGGCGAGATATCAGTGAAAGAGTGGCGATAATAGGTGCGCCGTTCGTGGGAGGCGCCGAGAGTGCCATGGTGAAAATTCCGACGTAACCCTGGATAGCCAGGACCTGGGGAGAAGGACATGAATATATCGCTGGGGGAGGTGTGGAAACAGGCCAACAATGAACTGGCAACAATCCAGATCCTCCCTTTCTTGGGGGTCTAGTCGATCTCTGAAGTCCAAGAGACTGCGGACGATGTATTCATTCCAGATGAACCGTTCATCGAAATTTGCAATATCGTGGGCGTGACCTTTCTCCATGCTGCCTGGAGGGGGGAGCCGCTCTGAAAATCGGGTGGAAAGATCCCACTGGGGTTCGAGGGCGAAGTAGAAACTGCCAGAGGAAAGTATCTTCGTCAAGGGAAGGCAAGGATGTTCAAGGACTCCAGCACTTGGACTCTGCGTGTAGTGGTTAATGCTATCGGGGTCCGAGTAGTTCCAGGCTGGCTCGGAGCTGGAAAAGTCGTCCCAGGTAGAAGACGTGAGACTGTAGAAACAGACTTCATGGATCCGGGCGACTAATTCTGGAGTGTTCGCTGAGGGACGAGTGTTCCCGACCTCTGTGGCGGAAGTGATTACTGCGACAAAGATGTCTTCGTTCGCAAGAAACGCAAGTCAGCAGTTACCGGATTGGTCGCTAGAATGCCTAGCTCACCTCCGCCGACACCGATAAGACCCATGCATCCCTTGATGACCCTCTTCGTTATGAGGGTGGCAGACGAAAGATCTACCTGATCTCTGTGCAGGAACTCTACGACCGCCTGGGAGGGATTGGAAGGGGCGACTCGGAAGACCAACACCCGCTGCGGTCGCCCAAGCTTTTCATCGTGTTGACTGGTTGCGAGGTAGAGAGCCCGGGGGTTGTCTCCCAGGTAGAGGTGCATTGTACGCGTGCGGGCGCAGCCAAGAGAACGCGGAGGTGACGAAACGGATCGCCAGAACGTGATCGCACACTTCCACGTACAACTTG
>Ga0307517_10006219_pt1 | contig 17766 bp, 22 predicted proteins | sample 23_EM_MG_FD_194515 | JGI IMG/M metagenome (GOLD analysis project Ga0307517, IMG submission 194515) | Populus trichocarpa ectomycorrhiza microbial communities from riparian zone in the Pacific Northwest, United States - 23_EM | ecosystem: Host-associated > Plants > Roots > Unclassified | place...
AAGTTATCGTCGTGGTCTTTTGGTTCTATTGGAGTCCTCGAACTCTCATTTCTTTCACAGCGAGCCTTGCCAGCTTTGGCTCGTTCCATAGCGTTGGTATGATCGCGTTTTACCTCCTCATACTAATGTAAAATGTTCTGATGGCCCGCTCCGGCCCTGATACAAACGACGCGATCCTTGGGGGACGGTTACCTACCTATATGGGTCAATTGGAGGGGGAGGGTGACAGGATCTGCGACGGAGATCAGGCGACAATTCTAACCCCATGTACAAGCGTCAAGAGATTCTCGAGTAAAATGATACAACGATGTTTGATTATGGTAGGCGGATGGAGGAGACTGCGGGAAACGTTGTCTGCAGGAGTTTAACGATCATCAGCCCATTCCTGACGAAAAACCAGATATCAGGATCCAATTCGCACACGTTTGGGGAAAGATGAGTAGCTTATGTTGTCCTTAATCCGGGTCTAAGAAAATAAAAGTGGATAAAAAAGTGGGTCAGAGGGGGGGTTGAGACAACGAATCAGGCCATGTACCTCTTCCTCAGGAGTGAAGTCGTTAACAATGTTGAAGAACTTCCTAGTCTCTTCAGGGGGATTTCCCTTGATCGCATTGGCGACAATCATACACCCGACATCGTTGCGTAACAGTAGCAGGAAATCGGGTGCGACGGGCGTACTGAGAGAAACGACGCACAGCAGGGGTTCGATGTAATTGACAGCCAGGATAATTTCAAACATATCTCGATCAACGACAGTAAACTTTTGGAGCCATTTGCAGATATTGCTCATCCGCTTTCGATTCTCTTCTGCGTTCGCCTCATCGGTGATCGGCCGATGCTCGCCACGGTGATTTTCGCAATACTCCAAAACCCGGGCAATCTACGCGGTCAGCCGACACACACTTCGCCATGCCAAGCGCGACAATGGCGAACCTTTTTAGAATAGATGAAATGTTAGGCAATATGATTGGCTGGCCACCCTTCCCAACGTCAAGAAGTGGATGAGATGGCAAGGGCAGCGAGGAGGGGTATACTTGCCTTCGGCCACGCTCTTGATGAGAATGCTACGCTCAGGTTGAGAGGACGAGGGATTTTGGGAGTGTTAGAAACAAACGTACACGTTTCAGTCGGTCCTGGGGCATAGGGAGTTGACACACATGTGTAGATCAGCCGGTCGATCCCGCAGTGCAGGTCTGGGATGTCGATGTCGAAGACCTCTTCAAGGTGATACGAGAGGTTCACTCCCCTAACGACGATTATGTGGTATCGATCAATGGCGAAACCCAAAGCATGTTTAAGGAACTAATCTTACCCGAACTCAGGCCATCTCTGGTGTATTTATGGAACTAGATATCGTGATCCGATTCGCACACGAGCAGGATAAAGCGGGTGACCTACGTTTTCCTCCTTAGAAATCATGAGGTGGAAAAGATCAGAGTGAGGTATGAGACAATACATCAATCCATGCACCCCTTCCTCACTAGTGAATCAGTCGAGCATGTCGAAGAGTCTGCGGAGGACTTGCTTTTGATATCCTTTAGGACAGCCCTGCACCCCGCGCGATCATGCGACAATGACAGGAGGTAGGGTATGCGTCCGCTGCAAGAAGTCACAATAGGGGGTTGATCTCGAGGTAGTTGTCAGGGTGAAGTTCGAATGACATCTCCAGACAAACTGCAGGTCCCATTATTCGATATCGCTCGTTCGCCTCCTCACCAGCGATCGGCACGGGCTGGTTACAGTAACGACAGCACAGATGAAGCGCTAGGTCATGGGATAGGCCTCCAAAAATCTAGAGGTAGACGAGATGGTCAGATATGGATAGTGGGGCAGCAGGCAGTGTGCTTACCTTCGGGGACACCCCTGGCTCTGGTTCGGGGGGCCGCGTACGACGACTTACCTGTTGACAGTGGACCAATCGTCACCAGAGGAACCCAGGATGACCATTGGGGTGGCTAGCGAGGAGGGATGGAGACAGGTAGGGGGGAAGAGTGGACGGAGTGGCCGAATACTTTCCCGCTGACGGGCGCCGGAATTGCACTTCCGTGCCCGGTGGTAAATGAAATCCTTGATGGGACTTCGGGACCTGAACCGGTGCCGGATTGAATGCTTCGAATGCTTCCACGCCAATAGCTGGCACCCAACATGAGGGACACCTATCTGGAAACGTGTCCGCTGCACGGCAGCCTTACTGCCCGACCCCCACCACCAAAGCTCACCCCCGTCTCAATATCTTACCCATCCAGAGAAGCATACCAGAGTCCCTATCATTATGGCTGGCCTCGAGGAGGTTAAAATCAACGGGTGGGATCTTCAATCATTTTGTGATATCTTTTCCTGATTCGCAGCCGCGTCGTTAGTCGAGAAAGCGAAGACGAAGAACCAACGGGTGCCACCGAGGAACCGTCCACGGGCACCAGAAAAAACACGAAACGAAGGCGGTACGCTAGGTTACGTGTCAAGTCGTTTCCCTGCTGAATTTGTGGAACTCAGGCCTAGGAAACGTCGAAATCCAGCCGAATCGGAAAAGTCTGGGCGATCCTCTACATCGGGGTACGATTTACACCTTGCCTAACGTTAGGTGTTTACTGAGCTTCAATCGCAGCCAGGATCCTGAAGGGAAGCCGAAGAATGAGAGAAACGGGGAATATGACGGACAACCAGTGGATAGGTGTGTTCTGCCCCGTACCTCGCCGAGGCATCGCTCAAATCCTCGCGCAGCCAGAAACGAGGTCCGCAATCAACTCACGGCGATCTTCGCACTCGATTCTACGAAAAATACCGGGAAGAGGCTAAGGAGTACGACGAGGAATTCATGAAGAAACACGACGAAGATCTGAACACCACTCTCATATTCGTAAGTCGGTGTACACTCTTCCCTTATGCGCGTCCAACCAGATACACAGGCCGGTCTGTTCTCCGCCGTGACATCCGCATTCATCATCGAGGTCAACTCCGAACTCAAGTCAGACCCCAACGACGAGACCAACGCCCTTCTTCGTGTCCTCATTTACAACATAAACAGCACCGCTTTCGGTGACGATGTACCTCCACTCCCACAATGGTCTGGCCCTCCCCGCACGATCGTCCAGGTACAAATAATGCTGTACGCTAGCCTCGCCGCGTCCATCTTCTCCGCCCTCCTCGCTATGCTTGGCAAGCAGTGGCTTAATCGATACGCCTCTGTCAACATGCGAGGGTCGGCCATCGAGCGCAGTCAGAATCGACAGAGGAAGCTCAACGGTATTGTCACATGGTACTTCAACCATGTGATGGAGTCGTTACCGCTGATGTTGCAGTTTGCCTTACTGCTCCTCGGTTGCGCCCTCTCCATCTACCTCTGGGGAATTGACACGAATGTCGCCTCGGTCGTCCTTGTTGTCGCCGTACTTGGTGTCACCTTCTACGCCTTCATCATCATTGCGGGAGCAGCCTCTGTGAGCTGTCCATATCAGACTCCTGGTGCACAGATCCTCCGATACCTGTGGCAAAAGGTTCCAAGTTGCTCAGCGTTCTTTCCCATCAAAGGCCCGGGAGTTCAAAACCCTGAGACGCCCCCGGGTCCAGAACAGGCACTGGACCGAGAGGCGACGGCTTTGGACTTCCGCTGCATCTCTTGGATACTACAAACCTCGCTGGACCGGCATATCAACCTGTTGACCCTTGAATTCCTTGCGTCAATCATCACGCTTCCCGGGCTCAAGTCTACGATCGCCGTGGATTGCTTCACAATCCTCATCAGTTGTCTTCGCATTACCAATAACCGAGCGGTGGTAATTCGAGATTATGGGCCGCTTGCGGCAACAGCTGCCACGTGCCTTCTCGGCGCCATTTCTTACTTGTTGAAAGTAGACCCGACATCAAAAATCTTGACGGAGATGGACGAGCAGTACAGCAGGACTTTTCCACCTACAGCTGATCTCAAGGGTCTCCCTTTCCGCCACACGATCCAAGGAATCCACGACTTTTTCCACCGGCATGATCGACCGAAGGGTCTCAGTTGGAAAGGTCTTGATCCTTCTGCTCCAGGAAATCGCTCACTTGCGCACGATTTGGCCGGTATCGCTTGGTTTTGTTACGCAAGATTTGGGTTGGAAGGCCGGAAGAAGGTACCCCGTTGGGTGCTTCGCTTTTCACTTCACTCCTTGTTATGGGACCCCGAACCCCCTGTGTCAGTCATCATCTCCTGCTTGAGGGTTATTGCAATCGACTTGGGATGTGACATATCACCGAGTGATGTCAGGAGCCTGGACATGAGGTATGAATGTCTAGCACAGCTGTACAACTTATCAAGCTGATCCTTCATTAGCACTGTTCTCAAGGATATCATGTCCATGATATACCTGCGGCTCAGAGAGATTGGCGGGAATCCTGACGCTATTCAGCGCAACCGGAAGTCCATTGCCACGGTCTTCTTATGGGCGACGAGGATTGAAATTCTCAACGAATCACGGTGGTTTGGCCAGCAACCAGACATTTCCCAGCATCGATTTCTTGAACTCTGGGACCAGATCCACCTGGCCAACCCCGCACCGGCTGCAATTTACTTGGATGCCCTCCTCGGGTACCTTGATGTGGATAACGGTTGGGTGACGGAAAGTCCAGGATCAAAGCAGGGCGCAAGAGCGGCCTCCCTTTGTCTGCTGCGTGCGCTCTCTGGTGTCGATCCGATATCATCGGCCCTTGAAGACATACGTAAACGCTATGCTGCGGTTGTTCCTCCCGATGCCAATTTCGAGGGTCTCCTCTGCTACCACGCGATCAATGCAATCCACACTGTACTCGTCAGCAGACGGAAAGGATGGCCATTCTCACGGATGGACTATAACTCCTGTGCTCGGGAGCATGTCTTCTTTGCAAATGCGTTAGTCCAGGTCGCACACAAGGGGAAACAACATGGGGAGGTCCCTCGTTGGGTTCTCCACTCTGCGACTCATTCCCTGACCCACGGCCCTCAACCCCCGGTCTCGGTCACCACCAATTGTCTGACAATCATTGCGATTGACTTGGGGTGTGAGATACCAGAGGATGATGTCGGGAACGTGGACAAGAGGTATGAGCGTTTGGCCCAACTGCACAGCTTGTCGTGCTGACCCTTCATTAGTGTGCGCATCGAGGATATCGTGTCTATGATATACCTGCAGCTTGAACAGATCGGTAGAAGCTCCGATGCTATCCAGCTCGACCGGGAGCTCATTGCCGTGGTTTTCTTGTGGGTGGCTTGGATTGATGTTCTCGACGAGTCCCGGCCGCGATCGGACATCGCTCAAGATCGATTTCTTCAACTCTGGGACCGGATCCACCTGGCCAACCCCGCACCGGCTGCAATTTACTTGGATACGCTCCTCAGGTACCTCGATGTGGATAACAGTTGGGTGACGGAACGGCCAGGATTGGAGCAGGGTGCAAGAGCGGCCTCAATTTGTCTACTGCGTGCACTCTCTAGCGTCGATCTGGCGCCAACGACGCTTGAAGGCATACACAAGTCCTACGTTGCGGTCATTCCACGCATGGCCAATTTTGATGGTCTCCGATGCTACCATGCGATCAATGCAATCCACGCTACACTTATGGGCGGCCGGCGAAGACGGTTCTTCGAATGGACGGGCTATGAACCTCACACCCAGGAGCACGTCTTCTTCACAGATACTCTGGCCCGGATCGCACACAAGGGGAAGCAGGATGGGAAGGTGCCTCGTTGGATTCTCCGCTTTGTGATCCATTCCATGTCCCACGACCCCCCACCTCCGATCCCAGTCATAACCGATTGCCTGACAATCATCGCGATTGACCTGGAGTGTGATGTTTCCCATGCCAGAGCTTTGGGTTTGAGCGGGAGGTATGTTGATCTCTGGCGACTGTGGGTCTCTCTAATTGTGAAAGTAGTGCACAACCAGAGGAGGTTTTGAGCATGGTATCCGAGAAACTATCCGAGAAACTCAAAGCGATGGTTACGGCCACCGACCTGTGTCAAATCCGCTCCGAGCATAAGGCTATCACAGCGCTCTTCCCATATGCGGTCTGGCAAGAGCGGGATGGAAGACACGAGACGCTCGATGCCTTCCTGTATGTTGTTGAGGCCTCAAAGTCGTTTGGATTCATGTGGAACCACATCGGACCACTTTTTCCCATGCTGCTCAACAAAGAAAGCCATATTTCCCTAAAACGGGCGAGTGTACTTGTGTCACCTCACTTACGGTGGTGGAGCCTCCCAACCAGCAAACACTTGATCCAACCCTTGGCGGCGGCGGCCTCAGCGATCCCATACCCAAGCGAGGTTGGCGCGAGTGTGGTTGACACACTATTCCAGATCGCATCCGATCACTCCCTGCGGCCATATATACCCCTGGATATGTGGTCATGGCTGAACACACGTCCTCCTCTCCCCCCTGTGTGCCGGGGACGTTACTTGGCAGGTCTTCCAAATGCCCTTCAAATTGTTCGGGCCCTCAGAAACGTTGAAACTCTCAAGTCATTCCTGCTCCTTGTCTGGTCAGAGTGGAATGGACTCTTCTTTGAAGGCCTCGAGGAGACATGCAGCTCAATTTGGGATGATCTTTGTGAAATTGAGATGCGGCACCACCGGGAAGATCTCATCAATCATCTGGATCATATTCTGGGCCGGTTGGATCTGGGCTTAGGGCACCTGCAGCAGCATTATCCAGATATCAATGAGGATGATATCCAGCAGAGGAAGGATCAATATGGAACACTCCGGAAGGTATTACTGGAGGTAGACATGGAAGCAACTGAAATGCTAATTCGTGAGCCTCTCAGAATGACTATCCTTAACTGTCTGCTAATTTCCATGGACAGGCATAAAGCCCCGCTCATTGTTTATGTGTGCAATTCCCCTCTTGTGTCTATAGTTGCATGTCTGGGATAATCTCTGCCTCTTCCCTGAATACACAGTTCTGCTTGTTGATCAACTTCCATATTCCCCAATCAGGAATTCATTCCATGACTGGGTAATCTATCATTCTCCCTCACTCCATCCACTATCCCTGGGTTATTATGCCATTTCAACTCTGATTGGTGATGGACTGGAAAGGGTTATTAGCATAGACCTATAATTCTGTTGGTGGCATCCTCAACCTCTCATTTCTTTCACAACTGGCCTTGTATTGTGCACTTTTTTGGTAAATACAATTACAGAATACAACACAAACTACAGATCTCTACTAAGGAAGCATACAGCTGAAATCCAGAATTAAGACTTCTCCTGACTCATAGCCAGCAATCAAATGATGACCATCCCACTGTATAGCAGAAGGTTTTGCATATGCACCGTACAACTGGAATACCAACTTTCCAGTGGCCCTATCCTCAACCCCAATCAAACCAGTATTTGACTTGCTTGTACCACCAATAAAATCCAGATGTGGTCTATCTGAGGATATCAGAGGTACCCAACTAAGGGTTGACCCTGTAATCCCAATATCCCAGCCCAGGGTTGATGACTTCCCATGGCGAACAAAGACTTTTGAGCCATCTATCCAGAGGGGGTCAAAGAGATATGGATATTTTGACTCCAGTAATTCCTTGCCTGCAGGCACTCCTGTCTGTATAGACCAGGCTTGAATGTTATAGTCATCCACACACAAAACTCTGGACCCATCCCCTGATATCCTGAGACCCTTGGGTCGGAATCTAGTCCCATCCATCATTTGGAGTTCACCCCTCTCAGCATCCCAAATGTAAATCCTCTGGCCCTGGCCAGGACTCCATTTACACCCAACAATGATCAATCTGCCACCAACCAGTTGCATGTCTCCTGTATGGATGTCTTTGGCTTGGGTTGCAATGGTTTCCTCACAGAGCCCAGTCAAGATATTCCACACCCTCACCACCCCTACTGAATCAACTGAAAAAGCTAACCCATCCTTTGCTTGTAGACTAACAGCCCTAATTGGGTTTGGGGTGAGTGGTGTGGACTCTGTGTGTAGTGTAACTGGATTTGGTGATAAGGCACCAATCTCCCAAAGCTTGACTGAATTGTCAAGAGATGCTGAGACAAGAGTGAGGAGAGAGGAGGAAAAAACTAGGGAGGTAATATCTTCTGTGTGTCCAAGTAAGGTCTTGATGAGGTGAGGATTTGGCTCAGTGATGTCCCAAAGATAGATGGTGTGATGAGCAGCACAAGCAATGAACCTCCCATCAGGAGAGAAACAACAATAGTTGGGTTCAGCATGAACTAGGCAGAACTCTGCTACAGTCACCCCAGAATCAGTATTTTTAATGGTAACAGCTGTCTTTCTACATAATGCAAACTGAGTACCATCTGGGGAGAATGCAACATAGGAACCAGCAATTGGGGAACCAATCTGATGACCATATATGTTCCATTTCTGCACTGTACCATCACTGGATACAGACAGGAGAAGTTGAGGATTTGTGGGAGAGAAGTTGATGGTGCCAACACTATCCCTGTATCCCTTCATAACATGGTGTTCCCCTGTCCTGATGTTCCACAATCTAATTGATCCATCCCTAGATCCTGAAGCAATTATAGTGTTGTCTGCTGAGATGCAAACAGATTTAACTGGACCAGTGTGACCATAGAAGGTTTTGATAACTCCATAGGTCTGGACATCCCAGAGCTTGATGGTTTTATCCCTGCTCCCAGATACAAGCAATGTCTCATCTGATGAGAAGGCAAGAGACTGAACCCATCCAGTGTGCCCAAAAAGAACAGAAATCTGGCTGCCTGTCAATGTATCAAATATGGCAATGTCATTGTGTAAACCAGTAACAATTGTGTTGTTCTGGCATGCAAGGGTGGTTTTATGGTCATTATTACAGGAAACTGTATGGGTGCATGTCCCCCAATCAGTTGGTCCAATCACCACCTTGACCTTTAGGGGGAACTTTGTAGTGTAGCACCTGTAGAGCCAGGATGAGGAAGGACAAAGTGCAAGGGCAGTGCCATATATTTGGGAGGGAGAGTTGCAGATTGTGTTAAAATTTTCCAGGATAAAACACTTGCTATCACTTGTCCATTCATCAGGAACACCCACCTGAGTAATCATAAATATATGTTTCAGTTAAAATTCCATGTATAACTCACCAACATACACCATTGCTGGATTTCATTGAGAACATAAATACCAATGTTGAACCTTCCTATGAGGATGAGGACTTCAATCCAAAATAGGAAACCAGTTTCAAAAAACTTGTTGATTGCTTTGCACACTTCCATAGCCCCATCATTGCTATTGGAAATCTTTATAAGGTGCTTTGTCCAGAAGCTGCATGCATATTCCAGAGCATCTCCAATGTAGGTGGCCCTGTGTGTGCAAAGGTCCTCTACCTCACAAAGGACAACATGGTCATCCAGGTTGCAGATATTCCTCTTTAACCTCTCCCCCATCACATTGAGGCACGAGAACAAGATCTCATTGTGATAAACTGGAGGATCTATAAAGAACCGGGTATCTGTACAGCGCCCTGGATCTGTGAGGAAGTCAGGGAATGACTTATGGAACATCCGGACTGGATCTTCTGTGCTGTCTGGGATAAGGAGGACAGAATGGAGGGTATGCAGGGAACTGAGGATTCTGGATGCAGTGCCACAGTTCATGAGGAGATCAGAGAGGGCTTTGATAGAGAGTGGATGGAAAGTGAGGATCACTGTCCCCACTACAGACTTGAAACGGGAGTAGACTTCATGGTCATAGGAAACCACATCATGGAAAGCCTCTTCCAGAACTTTAGTATAGAGGAGATCAAAACCTGACTTTCCTTCATGAGCAGTACTGTTTGGGAGTGAGATGATCCAGTCCAGCTGTTCAGTGGGTGTGCGGTGCTTGAAGGCGACAAGTTTGACAACTGTCGAAGCATAGATGAAGAATCCTGCTGCCTTTTCACAGAGAATATTGATATCTGATGGGTTTGGCCAGTCCTGGGAAAAATAACAGTCGCTTCGGGTTTTGGCAATGTCAGTCAACCGAGTCCTAAAGAACAGCTTGATATCACTGTCCACTGAGGAGCGTTTGACATCATGCAGTCTGAGAAATTCTGTGACAGGCCGGAGTGACTCGAGGCGAAACCCAGACCGGATCCGGGACTCCGGGCGACCGGTGATGAAGAACTTGACATTCGGGATCTTGTCCACATAACGGGAGAGGACGGAAAGGATGGCGGAGGCCGGTTCTTCATCCTTGCATTCGTCAAGGGCATCAATGATAACAAGTGTCTGAATTCGGGAGGTTTTTAATGGGCCGACAATGATCTTCTCCATCTGGGAACAAAGAGACTCCTGTGCAACACTGGGGTTGGCCCTTAAGACTTGGAGCAGCCGCTCTCGAAATGGGAGGTACCGATAGGCGAGTTGAAAGGCAAGAGTAGGGAAGATTGCTTGAAGGTTGCTTCTATCCTCAAAATCTCGCGAACAAAAGAAGCTCGCGCCAAGCTTTCCGTCCGCAAAACTGATCTCAGCGAACGTTTGGGCGATCGTCGACTTTCCAGTCCCCGCGAGGCCATTCAGCCAGAACACCCGGTGGTCCTGTTCGTCCTTCAGCCAACGTTCGAGTTGCAGCAGGACATCTGCTCTAGTTCCCTTCAGGCACCCCTGCCTGTTTCCGGAAGTATACCCGGCCTCATGGGTGTGACGCATGTTTTCCAGAAGACGGCGATCCGCATCTCCCTACTTGAGAGTCACTACGGGGCTTGGACTATAAGGGGATAAGACTCACGATCTGCTGACAGCTCTCGTTGTAGATGTCCCGTCGTAACGACGTCTACGGGAGGCGTCAGATACGATGCGAATGTTTTGTTGGGAGTGCGAACCTGATAGTTCATCAGGGCAAAACGAATATCTTCCACCAGGCTGTTAACCTTCTGCGCATTCTCTGGGGTTCTGAAGAAATCCGCGAGATCCTTCTGGGTTATCACTGAGTCCATAGCCTTTCCGATACCTTTCAACTCCCTGGCATTTCCCATACATCAGACCCGGCTCTTGATATTGGGGAATGCAGGCTCACCATTCCAGCTCCATTACCCTCTCCTCCTCATTGACGTCGCCTGGGAGGATAGGTCCGGAGAGCGATTCAGAAAGCATTTTGACTCTGGGGGCCAATGATTCTATGGCATATTCATTTACCTCCGTTCGCTAGAACGATCCATAAGTATCGCGAATTGAACGTGCGGGAAGGAGGTCATACCTCGCAGTTGTCGAGAACAAAGCAGAGAGATCTTGCGACAGATTTGAGCGGACCGAAGGCACTTGTGGAATCCCTCACCCCACGGAGCAGTTCGGCCGTGATAGATGCAGTAGACTTGGAGTTCGAACTCTTCTCATCCGCGACGGCGCGGGGTTCGATCGTCTTATCAGGATGAAGGGTTTCTGGTCCATGATCAGGAAGAGCAGAGGTGTCTACGTTATCAGAAATAACGATCAGAGGCAGCGGCGAAAACAACCATGTCTACGTACTGTCGGAGGATGGAGGGGGACGGACTCCCTCAAGTTCTCCACCGCGTCCACTCCCCACCGCGACCGTGATGTCTGGAAGTGGGTGCGAATGACTCTGGTCAGTTTCTCCTCTATCGACGCTCGCCTCCCCCCCTCCTTGACCGGCATCGTTTCCATGAGCTGGGTGAGATTCTGGTCCATCTGACTGAGGAGGCCCATCCGTCGGGGAAAGTGGCTCTCCAGCCGTGTCGGCTCTGTCTCCTTCTCCGTGGAAGCTTTCGCCCGCTACGATGTGAGGTTCTGGTTGGGGAAGCGAACTCGTTGAACCACCCCCCTCCCCACCGGTGTTCACCCTTGTTCCGTCCGGATTGCGCTTGCTTCCTCCAAGCTGGAGCTTAAGTCTCTTCTTCAGCCCAGAGAATTGGTTTCGTATGTCATCCATGTCAATGTTGGATTGGCGTAGATGGTGGTGCGATAGTGGATGAAGTTGGCCTCGTGGCTTTGATCGAGCTCCGGATTAGCGCTTATCGCGGGTGCAAATGGGTTGTTTGGTGGGATGTCTACTACGAGTAGGTTCGCGGCGTACCATCCATCCTTTTCGCCATCGATTTGCTACGTAGGTCTTTTGCATGAATGGAATATTTCGACGTTTACGATAGAGTGTTTTGGGCGAGTATTTACACCGGTATCTCTGCAAGCGTCAACTGAAGTTTAACTTGTCGCCGATTCCACCTCGACCCCGAGTTGAGGTATGCTTCCTACTATTCCTCGGAGGTGAGTCTAAAGGATCTCATTCCTCGGAATATAAGAAAGTTTGAACGTCACAAACTTCTCCAGATCCCTCCAGTACGAAGACATGGGGACCGCACCCAGGCACAACTTGCACAACGATGAAAGGTCTCCTTTGAAAATCGCACCGGGAAGTGTAGGGGTCAGGTAGTATATCTCTCCTTCTTAGTCTCGGCCTGAGAAAATAAACCGGATCAGAGGGAGGGCTGGGACAACACGTCGCACCACCCACCTCCCCTCCTGGAGTGAAGTCGTTAAAATTTTTGGAGCTTCCTAATCTCTTCACGGGTCTTTCCCTCGATCACATCGGCGACGGTCTTACACCCGACACCGCTGGGTAAAAGTACTAGGAAACTGAGTGCAACGGGTATGCTGAGAGGAACGCACAGCGAAGGCTTGACGTCGAGCTGGTTGGCAGTCAGGATAATCTCGGACAATGCCTGATCAACGGTGACAAACTTTTGATCCCATTCGCCGAGTTCGCCGATGTCGGTCGTTCGCCTTCGGTTCTCTCCTGCATTGGCCTCATCAGTGATCGGCAGAGGTTCGCCACGGTGATGCTCACAATGCTCGAAAACCTGTACGATCCATGTGGTCAGCCAACACTTCGCCATGGGCGGCGCGACAGCGACGAACATTTTTCAGCACAGGCGAAGAAGTGTTGGGTAACGGGAATGGGACAGGTTGGTCTCTCTCTCCGGCATCTAGGAGTGGACGAGGTGGCGGGATGTGAGATGGCGGGGGTGACGGGGAGGGGCGTGGATACCTTCGAGCATATTCCTGATGAGGACGCCACGCCCAAGTCGAGAGGACAAGGAGTCTGGAGGAGTGGTAGAAATAAATGCGCATGTTTCGATCGGCCCCTGGGGTGTAGGGGGTTGACACGCGTGTGTTGATCAGCCCGTCGTTCCCGTGGTGAGGGGCCGGGATGTCGGTGTTGAAGGCCTCTTCGAGGCGATACGCAACATTCGTTTCTTCGACGACGATTCTGCGGTGTCGATAAATGCCGAAACGCAAAACGCGTCTAAGGAACCAGTCTCATCCGAAAGGGTGTTGGCCAGCAATCTGAGGAACTGGATAGGCATCCGTTCGCATGGTATATGTATAAAACCAGCCCTTCAATGACTACAAAGGGAGGTGGGGGAAATCAGTCGGGCCCGAAGTCGTTAAAATAGGTTGAATATACCTGCATAAACCATACGACCTATCCGGCGACTGGCTCATCACGTTTCAGCCATCAATCACCAATCAATCGAAACATAGGTACTGCAAAGTTTCCTATCGAAATAAATGTCGGAGGTTAAGTATGGTTTTGGAGGGAAAGTCAACGTCCACTTGCATTTTTGGTTTAGGGATCTGGCATCCGGAACCAACTCCCCGCTCGTCAGTGAGGAACGCGAGGATCTTCGTGGTGAAGGAAGTTGAATCCGTCGAGCTGGTAGTGGCTGTCGCGTCTGTCTGGTTAGTAGGGAGATTTGATCCTGGAGCACCAATGGAAAAGACTGGGCATTGAAACCGAAGACGTTTAGGGACCGTCCACAACCCGAATAAACCAACTGCACATACCGAGAACAGCCTCTGAGTTTCTCCAACCGTATATATGAGCAACAAAGCGTAGACACCCTCCGACTTCTCACACACCCGACAACTTAATGGAGACCGCATTTAGAAACACTTTACTTCATCGGGACGGGAGCGGACGCGGAACTGACTCTTCGTTGATTAATAACTGATGTCAGCCACTGTGTGCCATGAAAATGACTTCGAGGTGGATTATCCACGCGAAATGTGTCGTGCAACGGTCAAGGAACGAGAATGGAGTGGATGGACGCGTGGATGAAAGGCGGAAGCGGGAACCGAGAGGCACGTGAGCCTAAAGTCGGAAAGGATGAAATTGAAGAGGAATGAGAGGGTCGGACTTGCCGAGATGACAGAGCTCGCTCGCTGCTTTCTTCAAATATTGGGCGTCGTCTGGACTGCTGGGTACGAGACGCCCTGGCAGATCAGGGATACGGGACATCCTGGGGTCGATCGGAGGGAGAACGCGGTGATGGAGACGGTGATCATGGTCTGAGTTGGCCACAAACGACCACATTTGCACGGTGTCACACCAACTAAGTAGTACGAACGTCAAGAGGTCCTTCAGTAAAGTAATATGGCATCAGGGAAGAATCTACGAAGAACACCGCCTGCAGAAGTCCAACAACCCTCAGGCTATCTCTGATAATAATAATAAAAACTAGACATCAGGGATTCGCACACGAACAAGACAAAACGGGTAACTTGTTTTTGCTTAGCAATCATGAAGTGGAAAAGATCAGAACACGTCGATCCACGAACCTCTTCCTCGCCTGGACCCGTTTCTACAGTGGGCTTGCCTGTGATTTCCTTGGGAACGGTTTTGTACCTAGTGTAGTCCTGCACCCAACACGGCAATACAATAACGACAGAAGGAAGGGTATGCATACGCTGCAAGGAGCCATGCGGCGGGGAGTTAATCTCGAGGTAACTGGCAGGATGGAGGACCCCAGACGGCATATCCAGATCGATGGTGACGAACTGCAGGCCCTGCTCGTCGGTATCCATTCGTTCTCCTCATTAACAGCCGACAGAGGGCAGTTACAACAGCGACAGCACAGATGAATAAATGGTAGGCTATGCCAGGATAGGCCCCTCAAAATCCAGAGGTAGACGAGGTGGTCAGATGTGGGATGGCGGGGCAGCAAGAGTGGTGAACTCACCTTCGGGGGCGTCCCTGGTTCGGAGGAGGGTGCCGCGCGCAACGAATTGCCTGTTAACAGCGGACCGCTCATCACCGGGGGAGACATGGACGACCATTGGGCTGGCTAGTGAAGAGCGATAGAGATAGATGGGTGGAAGAGGACGAGGAGTGGCCAAATATTCCGGCTGACGGCCGCAATGGACGGAGATATTGGGCGGTGACATATCATGAATCACTCCTCCACGCCCGGTGGGGAACAAAATCCCGATGGGGTTTCGGGGTTCTGAACTAGGGTTGGATTGAACGCATCGTTGAATGATCCATGCCAATAACTGACGCTCAACTGAGGGGGGAATATCTGGGGCGTGTCTGCCCTCACCGCCCAACCCCCACCACCAACGCTCGCCCTCATCTCAACCCCTCATCCACCCAGAGAAGCACACCGGAGTCCCCATCGCTATGGCAGGCCTGGAAGAGGTCAAAGTAGACAGGTGGGATTCTCGATCATCGTTCGATGTCTTTTTTTGATCCGTAGCCGCGCCCACAGTCAAGAAACCGAAGGCGAGGAACCAACGAGTGCCGCCGAGGAGCCATCCCCGGTTGTCAGAAAGAACACGAAACGAAGGCGGTACGCTATGCTGCGCACCAAGTTGGCACTCTCCTGTAGCTAAATGATGTGTGGTCCTCAGATCTAGGAAAGGTCGGAATTCAGCGGGGTCGGAACATCATTGGCAACCCCCTCCACCAGGGTGCGATTTACACCTTGCCTCACGTGAGACGCTTCCTGATCTTCGATCGTAGCCAGGATCCCGGAGGAAAGTCAAGGAGTGAGAAAACTAGGGAACAAGATGGGCAACCGATGGATAGGTGAGCTTTACTCCACGTCTCGCCAGGGCGTCGCTTAAATCCCCGTTCAGCCAGAAACGAGGCCCGCTATCAACTCAGGACGATCCTCGCACTCGGTTCTACACAGAATACCGAAAGGAGGCCGAGGATTACGACGAAGAATTCATGAAGAAGCACGACGAAGATCTGAACACCACTCTCATATTCGTGAGTCGTGCTCGCCGTTCAGTTGCACGTATTCTGAATAGGACCGCAGGCCGGTCTGTTCTCCGCTGTGACATCCGCATTCATCATCGAGGTCAATTCCGACCTCAAGCAAGACCCCAACGACGAGACGAACGACCTCCTCCGCGTCCTGATTTACAAGATAGACAACACCGCTTTCGGTGGAAATGTCCCCCCGCTCCCACAGTGGTCTGGCCCTCCTCACAGGATCGTCCAGGTCCAAACGATGTTGTACGCCAGCCTCGCCGCGTCTATCTTCTCCGCCTTCCTCGCCATGCTTGGCAAGCAGTGGCTGAACCGATACGCCTCTGTCGACATGCGAGGGTCGGCCATCGAGCGCAGTCAGAATCGACAGAAGAAACTCAACGGCATCGTCACATGGTATTTCGACCACGTGATGGACGCGTTACCCCTGATGTTGCAGTCTGCCCTGCTGCTCCTCGGTTGCGCCCTCTCCCTCTACCTCTGGGGAATTGACGCGAATATCGCCTCGGTCATCCTTGGCGTCACCATACTCGGTGTTGTCTTCTATGCCTTCGCCGTCGTTGCTGGAGCAGTCAATATGAGCTGCCCGTATCAGACTCCCGGCGCTCAGATCCTTCGCTACCTTTGGAAAAAGGTTCCAATTCGCCCATCATTCTTTACTGTCAAACGCCCTGTAGCGCGAGACCCCGAGACGCACCCCGGTCCAGAACAGGCGTTGGATCGGGAAGCAACCGCCTTGGACTTTCGCTGCATCTCCTGGATACTGCAAACGTCGCTGGATCGGCGCATCAACCTGTTGACCCTCAAATTCCTCGCGTCGATCCTCACGCTTCCCGGGTTCAAGACCATAATCGCTGCGGATTGCCTCAAAATCCTCATTAGTTGTATCCGCGTTACCAATAACCGAATGGTGGTAATCCGAGGATGTGGTCAGCTTGCGACAACGGCTGCCGCGTGCCTTCTCGGCGCTATTTCTTACTTGTTGAAGGTAGACCCGAAATCAAAGATCCTAAGAGACATGGACCATCAGTACAACAAGAGCTTTCCACCCTCCGTTGATCTCAAGGGTCTCCCCTTTCACCACACGGTCGATGTGATCCATCACTTTTTCCATCGGCACAATCACCGAAAGCCAAAGAGCCTCAGTTGGAAAGGTGTCGATCCTTCTACCCCGGGAAACGTTTTGTTGGCGCAGTATCTGGTCACTATCGCTGGGTTTTGTTATGCAAGGGTTGGTCTAGGAGGTCGAAAGAAAGTACCCCGCTGGGTACTCCGTTTTTCGCTTCACTCCCTGTTATGGGATCCCGAGCCCCATGTGTCAGTCATCACCAACTGCTTGATGATTGTCGCAATCGACTTGGGATGTGACATATCAGAGGGCGATCTCAGGAACCTGGACGAGAGGTATGCACGTCTGATCCAGCTACACACCCTACCACCTAACCCTTCGTTAGCACCCGTCTCGAGAATGTCGTGTCTAGGATATACCTGCAGCTTCAAGAGATCGGTGGAAACTCCGAGACCATTAAGCTTAGCAAGAAGCCAATTGCCACGTTCTTATTGTGGGCGACTCGGATCGAAATTTTCGGACGGTTTGGTTTGCACTCAGACATTACCAGACACCAATTTTTCGAACTCTGGGACCGGATCCACCTGACCAATCCCGCACCGGCTAGAATTTACCTGAAAGCGCTCTTCAGCTACCTCGATGTGGATCAAAATCGGGTGACGGTATGCCGAGGATCAGAGCATGGTGCAAGAGCGGCCTCCCTATGTTTACTGCGTGCAC
>Ga0307517_10006220_pt1 | contig 17758 bp, 12 predicted proteins | sample 23_EM_MG_FD_194515 | JGI IMG/M metagenome (GOLD analysis project Ga0307517, IMG submission 194515) | Populus trichocarpa ectomycorrhiza microbial communities from riparian zone in the Pacific Northwest, United States - 23_EM | ecosystem: Host-associated > Plants > Roots > Unclassified | place...
GGACATCCAACTGCGGAGAGCACGAACACGTACAGTCGGTCCCGCATATTCATCTAGGGTCTTGTATCCCTTCGGGCTATGACCCGCTCCACTATGCTGAGACACCCGCTCAATCCATTCTCTGCCGGGTATCAACCGAAAACAACCTCAGTGGTGATGTTGACGTACTGATGACCACTGCACTTCGTTGCGGGATCCGGGATGAACCCGGGAGACCGAGTCCGGAGGAGAGATTATCGTCGCGTGCAATGTGCTCTCTCAACCGCTAGTAAGTGGATACATTTAAAATTGTAGTGTCGGACGGATGCGATACACTCAGAGTCTCGTGTCTCGCCGAGACCCTGTGCTGCCGATGTTTTCTTTTTGCGAACCCGGATGGATCAGAGGACGTGGGGAGCAGATCACGGGTTCCAGGAGAGTGCGGTGGTCGGGCGGGGGTGGCGGGAGTTCGGGAATCCGCCAAAATTGGAACCTCCCCGGGTATTTTAGATTTGACATCAGAAGGGGGTGGGATTCACATCAGAGGGATGGAGACATTAGATTTAGGGTCGAGAAAAGGGTTGTCCCAACCAAGATGTGGTTTCTGGTGGAGGTGAGTGCGAAACAAAACGACACCCCACCGGATACTTTGAAATGGACAGGTTTCGTGAAGCCGCGAACTGGTGTAAAGAGGACAGAGAAGGCGGGGAGGGCGCCCGGGGTTGGATTCGGATATACGCCCTCGCAGGGCGTAGAGCTTGAAGGGCCGATCACACAGTAACCGGTCGTCACCAACACATCTCTTTCTATTTACTCATGTGCGATTCATAGCGAACGGGACACGCCTCCAGGCGCCATATCAGCGCTTGCCACCAGCGGTCAGTTGGAGGTGACGCCAGTTATCCCCCTGGAGCCGCCATTGGAGTTAGGGGCGAGGCCAGTGGACCCGGAGCCGCCGTTGGGGTTGGAAGCTGTCTGGCGGACCTCCAGGTTGATAGCTGTAATTGGCGTGAGCAGGAAAAATGATCGGAAGCGGGCGGGATGCACTCGTACCCTCTCTGCGTCCCTTCGTAGAAGTAGAAACATGGCCACCGAGAGGAGTGACGCTCCTCATATCAGTTGGCACCGGAGCTGTGACTGACGTGAGCGAGGGGAAATGATCGGAAGCGAGTGGGACGTACCGGCCGGGGTCGGATGAGGAGTGGCGTTGGTAAAGGCGGCAAGGGCAAGGAAGAAAATGGCGGTTTTTGCAAGCATGATGAAAGGGATGATAAAGGTGACTGGTCGTAAGAAGGCACCGGGCCCGAGGATGGAAGACTTGGGATAAGGATGAAGGAGTGCCTGCACTGGGGAAACCTAGTGTTGGACAGAGGGCTTTATATCCCCCCAGATACAACATCCGATGTTCCGCGGTCGCCACCGGGACTCCCGCGGCCCCGTCTCGTGTAAACGGGTGATTCATCACCGCGTGGGCGAGCTCCCGATGATGAGGGAAAGCAGCAGATTGAGTGCGGACTCGCGATCCGGAATCTGACTCCAAGCGTCCAAACCCCCGAACTCCACAGTAGTTTGCGCACAGAAATGAACATGACACTTGGCCTCTCGTCCACTTTCATGTGTAAAGGACTGTGCGTCAGAAAGCGGGCTCTGTCATCTGCAGATATCGAGGCACGAAGCCACAGTCCAATGGCCTTGATGGTGATGCACCAGGGGCTCAGGATTAGTGAATGACCGGCCCGAGTGGGTACCAGTTAACGGCAAGCGCCGCGTTGCGTTGGCACGGCTAGGGTGGACAATGATCCGCATGAGTTGGGAGTCTGCGACCCCTCCGATGGCTAGCAGTAAGTTGATCATTCTTGCGCCAGATAACCGAGGGGTTCAACTCAATGATGGTGATCATCGTGAGTTAGTGATCCACGGCTCGGAACCCGCCACGCGGATGAAATTCACCCGCATGCCGACATACCATGTAGAGACTCCACTTTGGAGTGACGTACGAAAAATTGGAACGATGTAGAGAGTATTAGTATGGCACAGGGTGAAACGCCTTTCTGGCAGAGTGGAAGGCCCCAGGTCTCAGTATTTATTGCTCCTTTTTCGTATCACACCAAAGCGGGAGTTACCTTGGTTGCGAGGTTCTGGACCCCTGAATCATCCGCCTGGATGATCATTGATTTGCGGCATTGTCGCTCCTTGGCGCTTAGCTTAGCTTCCGTCCGCCCGATCCCAGTATAACTATCGGCCCGTAGGGTGTATCACTCAAAAATCGGTTACATTAAAAAAACAAAGGATATGAAGGCAACGCCTCAGGCTTGTACTCCGTTATGTTTATCAAGTGGAAGTTTTACCCTCGATACGAACACGGGGAGTTTTCCTTGTCGCATGCGGCATTGATCGTCACATCTGTCACAGTTCGTTGTGCGTAGCAGGGGTGTTGTGTGTTCCTCGCCTCTTGTGCGAAGCCACTTTGAATGGCCGTTGTGAAAGTTGGTTCAGAACGAGCACGATGCTCGACGCGTTAAGGTTTGGAAATCCGAATCTTTGGAATGTGTAGATACGTGCTACCGTGTTCATATTGCCAGGTTTATTGGTCAGGTTCGCCGGCCGCCATGCACGAATCCAATACGAGTTGGGAGACGTAAGATCGCCATTTCAGAAAGCACGGGCAATGGTATTCGGTAGGGGAAAACATGTTCCAACATCCCAACGTAATACTTCGTGTGCTCGTGGCCAACACAAACGCACAAACATCGGGAATTCAAGGTTCCAGCCAACTGCAATCAGCACTTCTCGAAGGTCGTGATGATGAGCAAACGTGAATATCGCAAACGGGACGAATGTACCAGAACTAACGCCGTTCTCAACCCTGAGGAGTCTCCGCTCGGAGGTGGCTGCGACGGGGAACTCCCTTGGGCTGCTGCAAGAACGCGCCCAGGGCGTGCTGGCACTCACTAAACTTGCTCGGGTCTGCTGCGAATGAACGAACACCGCGTGAAAACAGTAAGGAATTCTTCCTGTCGTCGTGGTTCGAGCTCGGCGGCAAAAACGGTGAAATACCGCCGGTGAGTGGCTTCAGCTTGTCGTTGTCAACAGATCAAAGCCTCTTCCTTGGCCTGGCGACGGCGATGGCTAGTCACAACCTCTGGGGCTCAAAGCTGGTGGAAGAAGTCTGGTTGGGGAGCGGAAGTGGGGTACGAGAGGACCATAAATCAAGATGCATTGTGGTAGAGGTAATAATGCAGGCGTAGTCGGTGGCTGCAGTTGGTTCCGGGAGAGCTGGCGATCGGGCGTCAAGATGCCCCGGCCGGTTCTTAACCAGCTGGCAACTCCCCATATCTTATTTTCTCATACCGTGCTAAGTACGGAAGATGTACGTACAACAGGAATACCTACCTCCTTCCGCTAATCGTCGACCCTTCGTCGATTCTCCATGTCCGCCCGTACCCTGATTCACAGTTCCCACAACCGGCAACAATCTGACCGATGCCCTTTGTCCGTTCATTCGTGGACCACCGGACCTCCAGCACTGCGCGTTGTAGCCCACCTCCGCCAGAAAGGCAGTGACCCCACCGTGAGCGCCAAAGAGCCAAAGTCTTCTAGAACAGGCACCCTGCATTATGCAATAGCGATCTACCCGTACATCGTTGGACGAGAAGACGAATTTGACGCTGCCGTGTAAGTATGCATCTCAAGCTCTACTTCATGGTGGTGTGTTTCCCTGATGATTGACCCACTCACAGGGGCGACATCTTTGTTACATAGAACGCGGACGGTTATCCTCGAGTCCTGTCTTCGTTCTATTTCCTTCTAATTTGTCTCCCTCTACCTTCTTTGTTCTAGGACTGCATTTCGTGATTTCTTTGGCACAAGCCTGATTGTATTTGGTCCCATGGCGGCAATACAATAATTGACGCCTGTGGCGGTCGCCGCAAGCACCCCAATATATACCCCGGAAAACAGCCGCAAGCCACCTACGTTCCGCGCTCTCAAGGCAGCCCCGGAATTATGGTCAATGTCCTTCGAAAACAACGACCGACAGCCAGTGGTGGAGTTACCTCAAGCTCGTGTACGGGACCCGACAGCGCGGTGCTGGCCGGGCAGAAGACGAAGGGGATGACCCAGAGGAGATGGCATCATCAGGGGATTGGAGAGCATGAGTAGTCCTCGAGAGAGCTCTATAACGCGCCTAGGGATGTCAGCAGAAGCTTCATCGGCGGCCTCGGGCTTTTAGCGTAGGCTTCTGGGACTCTTCGACGTCTGCAGTGCAGGCCTTGCCCCTTCCTTTGTCCGGGACATCGTGTTGTGCTTGGTCACTCAAGGGAGTAGGTCGTGACTGTCCAGAGAAGAAAGGGTATTCTGGATGGGCTTGGTAATGTCGGCCTCGGATTTTGTAGCGAGAAGTTGCTTCAAAGTATCGACGAGGGGTGTACGCTTACAGCGTGTGGCCGTCGGACGTTCTGAGAATAGTTGATTAGAGCCAGGTCTACACTAAACGAGGGGACAAAAACGACATACCGATTGAACTCCCTTGAGTTGCTGCAAGAAAGCGTTCAGGGTGTGTTGGCGCTCAGCAGCGGCCAAACGTGCTCGGGCTTGCTGCGAATGAACGAACTCCGCACGACTAGCAACAAGCAACTCTTCTTGTCGTTGTTGTCCAAACTCCGCAGCAAAAGCGGTGAAATATCTTCGGCGAGCGGTTTCCACCTGTTGTTGTCGACGGATCGCAGCCTCTTTCTCGGCGTGGCGACGGCGGTGGTTGGCCTTCTGGGACTTACGCTCCTGGAACTCTTCTGTCGAAGGCTACTGGAAGAAGCCTAGTTAGGGAGCGGAGGCGGGGTAGGAGGGAATAGAGATAGTGGGCATGGGTAGGACGATACTCGTTTGCATAAAATCGGTGTGTTTCTATCGGGCAATGGATCCTGTGCATCACGCGTCACGCGTCACGCCTCGGGATGATTGGGTAGCCTCCGTATCCGACTTTACTTGACACACATCGGACAAAGAGACGACCACAACCACACCTCGGCCCCAGCATCGGATGTCGTGTTGTTTTCTCATATCATGCTACGGAAGGTGTGATCTACAACAGGAACCCTACTCCCTTCCGCCAATCATCGACCCTCCGACGCCGATTCTCTGTGTCTGTTCACATCCTAGTTTTTATGGCCAGCAACAATTTGATCAGTGTCCTTTGTCCATTCATTCGTGGATCACCGGACCTCCGGCACCGTGCGTCGTGGTCTACTTCCACCAGGATAGCAGTTGTCTCAGTGTGAGCGCCAAAGGGCTAAGGCTGATCCTGCCGCTCAGCATCCTCTCAACAAGCTTCCCCGGCGTTGCATTGATGGAGTACCGAAAGAGATGGGGAGGAAGATCCCCAGAAGGATGATGCGTTCCTTCGGTCTGTAAATGACACTGGAGATCAGGGTCGAGTTCCTGTGCGTGTTCCTCCGACTCACCCCTCGCCGCGACCTAAACTCATCCCAACCTCAGTCGTCCTTCATCGGCAGGATGCCTATAGCGAATGCCCCGGATATGCCTGACCCTTTGGTGGTGTTGTCCGACCTCTCCACATCTATCACCATTGACACATAAGCGAGGAACGGGAGCGTGGATGTTGCCGGTGTACAACTATCCCCCCAAATTCTACTTGCAGGATCGAAAAAAGGTGGCTGGTCGATCAGTGGGCCGTTTCGTTCCGGCTCTACTGCAGGGGTGTGTCGGTCGTCCTCGAGTTCTGTTTTCGTTCTACTTCTTTCTGATTTATAGTTCCCTACTCTCTTTTTTTGCGGGGCTGTCAGCTTCAGTTCCGGGGTCCGTCGCGTGTCAGTCCTATACCAAACCTCACCAGCCAAGGAGATTTTCTCCGCCTCTTTTGCGCCGGCTTGATTGTACCTGATTCCGTAGTGATAATACAACTGTTGACGCCTGTGGTAACTGCCGCGGGCACCTCAATATCCCACTGTGAACCACCTTAGTTCCACGCCCTCAAGACACCTCCAAGATCATGTCCGGCATTCTTCGAAAACGACGACTGACGGCTAGTGGGGGAGTAGTTACCCCAGGCTCGTGTACGGGACCCGCCTGTTATTATAGTCCCAACCTCGCTGACTCTCTGCAGCAAAGAGACAACGGTTGATCGACAATACGAAGATGGTCCTAGATGTCGCAAAGGAATCGTCCGATTGGTTTCCCCCCCTCAAAGCATGTCTGGGAGGCATCAATGCACTTGTCAAACACTACGATGTATGCTATATCGAACCGTACCGAGGCGATATTGACAGATTTCGTCCAGCAAAGCGAGGACGTCAAGGACAAACTTGAAGAGCTTATTCCATGGCTGACGAAATTACTGGGGAGTTTAGCAAAGGTGGATCCGAATGAAGATCAACAGGAGGTCGAGCGACGCACACGACTGGCAAGGTTGGTAGCAAATCAGACTCGTAATCTCGCCTCAAATCGCCTCAAAAAATGATCCTTTGTAGGTCCTTGGAAGACATCGCACGACAATCACAAACCTTATTGGCGAAGGGAAAGTGCTCCCGACTTCTAGATAAGACGCAGGACGCTCAAGAGGTCGGAAGGCTCATCGAGGAACTCCAACAAGCAGTCCTCATCTATCAGGTGGGCACCACGATCTGTCGGGATCAGGCATGCTGAACACATCTTGAACAGGTGTCGCAACAGCAGTCGATAAACAATCAAGTAGCTCAACTGACTGTAAGCTTCCTCCTACCATCTTCACCATACAGGCTGGCGGACGGTTGACCGAATAAAGTCTTCTTTGAACGTGCTTTTGAAACTACATGAGGTAAAGCGATGTGCGCCCATTTCGAGACACCCCCTGACGTGTTGGCAGAGACTACCGGGGATAAGAGGAAAGATGGAATCTGCCCTTGCGCGGTTGGTTAGGCTCAGAGTAGGAGTGGGTGCCACGGGCGATGATGATGAGTCTAGGCGACAAACGATCCTGTTCGAGTGAGCACCATCCATTGTGAACGAGCGCCCGTGTTGATCGTATTCCAGTGCTCTCGAAGGGATCAAAGACGAGCTGCAGTCCATCTCTTACCGCTCCAGCGCCGCTGACTACCAGGAAAATGAGGCGGATATGCAGGCTGTTTGCGGGCTTGCGGAAGAAATTGGATATTCCATCCTCGAGTACCAGGTCCGTACCGAGTTCAAACCACGCCGCCCGTCGTGGGATATTTGCTGAGGTGGCCCACACGCAGTTCGCTCGACAGAAGGTGTTATACGAGCAGAATTGTACATTAATCGTATGTCCCCGGTTATATTGTTTGACCACATACTAGACGTTAACCATCTGTTACAGGATGCAGGTAAGGCGTGCTCGTATTTTCCTTCGAAGATCGCTAATGGACTAATAGCCGAGTCGCTGGTGTTAAACCAATTTCGCCGCGCTCACGGGGCTGCATACCACCACGGTGATCGCCAGGGTTGCCTCAAGGGAACCCGAGAGAGCGTTTTGGACGAGATCGAGGACTGGTCCGAGGATTTCACCAAGTCTCCCGTCTTCTGGCTCAACGGACTCGCCGGGACGGGGAAATCGGCCATCGCCCAGACCATCGCAGAGAGAGTTTTCGCAGACGGTCGCTTGGGAGCGTCATTTTTCTGCTCTAGAGCTTTCGAGGATCGCAGCAATCTCCGCCTCATCTTTCCTACCCTGGCGTTTCAGCTTGCCCAAAAGTATTCAAGCTTTCGATCTTTGCTCATACCACTCCTTCAATCCAATCCGGACATCTTCCACGACTCGCTCCGTAGCCAGATGCAAGACCTTCTCCTCAAACCACTTCTATCGGCGAGGATCTCCACTGTGATTGTGATTGATGCCCTCGATGAATGTAGGGATGAGGACCCAGAGTCTGCGATCCTCCTCGTGTTGGGCAAGACGATTTCCAAGGTTCCCGGAGTCAAGTTCTTCATCACCAGCAGACCGGAGACCCATATCACGAGCGGATTCCGTGGTCCGCTGCTGAGGGAATGGACGGAGACCTTCATTCTCCACCATGTTGAGCCCGACATTATTCACAGCGATATTCGTCTCTTCTTCAAACATGAATTATCAAAACTCCCACGTCGACCCCAGGGTTGGCCAGCGGATGAACAGCTCGACTCGCTGTGTCGACGGGCAGCCGGATTCTTCGTTTACGCCGTCGCAATGGTTAATTTCCTCAAACACAAATTCAAACGACCCTCGGACCGACTTGACATGATTACAAAGTCTCCGGAGAGCACGGCTAATGAGGGGAAGACGGAATTAAAGGTATACACCAGCCTCGACTCCCTGTACACGTCGATATTTCGGGCGGCCTTCTGCAAAAACGACACTGAAGATAATGCGATGGTCCGCTCAGTGCTGAGCGCTGTGGTCCTCGTCACAAATCCCCTCTCACCATCTGCAATCGCAACCCTGATGAATTTTGAGTGCGACGAGGTCCTGTCCCTTCTCAAGTCGGTTCAATCGTTGCTGGTGCTGTATGACGAAGATATCAATTACCCTGTTCGGTCGTTTCACAAGTCCTTCCCCGACTTCATCACGAATCCCACCCGCTGCAGTGACCTGCGGTTCCACATATCCCCAAATTATCACATCGAACTCGTCCTGCGTTGCCTCGAACTCATGGGTAAATCACTAAAGAAGAACATGTGCTCAATCCCTGATTATGCACTCAATTCCGAGGTGGGGGATCTGCAGAGAAGGATTGAAGAGAATGGTATTCGCGGGGCTCTGGAGTATGCGTGCAGATCATGGCACAATCATCTCATGGTGGGGGTTGACCGGATCGCGGACGTGGTTTCTGCTCTGGGTCGTTTTCTGGAGGAGAAGTTCCTGTTCTGGCTGGAGGTATTAAGTCTCCTTGGAGCTGCCAGTGACGCAGTGCGTGCGTTGAATGCGACTGTGCAATGGTTGAATGAGGTGTGTCCAGACCGACCGCTTATTTACGAGGTCTCTCGATGTTGACTCCAAGTCAGACTCAGGCATCCATCAGTCCCAACTCCCTTCTCGATACTGTCATAGACTGCCTCTACTTTGTGACAGAATTCTTTGAGGTCATTCACCAGTCTGGACCTCACATCTACCACTCTGGGCTCCAGTTTACCTCCCCGTCGTCCATGGTTCGAAAGCTGTACATCCAACAGATCAACTCTCCCGTGTCAAAAGTTGTGACCGGTGTGACTGTCTCAGAGGATTCATGTATATCGAGCATCGCAAAGAACTCTCTGAGCGACCTTTTTCGCGGTGTTTGGTCACCATGCGGCCAATTCATCGCCGTCTACAACGAATTCGGGGTTACTCCAGTCGAAATCCGGGATCCGAATACCCTAGAGATGGTATCCGCCCTCAAACCCCCTGTTTATGATTTCCGATATAATTGTGGTTCAATCACCTTTTCACCTGAAGGAAAACTGCTGGCTTGTGCATACTGGGGGTGAGGGAACCATTCCGTCGGTTGTCTCCGCATGCCCTCACCCATACTAAACTCCACACCCAGTGCTGGTGACCGATCCACAGTACTAGTTGTTTGGGACGTCCAGACGGGTGTTGTCATCAACGATATCGTAGTCGAAATCCCATACCCTTACGGGATCAACTTCTGTGGGAACCAAACAATCGTTCTCATCTCGAAACGTAGCATCACTCTTCGCACGTATGATGTCCTCAATGGCACGCAGCTATTTGAGGGTATCCTCCCGCTACACAACCTGCTTACCCACTGGGTCCGCGGGGAGTCTTTCCTGTTTGCCACAAGCTTCGAGATTGGCGGAAAGTCTGCAATCGACATTCGGGAACTCCAACCATCCTCGAACTCCCCGTTTCTCGTGGTCGAGTCGTTCCTCGTGCCATATCATGACATGATAGCTTCTTTCTCCCCAGTTTCCTTCCATCTATCATTCTTCATCGACGGGGATATTTTCGTACTCGATGTTCGAGATTCAAAAATCCTTTTGCAGACCGACATGGCAGTTGAACAACGCCACCCACGCTCAGAATGCTTCTCTCCCGATGGGCGCTTCTTTGCCTGTGTGGCGTGGGACAATGAAATTCGTGTATGGAAGAGTACGTCTACTGGTTATGTACCCTGGAGTACCCCCGTACCACGGTTTCCACCTAGGGGCACCGGGGGATTCGTGTTCTCACCCACCGCGACGACAATCTTGTGTTGGGGAGACGGTGGAATCGTGCTGTTGGACAACCACCTCCGCCCCCCGCCCCCCAACGAGACCGGGCCTCCCCGTTCATATGCAGACCACTTGGTAGCATATTCTGCAGACGGGGCGCACATTGCAACTGCACGGCGCGGCCATGATGTTGTCACGATCCTTGGCCCTCTTTTGGATACCCCGAAACAATACATCAACACGGACATGCGAATCCAGGACATCAAGATTCTTGGTAACAGTGTCTTCGTGGCGGACAAACACGGGCTTGTCAGCTGGGATCTCGGAGGAGGTGCTCAGGGTGTCAGGAGGGCAACTTTCGATGGGATCTTACTTGCTGGTATTGAGCTAGGTAACGCGGAGCGCTTCGCGTTATCCAACAATTGCACCCTGATCGCCATCAACGCCGGCAAGACAGTCTTCCTGTACGACGTAATGGCTCAAGAAATTCTCAATGAATATGAGGTGGACATCGGCTATAGCTGTAACACCCCACCGAACATCCAGTTCTCTCCTGATGGGTGCCATCTGTGGCTCGCCTTTGTGTCGATCTACGACGACTTGGACAATATTGTTTATGAAGAATGCGGGAAATTGGATGTTGCGGATGATTGGAGCTCCGTGGACCTCGAAATCTGGCCGATTCCAGGAGACGGACGGTCATGGGACGGGTATTTTCCTCCTGGGTATCACATTCAGATTAGGTCCGAGTGGGTTGTGGATCCCCGGGGCAGAAAGCTCTTGTGGTTACCCCCCGACCAGAGGACGGGGCTCATGACGGACGCGAGGTGGGATGGCGATTTTCTGGCCTTCGTGAGGGTACGCCGCCCGGGGCCCCCCCTGATCATTAAGTTCCAACCATAGCCCCTTCTGCCCCATTCTCGTTCAACTCATTCGTTGCATACGTAATACCCCATCCAAATTCTTTCATCCAAGACAATCCGACCTGACCCCTACTGTCTTGTCCTTTCTTTGACCCTTAATTTGTTTTCTTCACCCCGGACCGCCTGTTTACTTTTCGCTGTATTCTATATGACTACAATATTGTACCAGTGCTGCACAAGCAACTCGCCCACCCTACTGTGTCTGCTTCCGCTCGGTGCTTTTCTTGAACTCAGTCGCGTACTCTCCGGGGAAGAAAATATTCGGATGCGTCCGTCCGAACACTACTGAGAGTTCTGGTGCGATACCGAATCTGAGTCACCGTGCTGAAGGGCAGATTTGAACGGATGTTGTACAGGGATTGACTACGAGGTATTGGAACTTTGGAACCAGGGTAACACCTAGGTATCGTCCATCCGTACATCAGTAAGGGATACCTTGATTGCCTAGGAGCATGAAAGGTCGAGAACTGCAGCCATCCTGAGTTGTTCAAGCGTGATTGACGGACGTGCATATTGTCCCAAGCCGGCCATCTTAGTTGCGGCGAGGAGTCGTCGGGTCCTTTGAGAACCCCAGTGGTGTCCTGCTTCCAGGGTCGTTAAACAGTCGTGGTCGAAGTAGCCAACCGATGCAGACGGCTGTGAAAGGTGGTAGAACCCCTGGTCGAGGTCCCCAGCATTTGATGTCATAAATAATGGCATTCTGTGAGGCGCCGCGGCCTACAGTACTAAGCATACAGCAATGATGAAGATTAGTATACTCGCAATGGAACCCAAGATCAAAGAGCATTGCGCTCCCTCCTCGACAGGACCCATCTTCACAGCTTCTAACAACGCCGCTTCGATCTTACTCGCCATCACACCCATACCAAACTGAGACCTCGCTCTAACCTTCGCCCGGTGCGCCAACATCGTCCTCTCATCTACGTTTAGTTCTACAATGTCTTGCAAGGCTTCTGCCCAGACGTCGGGATCCGGCGGCCGCAACCACCCCGTCTTTTCGATCTCCGGCGAATTTATGACGCTCTCAGTAGGGCCGCCGGTGTTGCATGCCAGTACGGGTACCCCGCATGCCATGGCTTCCACTGGAACAATCCCGAAGTGCTCGTTAGTTGGAGTGTACAGGAGAGCCAGCGTCGATGAGGAGGTTAGGAGGGTCGATCTCTGGGCAGTGGTGAAGCTGAGCAGAAATATTATGTCGGGGGACGTGATGGATTTGTCGAACCATGGCAGAGAGCCTGTCCTCTTGGACGGAGTCAGTATGTGGTACGTGAGATTGCGTGCCGCGGCAATTTCAAGTAGGCTTTTGAGCGTCGACACGTTGTCCTCGATCCTCAAATCATACCCGCCTAACGACTTCCTCATTTAGTGAGGTCAGAGAAAGAAGCGGCTCCACTCACCTGCGAGGACCAGCCGCCAATTTTGTTTCACCGTCGTCATGGACTTGAAGGTGGCGAATGCCTGGATAGCCAGTGCTATATTCTTTTTCCGCTCAAAACGGTTGAGTGATAGGAAGGTCGGACGGTCACTACCTTGGTCATTCTAGTTAGCCAGTCAAGGGTCATCTAGCATCGAGTGCAGTGCTTACGAACAGATCGCCGCTACGTCAGAATCACTTTGGTCAACCGCAACTTCATACGCCGTGATGTTGATTCCAGGGTGAACGACCGTTGGGTTGAATTTTATACTGGGGAAGTACACCTTGAAGACTTGCACAGTGAACAGGGAGTTGGCAAGTATAATGTCGGCCTGACCTGGCGTGAATCAAATGGGTATCATTTAGAGCATAGAACGCGAGAAAAATTGATGTGGGGCGCACGGGTGGTCCATTCTTCCAAAAGATCCATAGGCAACCTGTACAGCCCTTTCACCACACCGGCTTTCCATCTCCCAGCTTCTCCATCCACAAATTCTCCATTTGCAAGGAGTTTATCGGGGAAGTGGCAATAGAACACCACCCGTTTCTTTCCCAGCAGCCGAAGAAATGGTATGCACGTCGAAAGCTGGTCGACGAAGTAAACATCGTAGGGTGGCTCTGAGCCAGACAATAGGCGGGTCGTGAGGTGCAGTTGCCGTGCGTGTGCGAAGAGTATATGCAATTTCCCTCTGATTGATCGAGGGAATGGTGACTTCACATGGTGAACGCGTAGGGTTCCTAAACAATATTAGCACAGGTTCAACGGTTGGCCGCATAGAACTTGTTTACCATCTCTTGTTTCCTCGAAACAGTGATTAGGATCGTGGTGAGACGTGTAGATGTCAACCGAGTGTCCAAGTTTCTGTAACCCGAGAGCAGCATCGACCACAAGGCGTTCGGCACCACCTAACAAGACATTTTTAGTCCCTCCTGAGAGGTTTCACGACAGAAACGTACCGATACCAAGGTCCGGATGCAGAAACGCGACGCGTAGTGGTTGCGTGGACATGAAGCGTGGTGAAACGTGGTTCCCACGCTTGCTCATCATAGTAAACCCGGTCTAATGGAGGACGGCGCCGCGAACACACAATCGAGACCGATGGAAGGCGAAACCGGGGAGGTCCTTTGAAATAACATTACGTGTGTTGGGAGCGCTAAGTAGAAAAAACGCAACATATCGTAAGCACAGTGTTAAACATAGTCTCTACAACTGTACTCAATGACGCGACCCCGGTGTGTAAGGATCAGCAAAGCCTTGTTTCTCGTAATTATCAGGGAGGTCCCCTCTAGAAAAAATGCGGGCGTATTTTACCCCCCTCCTTCCCCGGTGCAATAAAAAGGCGGTGACAATAAGAAGAATCGCGGAGAAGCCGGCTAAAACGAAGGCGACAATCTGTAGAGTGCGTTTCTCACTCTTGAGAGTGTCGGTTACATCATTGTTTGACGCATCTTCCACCAAAGCTCCATCACCTTTACCTGACGTGGGGTCGTCCGATGGAGGAGTACAAGCATCAGAGTTCGTGGTACTGTTCATGTTAGTTGTGGTATTGGGTGTGGTCGTATTGTGCTCCTTCGGGAACAACAGGTCAAACCCGGAGTCAATCTGGCAGGAGATGTCGGTGGTAGGAAGCTTTTGTATGACGAATCAGTTTGTGTCGAAGGTCTCTTGTTAATCCGTGAAACGTACGGTTCCGTCAACGAGATATTTAAACACTGCCGCATGTGCGCAAGTCGAGTATTGCGCCAAGCTGGCATGACCCAATCCATTCTGTTCGATCAAGATCGCGTTGTCTCCCAAATACTCCCGTACGCGGTGGGCATCGACGTAGGGGGTAGCCGGGTCGGCTCGGTTCCCAGTCAAGAGGACTTTGTTTCTGAGAGATGTGACATTAAATGGGCCCTGGAATCGCTCCACAGCGCGCACTGACCATTTATGACAATAGTGGACGCTCTGAAGGAACTCTTGACCAACTAACCGGTTTTGTCAGCAACGCATGCGAAACCTCGAGTCAATGAAACCTCTTACACATTGACGAAACTTCCTTCACAACCCTCACGATCTCGTCAAAAACCTCTTTAGTGGTAGTCTGATCGTCAATGGAATCACCACAGATGACCGCGTGCATAATGTAGTCAGGCGGGTCCTGCTCCCCTTCCCTTCGCGCGAGCGTCGGTAAAGGAGAAAGAGCGCGTTGGGCAAGCGGAATCGTCGTTTCAGATGTATTGCTCAACCACTCATACTTTTCCCAGAGACCCCCGTTGATAGAGCCTGACCATGTGCTAGGGTTATAGAGTGTCTGATGAATTAGGTCTATTCGTCGATGAGACAGCGAAGGGATATTTCTCAACAGTTAACTCACTTCTAATAGAGATGGCAGATACATTGGGGTCTCCGCTTTTTTTGCCGTAGTCGTAAGCAAGCTGCAACTTTGGTCACGAGAGATTGGTAAAATATGAGAAATAACCCACGTCAAGAAGGTCGCTCATCCACTGAATAATTCCCACTCCAGTCGAATTCTCGGTGGAGATCTTGCAACCTTGCGGTCCAGCCTTTGCGCACCCTTCTGCAAGTCCTAGGAACGTCTCGTCGACTGACTCTACCGTTCGTGCCCAAGTCTGTACCCCAGTTTAGCGTCGCGAATCATCCAGAGAGGACCGATATCCTCACCAGGTGTGCTGGCTCCAGGGCGTGCGTGACAGGATCTTCGGATATGTCACGGAACGTTGGTGATACGGACGCTTACGAACAATGTAACACATACCTTCCACTCCATCAAGAATGACCTTGCCAACGCGCTGTGTGCCGGTTAGAATGGTGGGTTCTTCGAAAACCCTGGGGTTTATACCTGAGGAAACACTTTGCAGAAGTCAGGAACTAGCGAGAGAGGAAAAGGGGATTCGATGCTCACTGCCAAGGAGGTACGTCCCGATATTAGTGCCGTAACTGAACCCTGAAAGATTGTCAGCATAATTAAAACTATTGCACGAATAGGTACGTACCCCAGTAGTTGATCAAAGTGCCGTTACCTTCCAGGTAGTCCGCCAAGGCCACCATATCCCGGACTGCGGCTGTCGTACCGACATATGGGAGAAACTGACCACTTTCATGTTTTTCGCAAAGTTCTCCGAAAGCCTTCCACCGCTCGTCTATTGGAGTGATTTGAGAATATAGGTAGTCGATATCGGATTGGAGTTTAAACGCTCCGCGAACATCCATTTGAGGGTACACCATGGTATCATTCCAAAAGGCAGCATACTCTTCTATCGACTCGAAGCAATTGATCTTTCCGGGTCTGTTAATACGGTGTTGGACGGGTTAATATAGCAGTGAGGAAGCGGTCGTGAAGTGAGGATCGTACATGGTTTGGTCGACGCCTCTGGGGTCCCAGGATAAGATGTCGTAGTAGCCACCAGAGAGGTCACTGATGAACTGTCCAAATAAGAAGATAGCGGCAATACCAGAGGCGCCAGGACCACCTGTACCGCCGTAAGGTGCGAACGTTGGTTAGCGTGGAAAATTAACATACCTGGGTTGGTGAATAGAGTACCCTTACGCGGTTGGTTTTTGGCCGCATATTTGATTACAGCTAGCCGGGCCTTTCCTTTGGTGGTCCGCCCAGTCTAGGGGAACTTCGAAATTGCCGCAGGTTGCATTTCCATCCTCTGATCCTCTACATGGTCCCCACTCAATCCCTTCAGAACGAGGAGCCTGCATAAATGTCAGGGGGAAGTACAATATGCAAGTTGGGGAACTGGACCACTCACAAATCGGTGATATGACTCAAGTGTCACCACCGTAGCCCACGATCCGATTAAAGGCAGTATGAGCAGTGCTAAGATCGAAAGTGGTCGCATGAAGATCTGAGAAACTGGGGGGGAAGGAATGCCGGTCATTGCAACGAGGGGGTGCATTCTTATATACCTCATACCTGGTGATTTCAAGGAAGAGCGCTCTTACTGTACCACAGGAATAGGTGTGGTAGGTCGAAGGCAGAGGGACATCGATACGTCCAGGCAACAGCTTCTATGAAGCACTGCATACATTCGCCACCGACTATCGGATCTGCGGTCGATCGAATGTGGGCGACCTCGCGCCCTGGGTCTCATGCAAACTCGGAGGTTGGGGTCCCGTGAGAAACGAGCCGGATTTCATGCGACCGTGTATGACGAACACGTTCCATCGGCTTCCAAGTGATTCGGAGCACTTCCACAAGGTCACTTTTCACAAGCGCGTTCCTGGTGAAACGCTCGGCCCGTGGAGGCGCGTCGGGCGTACTCCCATGAAGTTTTATCCAGTGTATCGCTGAACAAATTGGTGCTTGTTCCAAGCACAGGCGTCACGGAAGCTGGTTCGCCGTGTAGGGTGACACGCATTCCAGCCGGTTATTAACATGGATCCCAACCTAATTTTAACAGCGATATGGTCATCAGCGGCGCGAGAGAGCAGCGAAAAATACATTACAATACGGCCCTCAGATATTTTCTATGGTCCCCCGGGTTTCCGTCTCCAACTTTGTGTATGTAGTGGCGGGCGCGGAGACTTCGACGCCCTTGAAGTTTGGTACCGGGTGTTCATCTGAAAGTATACCGCGAAGAAACGGTGATGCGAGATCAACGTCACCATCAAGTTTTTGCCGGAACTCTCCATGCTATCGAAGGAGGCTGAACGCACATGAATTCGTGAGCTGATATAAACAGTAGGTCCGGGTCATCAAAATTGGCACAAGTAATGAACGTTGAACACTGAACATTTAAACCGCTACAACGTAGTTCACATCACAGGGCGCCGAGGGTGCTCGCCATCAGGATAGGCCACCAAAGCTTGGGGAAGTTGAAAGGACCTTTTTGTTGCCTGGCATGCGCTCTCGATTGCCAACGAACGAGTCCTTCGAGAACAACCCATGGACCAATTTTCCGTACGAACTCATCCCTAGCCATGGGCGGCTCGCTGAAGGCAGTAGGTATGACATCTCGTTGGTCCCTGAGCACGAAGCGTATCCTGATATCGATGCGAATAACTGAGCGGTTGATAACTCGAGCGCAGGAACCCTATCGGAGGCGGCGGCGGGCATAGCTGAACCGGACTGTTGTATTGTTCTTCGTGCGCACAGGACCAGTGTTTCAACAAAGTTATGCTTGAAACGATTGGACTGTCCGTCTTTCCCGAGCCTTCTGGTTACACCGCCAGACGGTGGGTCCTTCAAGTTTCGGCTGCTCAAGGCGCCCGAGTGACTGAGTCGCGTCGTGACGGGTGACCGTGACGAGCTCAATGACGATCACGTGGTTGTTTACCTCCTCTCAT